>CDYI01055726.1_pt1 | contig 16901 bp, 10 predicted proteins | sample 557711 | NCBI WGS metagenome assembly CDYI01 (sample SAMEA3182054, study PRJEB8094) | gut metagenome | biome: human; feature: gut; material: Stool; isolation source: human stools | place: Canada | collected 2012-11-13 | reverse complement strand
GGGACACAAGGATTTTCAGTCCTTTGCTCTACCAACTGAGCTATGGCACCTCGTGCTTGTTCGGTCCGGTAATATCTCTTTTGCGGTTGCAAAGGTAGTGAAACTTTTGGATTCTGCAAGCCTTATGGAAATAAAAAACACTGATAAAAAGTTAGTCGGCTAATTATCAGTGTTGTATAAGATGAAAATATTTCAGGTATGTGATGAAATCTATTGCTTATCTTCTTTTAATGGATTCCATCCCTGTGCTTTTAGTTCGAATTCTTGTCCATCACGGGTAATCAATGCACAGCCAAGTTCGGGTTTGGTAATATGTCCGATGAGACGAACTCCTTCCATTTGTGAAATTTTCTCATGATCGGCGATGGAAACAGTAAAGAGTAGTTCATAATCTTCTCCACCATTCAAGGCACAAGTCGTAAGATTCATGTTAAACTCTTCAGCCATAACAGCTGTCTGATAATCGATTGGGATGTGCTCCTCGTAAACGCGGCAACCAGCATTGCTTTGTTTGCAGATATGCATCAGTTCTGATGACAGGCCGTCGGAAATGTCCATCATAGAAGTAGGGACAATATTGGCGGCTGCCAATTTCTCAATGATATCTTTGCGCGCTTCCGGTTTCAATTGGCGTTCTAATAAATACTCTTTGCCGGAGAAATCCGGTTGGACATCTTTATCACCTTGCAATACGACTTTTTCACGTTCCAAAAGTTGTAAACCCATATAGGCTGCTCCCAAGTCGCCGCTGACGCAGATCAGGTCAGTGTCTTTGGCTCCATTACGGTAAACTACTTTATCCTTATCGGCATCGCCGATACAAGTAATGCTGATAGCAAGACCTGTCAGAGAAGAAGTGGTATCGCCTCCCACAATGTCGACATTGTATTGCTGGCAAGCCAGACGGATACCGGAATAAAGTTCGTCCATATCTTCCACGCTGAAACGCTTGGAAAGACCAAGAGATACCGTAATCTGCCGGGGAGTACCGTTCATGGCATAAATATCGGAGAAATTAACTACTGCTGATTTATATCCCAAATGCTTCAAGGGAACATAAGTCAGGTCAAAATGCACACCTTCCATAAGCAGGTCGGTTGTTACCAGTACTTGCTTTTCTGAAGGGTAGGAGAGAACGGCGGCATCGTCGCCCACTCCATATTTGCTGGATTCGTTTTCCAGTTTGATTCCCTCGGTGAGGCGGTCAATCAGACCAAACTCACCAAGAGATGCTATTTCAGTTCTCATAAATCGGGATGATTGTTTAGGCACGGTTGATAAGTTCACGCATGATCGTGGTCATTTTCGGTTGAGCAGCGTCAGCGGCTTTCTGAACTTCTTCGTGTGTTACTTCTACGATTTTTCCTTCTACTCCTAAGTCGGTAATGACGGAAATACCAAAAACTTTGATACCACAATGGTTGGCTACGATAACTTCCGGAACGGTAGACATACCAACTGCATCAGCACCAAGGATATGGAATAGTTTATATTCGGCAGGAGTTTCGAAAGTAGGACCTTGCGTACCAATATACACTCCGTGTTGTACTTTAATTCCTTTTTCTTTGGCAATCTCGTCAGCCTTACTAATCAGTTCCTTGCAGTATGCTTCGCTCATGTCCGGGAAGCGAGGTCCGTAAGGGATATTTTTTCCGCGAAGCGGGTGTTCGGGGAAATAGTTGATATGGTCAGTGATAATCATCAGGTCACCGATTTCGAAATCTGCATTTGTACCGCCACTGGCATTGGATACAAACAAGGTTTTGATACCTAATTCACGCATGACACGTACAGGGAAAGTTACTTCTTTCATCGAATAACCCTCGTAATAGTGGAAGCGTCCCTGCATAGCCATGATATCCTTATTGCCTAGTTTGCCGAAAATCAGCTTACCGCTATGACCTTCGACGGTAGATACCGGGAAGTTGGGGATATCCGAATACTTTATTTCATACTTCTCGGTGATTTCGTTTGCCAAACTGCCAAGCCCGGTGCCTAGTATAATAGCAGTTTCCGGACTGGTATGCATCTTACCTTTCAGATAAGCTGCGGTTTCTTGTATTTTCTCTAACATAGTCAATAATATGTTGGTTAAATTTATCTTGTTGATTTTGTAATATTTCAATTTCAATAGGCAAGGCGTAGATAAATGGTTTCAATTCCTTGTCCAAAGCCGGATGGTTAATCAGGCGTGTTGCATCTTTCTCGGTGGTAATAATCAACCGGTGTTCTCCTTTCAGTTTATGAAACCGTTCTTTGATAAGCTGTATATCCCGATGAGTGAAATTGTGGTGATCGTCAAACGATAGTAAATCTATTTGTTTGGTACAACCTTCCAGTCTTTCGAGAATAGGGGCAGGTGAGGCAATTCCCGTCATCAATAATATATCAGTGTTTGTCAGTGAGGACAAAGCAACCTCATGGTTTGTCGAAATTGCATTTGTGTCCGGAGACATGGTAGGGAACACTGGTTGCAGGTTACCATACCGGAACGATGAGAAGAATAACTGTTGATATGGATAAAGGTTCAGCCGTTTCGTGATAATGTTATAATCAATAGGCTTGATGTCTTGCGGGCATTTGGTGACAATAACGATTTGCGCCCGATTCTTGCCGCTAATTGGTTCACGAAGCCGTCCTGCGGGGAGCAAAGTGTCATCACAGAATAATCGGTGATAATCCGTTAACAGAATACTCAATCCCGGTTTGACGTATCGGTGCTGGAAAGCATCGTCCAATAGGATAACATCTATTGAAGGCTTTTGCAGTGCAAGCAACTTTTCTATGCCATGACAACGCTTTTCATCGACAGCTACTGTGACAGACGGGAATTTTTGATGCATCTGGTAAGGTTCGTCGCCAATGCTTCTTGCCGTACTTTCCGGAGTTGCCAATACATAACCTTTCGTGTGCCGTTTATATCCCCGGCTTAATACAGCTACCTTATATTGATTACAAAGAAACTTTATCAGATATTCAGTGTGCGGAGTTTTTCCTGTCCCTCCTACAGCGAGATTACCCACGCTGATAATAGGTATATCAAAACTCTTTGATTGAAGAACTTCCCAGTCAAAGAGTTTATTTCTCATCATTACCACTGCTCCGTAGAGCCAGGAGGCAGGGTAGAGCCACTTATGTATCTTGATAAAGTGTTCGTCCATGTATTACGGTTTATTTAATATTCAGTTCGAACGGAATACGTGCCTGAATCATGGATTGTTCTTGCAGATTTTTCAGTAAACCGAATTGCTGGTAGTACTCGCCTAATTTACTTTTCAGTAATTGTGATTCTACATAATTCGTCGGTTTCGTATCAAGCAGGGAAGACAGGAAATCTTGTTTCTCAGGATAAGACACAACGGTATAGCCTTCGATACCGGCTTTTGCAACAGCAATATCCAGTGCCTTGTCAATGCCACCTAATTCGTCTACTAATCCCAGTTCTTTAGCAGTTTCCCCAGTCCATACACGGCCTTCGGCAATCTTCTCGATAGCTTCCTTCGTCATGTGACGTCCTTCGGCACAACGAGTTACAAAGGTATCATATCCTTCAGTTATCATCATTTGAAGCAATGATTTCTCATCCTCGTTAAACGGATGCATGATATTTCCGAAATCAGCGTATTTATTCGTTTTTACGACATCATAACTTAAGCCGATTTTGTCAGTCAATCCTTTCACATTAGGAATCATACCGAAGATTCCGATAGAACCGGTCAGGGTAGTAGGCTCTGCAACAATCGTATCGGCAACGCAAGAGATATAGTAACCTCCTGACGCAGCATAATCACCCATAGAGACAATGACCGGTTTCTTTGTTTTCAGCTCTTTCACAGCATGCCAGATTTGTTCCGAGGCGAAAGCACTTCCACCTGGAGAATTGACACGGAGTACAACAGCTTTCACATCATCATTATCTTTCAATTTGCGCAGGTCACGAATTACTTTCGAACCGACAATCCCATCTTCGGAAGTTGCAGAGCTCGGATAGTCTGTAATTTCACCGGATGCATAATAAACAGCTACGATATTACCGCTTTTATCTTTCGGCACATTTTTCCTTACGTTCATCATGTCGCCCAATCCTAATATAGGAAGATTATCATCTTCATTGATCTCTACCAATTTCTTAAGATAATTACGCACATCATTGCGATAAATCAGAGTATCAGCCAATCCACATTTTACACTCTCTTCTGCCGGATAGAACATGAGCATGCGATCTGCATAAACATTCAGTGAGTCTACAGAAATATTACGTGAAGTAGATACCCCTTCCGTAACCTGTCCCCAGATAGAAGTGATAAATGTGGTAACCTGTTCGCGGTTGGCAGGACTCATTTCCGTAGCAATAAACGGCTCTACGGCAGATTTGTAAGTTCCCACCTTGAACACCTGCATCTCAACTCCTATTTTTTGCAGCAGATCTTTGTAGAACAGGGGAGCAGAGGCGATACCCCGCCATTCAATCATTCCTTTGGGATTGAGCAACACCTTATCGGCTGCGCTGGAAAGATAATAAAGTCCCTGCGTATAGGAGTCTGCATAAGCAATAACGAATTTTCCACTTTCTTTGAAGTCGAGCAGTGCGTTGCGGATTTCCTGCAAAGAAGCATAGGAGGTGCCTAATGAGTTTGCCTGTAGATAAATCCCTTTAATATTTTCGTTTTCTTTAGCCTTCTGGATAGAAGAAAGAATATCGTCCAGTCCGTACGTGTTAGATCCGTCACCCAACAACTGTGATAAAATACCCAGCGGATCTTCTTGCGTACGTTCAACCAACGTTCCGTTTAAGTCGAGCATCATTACAGAATTCTTTTTTACGATTGTTTCCGTGTCCGAAGCAGACATGATGCCAAACAACGTTACCATGCTGATTATAAATAATACAATACTTGACAAAATGATACCTGTCACCGTGGCAAGTGTAAATTTCAAGAAATCTTTCATTATACTTATTGTTTTTTGCGCCAGCTTGTTATTAAGCTAACAAAGATAAATAATTGAGTTGATATTTATTCAATAAGTCGTACGAATTTTTGTTTTATCACAGCGAATCCACATAAATAGGAACTTCCTCCATTTAAGATTTAAGTATATTTGTCTGTATCAAATCCTTTTAAATGAGAAGAAATCTCTAATTTTGTGGCACAACTATTAATACATTGAATAATACTATCATGAAAAAACTCACATCTATCCTTTTATTGCTTTTGTTTGTATGGACGGTACAAGCGCAAACTGCTCGTGAAGAGATCCGTGCAAACCGGTATTTATCCGCTAATAATTATTATGCATATCCCACGCCTACTGCCAAGCAGACAGCTGCTCCTAAGGGGTACGAACCTTTTTATATCAGCACATATATGCGTCATGGTTCACGGTATTTGATTGATCCGAATGATTATCGTTTCCCCAAGCAAACTTTATTAAAAGCCGACTCTTTAAACAAACTTACTGCAACAGGTAAAAACACACTGGATATTGTTTTGCGCATGGCTGATATGGCGGAAGGTCGTCTTGGTGAACTGACTTCGGTGGGAGCACGCCAACACAGAGGAATTGCAAAGCGTATGTATACTAATTTCCCACAGATATTTGCGGATGGAACAGAAGTGGATGCCCGTTCCACAGTTGTCATCCGGTGTATATTATCCATGACATCCGAATGCCTCCAATTGCAGGCGATGAATCCTAATCTATGTATCAAGAATGATGCAAGTTACCATGATATGTATTACATGAATCCTCCTGCTAAGGATTTGAGTAAAATAGCTAGTTCCGATAAAGTGAAAAAGGTTCAGAAAGATTTTGAGGCTACCCATGTACGTCCGGAACGGTTGATGAAAACATTGTTTACAGACGAAGCGTATGTAAAAGCAAACGTTGATGAAGCGCGCCTGATGAGACGTCTTTTTGATTTGGCTTGTAATATGCAGAGTCATGATACAGATATGCAGCTATATTCTCTTTTCACGGATGAAGAGTGTTATGATTTATGGAGTTGTAACAACTTATATTGGTATCTGACACACGCTTGTTCTCCTGTAACGGATGGTTTGATGCCCTATCGGGAAGCCGACTTGTTGCGTAATATTTTAGATAGGGCAGATGCTGCTTTGAAAGAAGGTAAGAACCAGGCCACTTTAAGATTTGGTCATGAGTCTTGTCTGTTACCGTTAGTCGCTTTATTGGAACTGAATCATTATGGAGAATCTTACCCTGACGTAGAAAAGTTATCCGAACAATGGAGAGCGTATGATATTTTCCCGATGGCTAGTAACGTGCAATTCGTCTTTTTCCATAAAAAAGGAAGTAACGATGTATTGGTAAAAGTATTACTTAATGAAAAGGAAGCTAAACTACCGGTGAAAACAGACGTAGCTCCTTATTACCACTGGAAAGATGTAGAAAGCTACTATCGTGAAAAATTAGATAAATATCAGCATATATAATGCGACATTAACTTAACATTATTATATTTACCATGAGAAGAAAAACCCCTTTTATGGCTGCAACTCTGGCAGCAGGCTTGTTTTTTTATTCTTCTTGTACTCCGGCTGAAAAGACGGATACAAAAGATTATACTCAATACGTTAATACCTTTATCGGTGGCGCAGACAACGGGCATACATTTCCCGGCGCATGTTATCCTTTCGGTATGATACAGACCAGCCCTGTGACGGGTGCAGTCGGTTGGCGTTACTGTTCTGAATATGTTTATGAGGATTCTCTGGTTTGGGGATTTACACAGACACATTTGAATGGAACAGGCTGTATGGATTTAGGCGATATTCTGGTGATGCCGGTCACTGGCACACGTGCCCGTGCGTGGGATGCTTATCGCAGTCATTTCCCTAAAGATAAAGAAGCGGCTACTCCGGGATATTACACTGCAGAGCTCTCTGATCCACAGGTAAAAGCAGAACTGACTGCCTCTATCCATGCTGCCCTTCACCGCTATACTTATCACAAGGCTGATTCTGCCTCTATATTGATTGACTTGCAACATGGTCCTGCATGGAGAGAAGAACAATATCATTCACAAGTCAACAGTTGTGAAGTGAACTGGGAAGATGCTCAAACACTGACAGGACATGTCAATAACACGGTATGGGTCAACCAGGATTATTTCTTTGTGATGAAATTCAACCGTCCGGTAGTCGATTCACTTTATCTTCCGATGGGCGAAACAGAAAAAGGAAAACGCATCATTGCCTCTTTTGACATGCAGCCGGGAGACGAGCTGATGATGAAAGTGGCTCTTTCCACCACCAGCATAGATGGGGCTAAAAAGAATCTGGAAGCAGAAATTCCTGCCTGGGATTTTGAAGGAGTAAGAGCTACCGCCCACAATGAATGGAATAACTATTTGAGCCGTATTGAAATAGAGGGTACCGATGATGAAAAGACAAATTTCTATACTTGTTTCTACCACGCGTTGATTCAGCCTAATCAAATTTCGGACGTGGACGGTATGTACCGTAATGCCGCCGACTCTATTGTAAAAGCCGGAACTGGTGCTTTCTATTCTACGTTCTCTTTGTGGGATACTTACCGTGCCGCTCATCCGTTTTATACATTAGTGATTCCCGAACGTGTGGACGGTTTTGTGAATTCTCTCATCGAACAGGGTGAAGTGCAAGGCTTCCTGCCTATTTGGGGATTGTGGGGAAAAGAGAATTTCTGTATGATTGGTAATCACGGCGTATCAGTCATTGCCGAGGCTTATCGCAAAGGATTCCGTGGCTTTGACGCTGAACGTGCTTTCAATATAATAAAGAAGACGCAGACTGTATCTCATCCGTTGAAGTCTGATTGGGAGGTTTATACGAAATATGGTTATTTCCCGACAGATCTGATAAAAGCAGAATCTGTATCTTCCACTTTAGAATCTGTATATGATGATTATGCTGCTGCCGATATGGCACGTCGTATGGGTAAAGAGGAAGATGCCGCTTACTTCGCGAAACGTGCTGACTATTATAAGAATCTTTTCGATCCGGAGACGAAGTTCATGCGTCCGCGCAAAGCTGACGGAACTTGGAAAGCTCCGTTTAACCCAAGTGCGTTGGCACATTCTGAAAGTGTCGGTGGAGATTATACGGAAGGAAATGCATGGCAATATACTTGGCATGTACAACATGATGTTCCAGGATTAATCCAGTTGTTTGGGGGAGAAAAACCTTTCTTGAATAAATTAGACTCATTGTTTACGGTTAAGCTAGAAGGTGAAAGTTTAGCAGATGTTACTGGATTAATCGGGCAATATGCTCATGGAAATGAACCAAGCCATCATGTGACTTATTTGTATGCACTGGCTGGTCGTCCGGAACGTACACAGGAATTGGTTCGTGAAATATTTGATACTCAATACAAAAACAAACCCGACGGACTTTGCGGAAATGATGATTGCGGACAGATGTCTGCTTGGTATATGCTTAGTGCGATGGGATTCTATCCGGTAGATCCGGTAAGTGCGGAATATGTATTCGGTGCTCCACAGTTGCCGAAGATGACTTTGCATCTGGCCGATGGCAAGACTTTCACGATTATTGCGGAGAATTTGTCGAAAGAACATAAATATGTAGATAGTATTACATTGAATGGCGAACCATATACGAAGAAAACAATCTCGCATGAGGATATTGTAAAAGGAGGAACGCTGGTATACAAGATGAAGTAATAAATTCGTTTCTGTACTGTTATGGGACTAATGACTTTAATGAATAGTGGTTGGGATCATAACTTATAGTAGAGAAGAAAAAAAGATACTGCAAGAATAAATTGTACGACACCCGGGTCTCATGATGCTTGACACCCGGGTGTCAGCATGTTCAACACCCGGGTGTCGGTGTGCATGAGACCCGGGTGTCGTACAACTTAATACTACTAAATGAAATTAATTTGAAGCCATACGATTAAGTTTGTACTAATCAAACTTATTTCCGTACAATCCTACTCACCTCTATACGCTGCTTTTCAAACTTCTCATTATTGGTGTTGCGATTACTAACCTCTTTACAGCGAATAGGTGCACTCATTTCAAGCAAGCGCAAAATCTCATTTAAAGATTCACCTTCAAAAGTCGCTTTATAGGAATACTTTCCTAATTCAGCGTCTTTCAGAATAAATTCCACGTTATAAGTCTGTCCCAAACGCTTGAATACATATTCCAGCGGGTCATCTCTAAAAATGAGTATTCCATCTTTCCATGAGCACCATTTATAAGTGTTGGTTTTATTGACGTTATATAAAGAAGTGGCCAGATTATAGTCAATTTTCTCTCCCGGTGAAAGGGAAATCGTCTTTTTCTGGTCAAGAGTGACTGCGACCTTTCCTTTTACTAACGTCACTGCTGCTACATGATCCGGAGCGTATGCGTTCACATTGAATGCTGTGCCGGTAGCTTCTACAGTCAGTTGTTTGGTTTTTACGATGAAGGGATGCTCTTTATCGGATTCTACTTCAAAATAGGCTTCACCCTGCATCGAAACAACTCTTTGCTTATCATTGAATTGAGTCGGATACTTTAAAGAACTTCCGGCATTTAGCCAAACCTTAGAACCGTCAGGCAGATTAACTACCGACCAAGTGCCATAAGGAGTGAATAACTCCTGATAAGTCTCTGCAATTTGAGAAGCGGGTTTAAAATAAAGATAAGCAGATAATATCAGTAAAGGAAGAAGCAAGATAGCTGCCACTTGCTGCCAATAGTGCAGGAAGGACAACTTAGGACGAACGGAAACCGGCTGGTTTTGATGGAGAATCTTCTCCATTACTTTTCTGTGCGCATTGTCCACATCTATCTCTTCCGGATTAAAAGCCGGGTGACTGACTTCCCACACATTCTTTTGTGATAGAAAGCTCCTATAGTTTTCGGGAGTAGCCGATATCCAATCATCCAGTACCTTTATTTCTTCTGGTGTAGCCTCTTTCGAGAGATATCTGGAGATTATAATTTCTATGTCTGAATCTTTATTTATCATATGCATTTTACCTTATATATAATAGACGTTTCAGAAAGAAAATCCCACATTCATTAGTGGAAAAGAAATAAAAAAAGTAGTAAATAAAAATCTTTTAATAAGATGCGGAGCTGCTTCAATGCTTTGCTGATACGTACTTCTACCGTTCTGACAGAGATATTCAGGCGATTGGCTATTTCCTGATATTTAATGTTTTCTAATCGGCTCATCTCGAACACTTCTCTTTCTTGAGGAGGTAATTGTTCCAATGCATTTTTAAGTTGCCGGCATAAATCAGAATACAGTATGTAGTTTTCTGTCGTATCTATATCTATAGAATCCGATTTAAGTTCGTAAGCAATGTGTTCATCTATAATCCTGCGATGGCGTAATTCGTCCAGACAGTAATTCCTGACCGCTTTCAGTAAATATGATTTTAGTGAGTTCTCAATTACCAATGATTTCCGGTCATTCCATAGTTTGAGAAAGATATTTTGCACAATATCTTCACAGGTAGATTTCTCCGGAATGTAAGTACCGCCAAACAATACCAAATCTTTATAATAAGCATGGAATAGTCGGGTAAAAGCCTGTTTATCATCCTGTTTTAGTGCTATTACCAGAAAACGGTCGTCGGAAGTCTGTTGTTGGATATTCGGCATAGTATTGTAGTAAAGGTTCTATTGTCGGGGGTAAAAATAGAAAGATTATTTGGGATAAACGATAGTTTGAAGAAAAAATAATGCAGATGAAAAAATAATGCGATATCCAATGTGGCTTTTATTTTTAGAAACGTCTTATTGATAGAAACGAGAGAAAAACACATTTATTAACCTTTAAATAATACGAGCCATGAGAAAGACATAATCAGTGAATTCAGCTTCCGACAACTGATAAAAAAAAGGAAGGTCTGACTCACCTTCCTTTCCAAAGATTCAGTTATTCGTTAATCAACTTATTTGTAGAACCAATAACCAAACATGTAAAGGTATGAAACTTATTTCAATTAGAAAAATGAAAAAGAGAATTAATGTACCTGCGAATGTAAAAATGGGGAGAATCTGTGCTATATGGTTGTTTTGTATAGCTTTGCAAGCTATCAGTATACCTATCTTGGCACAATCCGCCCAAATTACATTGCGACTGAAAAATGTGACTGTAGAGGAGGTCTTGACTAGTATCGAAAATCAGACAGAATATCGTTTCTTATACAACAAAGACATTGTTGATGTAAGCCGTATAGTAAGCATTACTGTGAAAAATGAACGGATGACTCTGGTGCTGGATAAACTTTTTAAAGGCGAAGGAGTATCTTATACGATTGAAAAACGTCAGATTGTATTAAACAAAGTTTCATCTCAACCACAGGATAACAAACAGCCGGTCAAAGTGACCGGAAAGGTAGTGGACGAATCCGGAGAGGTTCTTCCGGGAGTGACTGTGATGATAGAAGGGGCTACTCAAGGAACCATTACCGGTATAGATGGCAATTACCAGTTGCAAGTTCCGGAAGGCTCGACACTGAAATTTACTTCAATAGGTTACACTACATATACGCAAAAAATTACCCGACCGATGACGTTGAATGTGACGATGAAAGAGGATTCGAAACAGTTGGATGAAGTTGTTGTGGTAGGGTATGGAACGACCACCCGTAAGAATCTGACAACTTCCATTGCAACGGTAAAAACGGAAAAAATATCGCGAGCCGCAACAAGTAATATGTCACAGATGTTGCTTGGGCGGGCTGCCGGACTGGAAGCTACGTTGACAAGCCCGCAACCGGGTGGAGCAGTTGACCTTTCAATTCGTGGGGCAGGTACTCCTATCTTTATAGTGGATGGCGTAATGATGCCTTCCACTTCTTTAGAGGTTGGAAACGGAAACCAGGTTATGCCCAACTCTATCAATCGTTCGGGATTGGCCGGACTTAATCCTGCTGATATTGAATCTATCGAAGTGTTAAAGGATGCATCTGCCTCCATTTATGGAATTGGTGCAGCCAATGGTGTCGTATTAATTACTACAAAGAAAGGTACTGAAACTCGTCCCCAAATCACTTATGAAGGAAATTATTCTATCGTGAAAAACTATCCGTATCTGGAACCTTTGAGTGGGGAAGAATATATGAATGTTGCCAACATTTTCAATAAAGAAAACTATTTATTTACGAACGGTATGTATCCTTACGGTGATAAACCTTTTGATAATAAATGGGTACCTCAATTCTCACCTCAACAGATAGCTGCCGCTCAAACAACAGACTGGCTGGATTGTGTATTAAAGGATGGTAGCATCAATAATCATAATATCACAATTACGGGTGGTTCTAAACTGCTGAAATATTATCTGTCCGGAAATTATTACAAACAGGAAGGTACGGTAGAAAACTCCGCTATGGAACGTTATGCTCTTCGGACAAACATTTCTTCACAATTGCTTCCATTTCTTAAGTTGACAGCAATTGTCAATGTAAATGAAAATGAATATACAAATTCAACTTCCGGTGGCGGAGGTGGTGGAAATGGGTACGATGCCATACAATCAGCATTGACTTATCCTTCTTATTTACCAATCAGAGGTGAGGACGGAAAGCCTACTTTATATTCAAATTACCCTAACCCGGCTGAAATGATAAAAGTTAGTGACCGGACTAAAACAAGCGGTTATTATCTAAACTTTGCTGCCGATGTGGATATAATCAAGGATATGTTGTCCTTCCGTTTGATGTATGGTATTAATAAGGAGAATGCTAATCGTAATCTGTATATTCCTTCTGATATATATTTTATGGATATGTATAAATCAAGAGGGCATTTGGGATATGTTGAACGTAGAAACCAAACCATGGAAGGCACATTGACTTTCAAAAAACAGTTTGGAGATTTGTTACGTGTCGATGCCGTAGTCGGTATGGGAAGATATACGAACGATTCAAATGGACTTGAACTTGACTACGAACAGATTAACGATCACATTGCTGCTGATAAGGTGGAAGCTGCGGAAGGCGCTTTCTACCCGACTTCTTTCAGGGCAGCCGATGAACGTCGTTCTCAATTTGCCAGGGCAAGTGTGGATGTGCTCGACAGATATGTAGTTGCCGCTACTATTCGTCGCGATGGAACGGATAAGTTTTTCCCGGGAAAGAAATATGCCTATTTCCCTTCAGTATCATTGGCTTGGAAATTATCTAACGAGCCGTTTATGAAGCATATATCATGGATTGACCAGTTGAAGATTCGTGGTAGTTATGGACAGACTGGTAATGATAATCTGGGTAGTTCGCTTTATGGCACTTTCAGTCTGGCAGCCCAATATATCAAGTTCTCTAACAATTCAGTGACTTATGTACCCTATCTGCTTAGCGGTCCTGATTACCCGAATGTTACTTGGGAAAAGACTACCATGAAAAATATAGGTATAGACTTTTCAGTCCTGAAAGATAGAATCTGGGGAAGTTTTGATATGTTCCGCAATGATGTAACCAACTTGCTGGGATATGACTCTTCCTCTCCGCTTAGTATGACATCTTCCGTTCCGATGAATTATGGACATTATGTACGTTACGGATGGGATGCGACTATTAACTCACTAAACTTTGAAATCCCCCGTGTGTTTAAGTGGACCTCACAATTGACTTTATCACATCATAATGCCGTTTGGAAAGAACGGATGCCCAACTATTATTATGAAGAATATCGAATCCGTAAGAACGAACCGGTGAATGCTTATTATTACTATGAAACGGAAGGCGTTATCAACATAGATAAAAGCAATATGCCCGAATCGCAGAAATCTTTGCCGGCAGATGCGCAACAGCCCGGTTATCCGATTATTAAGGATGCAAATGGGGATAACAAAATAACGATTGATGATGTGAAGATGCGGAATACACTTCCAAAAATTCACATAGGCTTTGGAAATACATTTGTATACAAAGATTTTGATCTGGATGTATTTATGTATGGACAATTCGGACGTACACGCTATAACTATGCATATCGTTGGGCACTTGTCGGAGATGTGTATTACACGAGTCCCAAGAATTCGAACAAATATGTATATACTATCTGGAATTCTCAAACCAATCAGAATGGAAACCGGCGTGGTATTGCTTCAACAAAGGCTGTCGCTTTGCCTGGTAACGTAGGTTTTGAGGAAGATTATCAGAATGCTTCGTTCGTACGTGTCAGGAATATCACTTTAGGATATAACCTTTCAGGAAAGAAGCTGGGAAGAGTAGGTGATTATGTGAGTTCTATCAGAGTTTTTGTCGACTGTCAGAATCCGTTTACTTTTACCAAGTTTGTAGGTGTCGATCCTGAAATAAAGACGGGTGGCGACGGCTCCAAAGCGGAGTATCCGATGACGAGAACATACTCCTTCGGAGCAAAAATATGTTTCTAAGAAAACCTGTAACGAAAGAAAAGATTGAAAATATGAACAAGAATAAATTATTTAAGGTGTTTGTCATGATTGCATTTATCATGTGCAGTTGTGAGGATAATTTTGATCCGAAGATGTATGGCACGTTGAATGTTTCTAATTATCCGGTGACTGAAGCCGAATACGAATCATTTATGATGACCTGCTATATGCCTTTTACGACAACATGGACCTATTGGATCGGTGCCGGAACAAGTGGCAATCAGCACGGTTGGTATATCCCTGCCGGAGGTGTACTGAAGTTCTTTGATTATCCGACAGATGAGGTGGCTGTGTGGAATAATGGTTGGGGAGGCGGATATTATTTCCTTTCTAAAGCCGATTTCAGTCAGTGTGTTTATTACGCAAGCGGTACATTAAGCGATGAAAACCCGAACCACTTTCCGAAAGTAAGTGAGATTTCCTACTTCACCAATGTGATCGGCACACTGGAGAAGGCTTCTACCGAAGTGGTCTCTGAAGAGCGTAAAAGAGAATTTATTGCTGAAGCCCGTCTTTGTCGTGGATTGATGATGTATTATCTATTGCATGTATATGGTCCTGTTCCTTTGATTGTCGATCCGAACGACCTGATTAATCCTTCAAAACTGGAAAATCTGGTACGTCCGACATTGCAGCAAATGACGGAGTGGATTATGGCTGACTTTGAGTATGCTTATCAGTATATTGCAGATACGCAGCCGGAACAGGGACGTTACAATAAAGACTATGCACGTGTATGCATCATGCGGCATTGCCTGAATGAAGGCTATTATATGTCCGGTTATTATCAGAAAGCGATTGATATGTATAACGAGTTGAAGGGACGGTATAGTCTTTTCAAGAAAGGGGACAATCCTTATATCGAGCAATTCAAAAATGCCAATAACTTTAATTCGGAAGTGATTATGGCTGTCAGCTGTGATGAAACGGCGGACGGTACGAATAAGTCCGGCAACTTTAACCCGCTAATGATGCTTGCTACTCCCGATAATGCAGCCAGAGTGGACGATCAGGGAAATCCTACTCCTTTCTATCTGCAAGGGCAGGGATGGGGACAAACCTTCAATGTGTCTCCGAAATTTTGGGATACGTATGATCCTTCGGACAAACGTCGTGAAGTGATCCTGACCAAATATTATACGACTGCAGGAACCTGGATTGACCGGAATACTACTACATGGGACGGGTTTATCATTAATAAATTCCCGGTGGAAACAGCTACGGCTTTTCAGGGGACTGATATACCGTTAGCCCGTTGGGCAGATGTATTGCTCATGTATGCGGAAGCCGAAGTACGTAAAAACAATGCGGCTCCGTCCGCTGACGCTATTGCTGCGGTCAATGAGGTGCGTAAGCGTGCCGGACTGGGGGATCTCCCGTCATCGGCAACAGCGAATGTTGAAGCTTTTCTGGATGCTTTACTTACGGAAAGAGGACATGAAATGTTGTATGAAGGGATGCGTAAAATAGATCTCATCCGTTTTAATCAGTATGCGCAGTGTACAGCGAAGATCAAAGGAGTGGCTCCTACACATCAATATGTGCCTATTCCTAATTATGCGGTTCAACAAGCTTCGGAATCTTATGGAAAAGTGTTGGTACAGACATTTGAACGTGAGGGATGGAAAGCGGATCTTGCGGCAGCTCGCAATTAATGTCATCATTCATTATTGTTAAACTAGAGATCTTAAGAAAAATGAAAAAGATATATGTATTATTCATGTCGTCGTTATTGCTCCTTTCGTGTGCAAAAGATGATGTTAGTAAGCCAAGTGAATGGCCGGAGTGGCCTACACCTTCAAAACCTAAAATAGAAAATGCCGTATTGCGGGGAGTGAATGGTGAAACGGTTGTGGCGGCTGGTGATAAAGTGAAGTTCACCGCACAAGTCAGTGATGAATATAATGATTTGGTTTCATTCCAATTATTAGTGACAATGGATGGAGCCGAAATCTTGAATTTGTCTAAAGGATTGAGCGGACGTTCTGCGGTTATTGAAGAGGAAGCTACTTTACCTTTTGTTGCCGGTTTCCAGAATGGACGTCCTGTGGTGACTATAAAAGCTGTAAACGATTTAGGTGGCAATGAATCGACCCTGACTTTGGATGAGGCCGCAAGTGTGGCGGTGACCCGTCCGGAAACACCTTCCCAATTATACCTTGTTGATGATTTGGGAAATGTGTATGAAATGGACAAGGAGAGTCAGAATGAAACGGATTATAGTTTCCGGACGAGTGCGGCGGATTTGGCAGGGATTGGCGACCATTTTAAAGTTGCCGAAAAGATAATAAATAATAAACCTGATTATTCCGGTTTGGTATGGGGATATTCAGACGATAAGATCGCGATTGTGACTGATGATGCAGCTACTTCGATTCCGACTCCTAAGGTAGGGAGTTATACATTGGAGAATATCACTTTTGATATGTTGAGTTTTCTGGCTGATAAGACTTTGACATACAGCATTGATATTGATAAGTCCCGCTTCTTTGATGTGGGAGGAGG
>CDYI01016849.1_pt1 | contig 17354 bp, 9 predicted proteins | sample 557711 | NCBI WGS metagenome assembly CDYI01 (sample SAMEA3182054, study PRJEB8094) | gut metagenome | biome: human; feature: gut; material: Stool; isolation source: human stools | place: Canada | collected 2012-11-13 | reverse complement strand
GTTCGCAATGCAATCAATAGTTTGCCTCGGAAATGTCGTGACATATTTTTATTAAGTCGTGTCGAAGGATTAAAATATAGAGAAATCTCAGAACGTTTGGGTATTTCAGTAAATACAGTAGAATGTCAGATGGGGATAGCACTCAAAAAGTTAAGGGTAAAACTAAATATTTGCCTTGCAGCATGACTTTTAATAATTTTATTGATATTTTTTTAGGGGTATTTACCAGGATAATCGTTCTTTTGTAAAAAGGAACGAATAATGGGAACTAATTTAAATAAATATTTTGCAGGTGAATTGACTTCAGAAGAGAAGGAAGACTTCCTTTTGGATGTGAATAATAATGGGGAAATACGAGAGGAATTTATTGAGTATCAAAATGTTGTGGCTCTTGTGGATTGGTCGTTTCCTAAGGATGATAGAGAACTTGCTAAGCAAAAACTATCTGAATTTATGAGTCGGATAGAGAATTGCGAAAATAAATAGGCTTAAAAATACCATGAATAGACTTTATAACATCATATTACTACTTGTTTTTATATGTACGCATGTTCATTCGCAACAAGCTTATTTTGTTGATGGATATCATGGAGGGATATACGGGCATTATCCGGTGAAGTGGAAAACTCAGTTTATTGTCGACCAGTTGTCCAAGCATCCGGATTGGCGAATTTGTCTGGAAATAGAGCCTGAAACATGGGATACGGTGCAAATACAGACTCCTGAAGCCTATCGACAATTAAAAAATATAGTAGTAAGTAAACAGGTAGAGTTTACAAATCCTACTTATGCTCAGCCTTATTGTTATAATATATCGGGCGAAAGCATTATACGTCAGTTTCAATATGGTATTGCTAAGATAAATAAACATTTTCCGGGAGTGACTTTTACCACTTATTCTGTGGAAGAACCTTGTTTCACAAGTTGTTTGCCTCAGATATTGAAGCTATTTGGTTTTAAGTATGCTGTACTCAAATGCCCGAATACTTGTTGGGGAGGATACACTAACGCTTATGGCGGCGAATTGGTCAATTGGGTAGGCCCGGATGGAACTCCCATTCTTACTGTTCCTCGCTATGCTTGCGAGAAATTGGAAGAGAATTCTACTTGGCAGACAACTGCTTGGTGTAATGAAGAATCTTATCTGAATGCTTGTCGTGATGCAGGGATTGAACATCCTGTGGGAATGTGTTTCCAAGATGCCGGATGGAAAAATGGTCCATGGTTGGGAAGTGGAAAGAATATAAAAAGTAATTCAATTTATGTGACGTGGAAAGATTATTTTGAGAATATTTCCATTGGTAAAACGAATGATGACTGGCATTTCTCGCAGGAAGATATGCGTGTAAACTTAATGTGGGGAAGCCAAGTGTTGCAGAGAATTGCTCAAGAAGTACGTACTTCTGAGAATAAAATAATAATGGCAGAGAAGATGTCTGTTATTGCTCATCTTGCCAATGGTTACACTTGTGTTCAGGAAGATTTGGATGAGGCATGGCGTACTTTGATGCTTGCGCAACATCATGATTCCTGGATTGTACCTTATAATGGACTAAATAAATTTGGAACGTGGGCGGATCAAATAAAGCGATGGACAGATGAGACAAATACTGTGGCTGATAAAATTACTTCCGCTTCTATATGCAGTTTTGATAACGATACTATTAATTCTGAAAATGCTCAGGGATTTGTACGTGTTTATAATACATTGGGGATAAGAAGAACAGAGCAGGTCAATGTTGTACTTCCACAGGAATATGCAGATACTGATTTGGAAGTCAATGATTGTAGAAATAAAAAAGTTGATTATTCAATAGGAAAAGAAGGTGGAAAAATTAGATTGTTGTTTGAAGCAGATGTTCCTCCCTTCGGCTACTCCACATACTGTATAAAGCAAGTAAAGACAGGTAAAAGAACGGTTTCAGGAAACGAAAAGATAATAAATGAACGGGAATATGTGGTTGAAAATGATATGTATAAAATTGTTTTTGACTTGTCGAAGGGAGGAATTATTAAAAGTCTGGTAGCCAAAAAAGAAGGAAACAAGGAGTTTGCCAAACAGACGGGTGACTATTCGATTGGTGAGCTGAGAGGCTATTTTTATGACGAAGGTAAGTTTCGGTCTTCTACAGAGACTCCAGCTAAGATGACGGTTTTGCGGAGTAATATACAAGAGACAAAGGTAAAATTGGAAGGAGAAATCGCTTCACATCCTTTTGTACAGATTATAAGCATTGCCCAAGGGGAGAAACGTATTGATTTTGATCTTACTATTAACTGGAAGAAAAATGTAGGTATAGGAGAATATAAAGAAAATAGTTGGCGGGATAATCGCAGAGCTTATTGTGATGACAGATTTAAGTTAAGTGTACTTTTCCCTGTAGATCTTCGTTCTCCCCGTATTTATAAAAACGCACCGTTTGATGTTTGTGAAAGTAAGTTAGATAATACATTTTTCAATAGTTGGGATCAGATTAAGCATAACATTATTCTCCATTGGGTTGATTTGGCAGAGCAGGAAGGGGATTATGCATTGGCTTTATTCTCAGATCATACAACTTCCTATTCACATGGAGAGGATTATCCGCTAGGATTGACTGCTCAATATTCTGGTAATGGACTTTGGGGACCTGACTATAAGATCACGGGACCATTGAGAATGAAATATGCTATTGTTCCTCATCGTGGAAAATGGGACAAGGCTGCTATTGCAACGAAGAGTGATTGTTGGAATGAACCATTGTTATGTTCTTATCATCCATCTGTAAAATTGGAGTCAAGATCATTGGTAAACTTAAAGAACAGCGGTTATCAGGTGAGTGCTGCCAATATGAAAGATGGGAAAATTATATTACGCTTGTTTAATGCGGAAGGTGACAAGAAGCAGCACAATATCACTTTTGATATACCGCTGTCTAGTATAGAAGAAGTAGATCTGAATGGTAGAATTATCGACAGAAAGACAATAAAAACACGTGCCGGAAAATCTGAAATTAGTATTTCTATCCCTCGTTTCGGTATAAAGACATTTGCTTTGAACTTGAATTGAACATATTCTAATAATAGTAAACTGTAATATTTTTATGTATAAAGCTAGCGCTAATCTTTTAATAGCTTGCTCTTTTTTGTGGCTGACAGCTTGTTCTTCGGCAGGAGTGGTAACAGAAGATTTAATTCCGACTGATTATGTAAATCCTTTTATAGGTGCCAGTACCAGTGTAGGAGCTGCCGGTGTTTATCATGGATTAGGTAAGACATTTCCCGGCGCTACTACTCCTTACGGCATGGTACAAGTAAGTCCTAATACAATAACCGGCGGTGACAATGGTTCCGGTTATAGTGATGAACATAAAACCATTGAAGGTTTTGCCTTTACCCAAATGAGTGGAGTAGGGTGGTTTGGGGATTTAGGAAATTTCCTTGTGATGCCTACAACGGGCAAATTGCAAAAAATTGCGGGTAAAGAAGATGGAAGTATAAAAGGTTATCGTTCTGCTTATGATAAAGCAACCGAAATAGCTAAAGCAGGGTATTATTCAGTAGAACTGACTGATTATAAGATTAAAGTAGAGAGTAGTGCGACACCTCATTGTGGAATATTGCAATTCACTTTCCCTTCCAGTGAGCAATCTCGTATTCAGATAGACTTGGCACGTAGAGTGGGAGGAACCTCCACTTCGCAATATGTGAAAGTATTGGATGATCATACCATCCAAGGTTGGATGAAGTGTACACCCGATGGTGGCGGATGGGGAAACGGTGAGGGAAACTCCGATTATACTGTTTATTATTATGCACAATTTAGCAAACCATTGAGTAATTATGGTTTTTGGAGTGCAGATATTCCCGATGACTGGGTTCGGAAGCGTGATGAAGTGGTGAGTATTCCTTATCTGACACGTGTATCACAAGCTCCGGTCATTAAAGATAAAAAAGAGCTGGAAGGAAAGCATCTTGGATTCTTCACCGAATTTCCGACGAAAGAAGGAGAAGAAGTTGAGATGAAAGTCGGTATCTCCTTTGTCGATATGGAAGGAGCAGCCAACAACTTTAAACAGGAGATTGCTTCTAAAAACTTTGCTCAAGTAAAACAGGAAGCAAATGATTTGTGGAATCAAGAGCTTAGCCGTGTACGGATATCCGGTGGAACGGATGACGAGAAAACTGTTTTTTATACATCATTGTATCATACTATGATTGATCCGCGTATCTATACAGATGTAGACGGGCGATACATTGGCGGAGATAAAAAGATACATGAACAGGATGGTACATTTATCAAACGTACCATATTTAGTGGTTGGGATGTTTTCCGTAGCCAGTTCCCTTTACAAGCGATGATCAATCCGCATTTGGTGAGTGATGCGTTGAATTCACTGATAACGATGGCAGATCAGAGTGGACGGGAATATTACGAACGTTGGGAACTTCTGAATTCTTATTCCGGTTGTATGATAGGTAATCCTGCATTGTCGGTGCTGGCAGACGCTTATATGAAAGGAATTCGCACATACGATGTGGAAAAAGCATATCAGTATGCAGTCAACACGTCGGCTAAGTTTGGGAATGATTTGTTGGGATATACACCTGAACCGTTGAGTATTTCGTATACTCTGGAATATGCTTATGCAGACTGGTGTGTGGCTCAGTTGGCAAAGGCGTTGGGAAAAGAAGAAGATGCAAAGCTCTTTTATGAAAAAGGGCAAGCCTATCATAATATGTTTGATGTGGAAAAAGGCTGGTTCCGTCCCCGTAATGCAGATGGATCATGGAAAGCATGGCCGGAGAATGCACTGACCGAAGAATGGTATGGTTGCATTGAGTCGAATGCTTATCAGCAAGGTTGGTTTGTACCGCATGATGTTCCGGGAATGGTTGAATTGATGGGTGGCAAGGAAAAGGTAATAGCTAATCTGACTAATTTATTTGATCATACTCCTTCTGATATGTTATGGAATAATTATTATAATCATGCTAATGAACCGGTACATTTTGTTCCTTTCCTTTTTAATCAGCTGGATGTGCCTTGGTATACACAGAAGTGGACACGATATATCTGTAAAAATGCTTATGCGAACAAAGTAGAAGGAATTGTTGGCAATGAAGATGTCGGACAGATGTCTGCGTGGTATATATTGGCTGCTTCCGGAATTCATCCTTCCTGTCCCGGTAATACACGTATGGAAATAACCAGTCCTGTTTTTGACAAGGTAGAATTTAAGCTGGATTCAAAATATCATCAGGGAAAAGTATTTACTATTATTGCTCACAATAACAACACAAATAATCTATATATACAAAAAGCCTTACTGAATGGCAAGGAGTACAATAAATGTTACCTTGACTTTGCTGAGATTGCAGCAGGAGGAACATTGGAATTATTTATGGGCGATAAGCCCAATACAAAATGGGGAGTTTTATCTAACATTTAAAATAGCTGAATAATATGATGAATAAGTTTAGACTTCTTTTACTGGCATCAAGTTTGTTTGTACTGAATGGAATAGGGCATGCTCAGACTTCTACCATGTCATTGAACAGTTCCAATCCCAAGATAGTATGGGAAGTCAAACCGCAGGCAGATTTGAATAATATGGGAGGAGAACAAATCTCTACCCCAGGTTTTAAAATGCCGGACTATGTGAAAGGAGTAGTGCCCGGAGCAGTTTTTACAGCATATGTTGAAGCCGGAATCGTTCCCGATCCTAACTATGCTGATAATATATACAAAGTAGACGAGGCGTTTTATAACCGTCCTTTCTGGTATCGTACGGAATTTGAACTTCCGGCATCTTATTCAGCCGGTAAGCGTGTTTGGCTTCATTTTGACAATACCAATCGTTTCGCCGATTTCTATTTTAACGGAGAAAAAATATCGGGGACAAAGACATCTACTAAAGATGTAAGCGGGCATATGTTGCGTTCCAAATTTGATGTGACACATCTGATTAAGAAATCAGGAAAGAATGCGGTTGCGGTTTTGATTACTGATCCCGACCAGAAAAAGACTCGTAAAGGAAAAGATCCGTATGGTGTTGCTTGTAGTCCCAGCTATCTGGCAGGTGCCGGTTGGGATTGGATGCCGTATGTTCCGGGGCGTCTTGCCGGAATTACAGGAAATGCATATCTGTCTATTACAGGTGATGCTGTGATGGAAGACCCGTGGATTCGCTCGGAATTGCCGACTTTGCAACAAGCGGAGTTATCTTTCTCTACAGGAATCAAGAATGCTTCTTCTGCTCCGAAAGAAGTGGAAGTTTCCGGTGTTATTCAGCCGGGAAATATAACCTTTTCCAAGCACATTCGGGTGGGAGGAAAAGAAACAGCACAGTTGTCGGTAGATAAAAGTGATTTTGCTGCATTAGTTATTCGTAATCCGAAACTTTGGTGGCCTAACGGCTATGGAGAACCGAATCTTTATACCTGTAAACTGACTTGTTCGATAGATGGAAAAGTATCGGATGAAAAGGATATTACTTTTGGTATCAAAAAGTATGAATATAAGATGATCAACAACGTAGTGAATTACCCGGTTCTGACATTCTTTATCAATGGACAGAAGATTTATCTGAAAGGTGGAAACTGGGGAATGAGCGAGTATCTGCTTCGTTGTCATGGCAAAGAGTATGAAACCAAAATCAAGTTGCATAAAGATATGAACTACAACATGATCCGTTTGTGGACAGGTTGTGTGACTGATGATGAATTCTATGATTATTGCGATAAGTATGGAATCATGGTATGGAATGATTTCTGGCTGTATGTAGCTTATAATAGCGTAGCTCAGCCGGAAGCATTCAAAGCGAATGCTCTTGATAAAGTGAGACGTTTAAGGAATCACCCTTCTATTGCTATCTGGTGCGGTGCTAATGAAACACATCCGGAGCCTGATTTGGATAATTATTTGCATGAGATGATAGCTCAAGAAGACAAAAACGACCGAATGTATAAGTCTTGTTCCAATCAGGACGGTTTATCCGGAAGTGGATGGTGGGGAAATCAGCCGCCTAAACATCATTTTGAGACTTCGGGCAGTAATCTGGCATTCAATGAACCGGCTTATCCGTATGGTATAGATCATGGCTATGGTCTGCGTACTGAAATAGGAACGGCTACCTTTCCGACATTTGAGAGTGTGAAACTGTTTATACCCCAAGACTCATGGTGGCCTCTGCCTACTGATGAACAATTGAAAGATGATGATGATAACGTTTGGAATAAGCATTTCTTTGGTAAAGAAGCGTCCAATGCCAACCCTATCAATTATAAAAAATCAGTAAATACACAATTCGGGGAATCTTCCTGTCTGGAAGAGTTCTGTGAGAAAGCTCAGTTGCTGAATATTGAAGTAATGAAAGGAATGTATGAAGCATGGAATGATAAAATGTGGAATGATGCAGCCGGACTTCTGATCTGGATGAGTCATCCGGCATATCCATCATTCGTATGGCAGACGTATGACTATTATTATGATCCTACCGGAGCTTATTGGGGAGCAAAGAAGGCTTGCGAACATCTTCATCTCCAGTGGAACTCTTCTAATAATAGTATAAAAGCAGTAAATACCACTACCAAAGACTTGAAGGGCGCTTATGCTAAAGCAACTATCTACAACCTGAATGGAAAAGAGGTTGCGGCTTATGGACGTACAAAACAGATGGACGTACCGGCAAGTAACATTGCGGAAGCATTCACGTTAAACTTCAATCCATACAATCTGGCTTTTGGCAAGAATGTGGTAGCTTCTTCATCATCAGCATCCAGACCGGCTTCTTTAGTAGCTGACGGAGGAGCAGGGAGTCGTTGGGAAAGTGATGCGAGCGATTCTCAATGGATTTATGTTGACTTGGGTAAGAAAGAAAAAATAGAGAATGTTGTGTTGAAATGGGAAACTGCACGTGCCAAAGAGTATGAAATCCAAGTCTCGAATGATGCGAAGAAATGGAAAACTGTCTATACAAACAAAGATGGAAAAGGCGGTACAGATGAGATCAAACTCTCTCCGGTTACTGCGCGTTATGTGAAAATGGAAGGAGTTAGCCGTGCTACAGACTTTGGATATTCACTGTATGAATTTGAAATCTATGGTAAGAAACAAAAAAATGTTGAGGAATTGACTCCACTCCATTTCATCCGGTTAGAACTGACAGACGCAAATGGTAATTTGATTTCAGATAACTTCTACTGGAGAAACGGTGTGACTGATCTTGATTATACGGCCTTGAATACGTTACCGGAAGCAGAATTGTCTTGCAAGTTAGTTGACAAATCGATGATATCTGAAGGGAAGATGAAATTATCGGTGAAAAATCATTCGAAAACAGTTGCTTGTGCTAACCGGATAAGATTGGTGAATACGGCTACTCAAGAAAGAATTCTTCCTGTTATCATGTCTGATAATTATATAACTTTGATGCCGGGTGAAGAACGGACCATTTCTGTTGAAGCAGAACCGGAAATGTTGAAAGAGGGAGTCAGTGTTTTGCTTAAACAGTATGGTAAGGCTGAACAGAAGAAATTGGATATATGATATATGTAGAAAACTAAGGACTACTTTTTTATTTTGAATACCAGAAGATAGTAAGTTCAGCATTGCTGCGCTATCTTCTGTTTTTTTATATCTCTTATATACTGTATTTACTATGCTCAGGAGTAGAAAGTGAACGCTTTACCTTGAATAACCTGCTTGATTTAATAGACAATGATTGACTTATTAATCTAGTATGTATGCTTGCTTAATGCCTTTTGGTACTAGCAATAGTTCGTTTCATGTACGTAATCCCATCGTTTCACATACGTAATCCCATCAGATCACGTACATAGTCCGAATGCTCCATGTACGTGAAACGAAGACATATTACTGACAAAGCTTATTCGTCAAAGCTTCTTTATGTATTAATGTTACCGTCATTTGTTTTAATATGTGCTATGATAAATAGTTTTGTGTACGGACAGAACGAAGAAAAATAGGACGTTAAGGTTGTATAAATCAGTGGGCATACTTGATGTGGGTAGACTGGAAGTGACAATAGAAACTTCGAAAATCTTATTATCACTCTTATTGTCACTGCTTATTATCACCGATATTCGTTTGATTGATAAATGGTTATCTCTGAAAAGTGACAAGTGACAATAAGAAATTGATTTTTCCTAGTGGAAGTTGCAGGAAAAATAAAAGATCTGTTTTAGTGGTTAAGTAAACTTGAATCGTCTTTTTAAACAAGATTCTTTTTCATTCAAAGTTGGAAAAGAGAATGTTTTGAAGGATAAATAATTAAATTTGTAATAAAGCATATAATCAAATGAACTGTAAAATAAACGTAAAGGTATTTTTCCTGCTGTTTCTAGTCTGCACTTGTTGTAATAGCTTGTGCGCACAATCGGCAATTCCTCCCTTTAAAAAAGGAGAACGGGTAGTTTTTGTTGGAAATAGTATAACCCATGGCGGACATTATCATTCGTTTGTGTGGTTGTATTACATGACTCGTTTCCCAAACAAGCCGATAACAATAATGAATGCCGGAATTGGCGGGGAGAGTGCATGGGATATTAAAGATCGGTTGGACTACGATGTTTTTGACAGAAAACCGACTTATGTGACTCTGACTTTTGGTATGAATGACACAGGGTATGATATTTTTTGGAAGGAGAATGCTAAGGAGTTGTCGGAGCAACGGATCGAAAAATCATTGGAAAGTTTTCGGGAAATAGAGAAACGCTTGCTGGCAGAGAATAAAATGACCAAAGTGCTGATAGGTGGTTCACCTTATGATGAAACGACGAAATTGAATAGTTTGCTTTTTCTTCATAAAAATGATGCTATTTTAAAGATAATTGATGCCCAGCGCAAAGCGGCTAAGAAGAATGGATGGGGATTTGTGGATTTTAATCAGCCGATGGTGCAAATAAGTCTGGAAGAGCAAAAGAAAGACTCAACATTCACTTTTTGTAGAGTGGATAGAATCCATCCTGATAATGACGGGCAGATGGTGATGGCTTATTTATTTTTAAAGGCGCAGGGATTGGATGGGGTCGAAGTATCGGATGTTTCGATTGATGCAAATAACAAGAATCTATTAAGTCATAGGAATTGTAAAGTCTCCGGACTGAAGAAAGAAGCAGGTAGTTTAAGTTTTGATTATTTGGCAAATTCACTTCCTTATCCTTTGGACTCTATTCCAAGACATGGTTGGGGAAACAAAAGGTCACAACGCGATGCTATGGATTTAGTTCCGTTTATGGAAGAATTTAATCAAGAGCGTTTGCAGGTGACTAACCTGGGAAAAGGTCATTATCGGTTGACAATAGACGGATTGTTTATTGATAATGTTTCATCTGAGCAGTTGGAAGATGGTATCAATCTGGCCGATTATCCCAATACACCCCAGTATCAGCAAGCTATGAAAATCATGTATCTGAACGAAGAACGTTTTGAAGTGGAAAAACGTTTCAGAGAATATTTGTGGACGGAATACTCGTTCTTGAAAAAGGAAGGTCTGTTGTTTGCTGATAATGAGGAGGCCGTAAATAAACTTAGGGAGTATTTACCTAAAGATGGTTTTCTGAGAATGAGTTATGAGTGGTATACCAAAGCGATGTATCCTGAGATACGCGAAGTGTGGAGTAAATATATGAAGACCATTGTCGATACAATCTATAAAATGAATAAGCCGACAACTCATAAAGTCAAGTTAACAAAGATAGATTGAGTCATTTATTATTTATTATGAGAGTATTGGACTGATGATCCATAGCTGTAATATTCATAGAAACTTATTTATGAAGAATAAAAAACTGTTACTAGGCATAGGAATAATATGCTGTCTTTGGTGTCTGCCAAAGATTGTACATGGGAAAGAGAACAGGGGGCCTTTCTCTTTGGTGGAGTTAAAATGTGAGAATATGGTTGATCCTTTGGGGATTGACAACGTTACTCCCTGTTTTAGCTGGAAATTGAAAGGAGATGGGGCGGTGGATAGACAAGCCTTTTACGAAATTCAGGTAGCGTCAGATAGTCTTCTGTTAATAGGGGGGAAGGCGGACTTATGGCAATCGGGAAAGTTGAAATCTGATGTTTCTGTGATGGTACCTTATCAAGGCTTGCCTCTGGCTTCGCGTTCTTTATGCTATTGGAGGGTACGTGCCTGGGACCGGAAAAGAAATGTTTCCCAATGGAGTACGGTGGCACGTTTTTCTATTGGTCTTTTGAATAAGGAACAGATACATGGCGCCTATATCGGTTCATCCCCGGAAGGAGGCAAAGTTTGTGCTCCTTTACTTCGCAAAAAAGTGCAAATAGATGAACTGGCAACAGCTTTTCTTTATGTGAATTCTCTGGGGTATCATGAAGTATATGTCAATGGAAAGAAAGTTACGGAGAATGTTCTTACCCCTGCTGTTTCACAGCTGAATAAACGTTCGTTAATGGTCACTTATGACGTATCTTCTTATTTGAAAGAAGGAGAGAATGATCTGTTGATATGGCTTGGACAAGGTTGGTATAAGAAAACTACTTTTGGTGCTGCTTATGACGGTCCGTTGGTAAAAGCGGAACTGGATATGCTGAAAGATGGAAAATGGAAAGTATTAACTGCAACCGACACTTCTTGGAGCGGACGTGAAAGTGGTTATTCAGATATAGGTAATTGGTGTGCTTTGCAATTTGGTGGTGAAAGAGTGGATGGGCGAATAGTGCCGACAGAATTTTCAACCTATTCTCTGGATAAAATGAAATGGTACCCTGTGGTGGAAGTAAATGTACCGGAACACATCGTTTCACCTCAAATGTGTGAAGCTAACAAGATACATCACACATTGCAACCTGTTTCTATCAGGAAACTTAGTGAAGGTACTTGGTTGGTAGATATGGGAAGAATACAGACCGGATGGTTTGAAATGCAGATGCCGGTGTTACCTGTGGGGCATGAGGTTACGATGGAATATAGTGATAATCTGACTAAGGAAGGAGATTTTGACAAACAGGGTGAGAGTGATGTTTATATTTCCGGTGGACGGAGGGGAGAATATTTTAGGAATAAGTTCAATCATCATGCTTATCGTTATGTCCGTATCTCCAACCTTCCGGTAGGACCGAAAACTGAATGGATAAAATCTCTCCAGATTTATGGCGATTATCGGCAGACCGCGACTTTCGAATGTTCGGATGCAGACTTGAACGCCATTCATAATATGATTCAATATACCATGAAGTGTCTGACATTTAGCGGATATATGGTCGACTGTCCGCATCTGGAGCGAGCAGGCTATGGTGGCGATGGAAATTCGTCTACAATGAGTTTGCAAACAATGTATGATGTAGCGCCGACTTTCACAAACTGGATACAAACATGGGGAGATTCAATGCGCGACGGGGGAAGTCTGGCTCATGTAGGTCCTAATCCCGGTGCAGGTGGCGGCGGTCCGTATTGGTGTGGATTTATTGTGCAGGCGCCATGGCGAACGTATGTGAATTACGATGATTCGAGATTGATAAAGAACTATTATCCAAAAATGAAAGAATGGTTCTCATATGTGGATAAATATACAGTGGATGGATTGCTGAAACGCTGGCCTGACACTCAATATCGTGATTGGTATCTTGGTGACTGGCTTGCACCGATGGGAGTGGATGCAGGAGCGCAATCTTCTGTTGATCTGGTGAATAATTGTTTTATCAGTGAATGTTTGGGGACAATGGAGAAAATAGCCCTGATACTTAGAGAAGAAAAGGAAGCACAAGAGTTTGCTGTGCGCAGGAAAAATCTTAATGAGTTGATTCATCAGACGTTTTATCATCCGAGTGAAGGCATCTATTCTACCGGTTCACAGTTAGACATGTGTTATCCGATGCTTGTAGGAGCTGTACCGGATTCTTTGTACGATGATGTGAAAAGAAAGATGATGACTGATACTGAAAAGCAGTACAAGGGCCATATTGCTGTAGGGCTGGTAGGTGTCCCTATTCTGACAGAGTGGGCTATTCGTAACAGGGAAGTTGACTTTTTATATCAAATGCTGAAGAAACGTGATTATCCAGGTTATTTGTATATGATAGATAATGGCGCTACAGCGACTTGGGAGTCTTGGAATGGTGAACGGAGCAGGGTGCATAACTGCTATAATGGAATTGGAGCCTGGTTTTATCAGGCAATAGGAGGACTAAGAATGGATGAGACAGCACCCGGTTATCGGCATGTATTTATCGATCCACAAATACCGGAAGGTGTGACTTGGGCTAAGATGACCAAAGACACTCCGTATGGTGTGATTGCTGTTGATTGGGAATTGACAGATAATATTATGACTCTTCAAGTCGATATTCCTGCAGGAGTTACTGCTACACTCTGTATTCCCGATGGGGCTGTTGCTTGTAAGATGAATGGGAAGAATGTTCGTATAGAAAAGAAAACAATCCAATTAAACGCAGGTAATTTAAAATACTATATTTACATGAAATAATAGATACGTATGAGAAAACATTTATTGTCAGCGCTTTTAGCGGTGTGTCTGGTTGCTACGGCCTTTGCTCAACAAGGGAAAGTATATGAGACACGTACTGTGAAAAGTGAGATTTTGGGAATGGAACGCAGTTACTCCATTTATTTGCCGGCAGGCTATGAGGAAGGAGATGGTAGTTATCCTGTATTGTATTTGCTTCACGGGTTAGGTGACAATCATACGGGATGGATACAATTTGGTCAGGTTCAGTATATTGCTGATAAGGCGATTGCTGAGGGGAAATCAGCACCGATGATTATTGTTATGCCTGATGCTGACACGGTTCATAAAGGCTATTTTAACTTGCTGGACGGAACGTATAATTACGAAGATTTCTTTTTTAAGGAATTAATCCCACATATAGAGAAAACGTACAGGGTGCGTGCTGAAAGTCGTTACCGTGCTATCTCCGGCTTGTCGATGGGAGGTGGTGGAGCGTTGTTTTATGCGCTTCATTATCCGGAGATGTTCGTTGCTGCTGCTCCGTTGAGTGCTGTTGGAGGGGAATGGACATTCGATCAAATGAAGAATCAATCGGATTTATCGAAGGTATCGGAAGAAAAGAAAGCGGAAATTCTCGGACAAATGGATATACAAACTATCTTGGAGAAATCCCCGAAAGAAAAGTTAGACCGCATCAAATGGATTCGCTGGTATATCAGTTGTGGTGACGATGATTTTTTATCGATAACGAACTGTCTTCTACATAACACGCTGTTGCAACATCAGGTTGGTCATGAATTTCGTGTGAAAGACGGTGGGCATTCGTGGACTTACTGGCGGATGGAGTTACCTGAAGTAATGAGGTTTGTATCCAGAATATTTACTCAATATTAAGCGTAAGTAAAGTAGGTTTTGTAGAGATAGGCTTTGGAGAATAAGACCTTTTGTCCTATGAATCAAAATTTATGGATATTTTTTTTATTTCTTTTTAGTGGTATTTGCCTGTTTACTCGTTCTTAATATAAACATTGTTTTTTATGGGTTTAATTTAGGTAAAAGGTTAGGATTGGTGTTTGATTGATTTTCAATTTTATCCTCCGGCTAAAATTGGCTCCTCATTACTCTTACTATAGTCGGAGGGAGCTTGCAAAATATCGTAGGTTAAGATAGGTGGATTGTTTTTTAAAAGGTAAAGAGGTTTTGTTTTCAGTTGAAACAGGAAAAATAGTGACTAGAATACAAAATCATATGACGAAAATAGTTCGAATATTAGTTTTCGCATTTCTGATGCTCATATCTGTTTGCGGTGTAGCGCAGGATAAGATTAAAATAGCTTGCATTGGCAATAGTATCACCGAAGGGGTTGACAATTATCCGACTCCTTTGGCTCGTATGCTTGGAGATCAATATGAAGTTGGTAATTTTGGAAAGTGGGGCCATACTTTATTGCGAAAAGGTGATCATCCTTATATGAGTACCGATGCATTTATCAATGCACAGAAATTTCAACCGAACGTTGTAATTATTAAACTTGGTACTAATGATTCCAAACCAGAAAATTGGAAATATAAGGATGAATTTGAAACTGATTTAGAATATATGATCACTACTTTCCAGAAGTGTGGATCTAAACCGAAAATCATTATATGTCGTTGTATTCCGGCAAGTAATAATTTATATGGAATCCGCAATGAGGTAATAACAGATGAAATTAATCCGATCCAAAAGAACGTTGCAAGAAAGTTCCATCTGAAATTGGTAGATCTGTATAGCCCATTAGAGCATAAAGTTGATTCAACTTGCTATGTATGGGATAATGTGCATCTGAATAAGAACGGTTCGCTCATATTGGCGGAGCATATATATAAAGCTATTACAGGTAAAAAAGCTCCTAAATTAAGAGATCCATTTGCTAAATAGAAGTAGGAGAAAAATCATACTATAAAACAACACATGAAGCGATATATTTATTTTATTTTTTTATCATGTTATGCAGCTAATCTATTGCTGACAGGTTGTGTACGACAGAAATTTGTTGTGATGGATATGGTACACCATAATCCGGGTGAAGCTATGACAGAATCAAAGTTTCTCGATCCTTCTTTCTTGAAAACAAATGAATATGGAGCAAAAGTTTTTTTCTTGTTTGAGGCTGCGCAGTTTGGAATTGACTGGAAGAGTTTTGATCCTTCTTTATTTCCGGATACTACTGAAGCCGGGCGCTGGGTGGCAGAGAAAGCAGAAATAATCCATAAAAAATATGATGCGGCAAAAAAGGAAGGTCTTCAGGTATACTGCATGCTTGATATGTTAGTACTTCCTTCCTCATTGGTAGAAAAACATAGAGCAGAACTTACTAACGAACAAGGAAAACTTGATATCTCGAAACCTTACACTCAGTTTTGTATTCGTGAATTGATGGAGGAAATGTTTAAAACGTTTCCACAATTGGATGGATTAGTGATTCGTACAGGAGAAACTTATCTGCATGATGCTCCTTATTACGTAGGTAATCATCCGGTACAAAACGGTATGCATGACCATATTACGTTAGTTAATTTATTGCGGAAAGAAGTTTGTGAAAGACGTAATAAGAAGTTGTTTTATCGTACATGGGATATGGGACAATTGCACTCGGTCCCAAAATATTATTTATCTGTTACAGACAGTATAGAGCCGCATCCCAATCTTTATTTCTCTATCAAACACACCATGACAGATTTTTGGAGATCAGCAATTGTAAATCCTGATATGAATTATAGTGCACTGGACAAATATTGGCTGGAAGAATCAGGACAATATGGTGTTCCTTTTAATCCTTGTATAGGTATTGGTAAACATCAACAAGTAGTAGAAGTGCAATGCCAACGTGAATATGAAGGAAAGGGAGCGCATCCAAATTATATCGCCAAAGGAGTAATTGGTGGTTTTGAAGAATTTAAGAAACCTGGTATAAAGAATCCGTATTGTTTAAACCAAGTGAAAGATAATCCCTTGTTTAAGGGTATTTGGACTTGGTCACGTGGTGGTGGTTGGGGAGGGCCTTATATCAAAAATGAGTTTTGGGTTGAATTAAATGCTTATGTCATGTCGCATTGGGCTAGTAATCCTTTGAAAACAGAAAAGGAAATACTATATGATTTTGCAAAAGCAAAGGGGCTTCCCGAGTCGGAATGGGAGATGTTTCGTCGGCTTTGCCTGTTATCAGAAGATGGAGTGATAAAAGGGCAATATAGTGCTATGGGAGATACTTATGTTAATTGGACACGTGATGATACCATAACTGGAGATGTATATCAAAAGAGTTATTTTGATCGTATGATTGAAAGAAATCAGGTAAATGCTTATCTGAAAGAAAAGGAAGAAGCTGTCCGTATTTGGAAGGAAATAGAACAGATCTCTCAAAAACTACATTTTCCTTCAGAAGAATTGAATCATTTCATTCGTACTTCCTGTTCGTATGGGCGCATTAAATATGAGCTTTTTTCTGTTTCGTGGCAGATTATGCTATGTGGTTATGTGGCAGATACAACAAAAAAGCCTTTTAATCGGGTAGAAATGGATAAGTATATTACCATATTTGATAGTTTGTGGAAAGAATGGAATGACTTATCTAAAGAAAACGATGATTGTCCTTCATTGTATAAGATTTCTTCTAACTTTTTTGGTTTTCCGGTTGGTATACAAGAGACAGTTGATAAATACAGGAAATAGCTTTCTACCTTTCCTCTTATATGTTATAGAAAATAAAAAATGAATGAATATTACTTAGTGGTTAGTATTATTCTAGTCGTCTTAATATTAATTGTAGCGAAAAGTATGAGAAAGAAACATAAAATAACAAAAGTAAGACTATGATCATTATTATTATATAAATTCTTAAAAACGGTATTTTCTATGAGAAACTTATTACA
>CDYI01058948.1_pt1 | contig 19082 bp, 16 predicted proteins | sample 557711 | NCBI WGS metagenome assembly CDYI01 (sample SAMEA3182054, study PRJEB8094) | gut metagenome | biome: human; feature: gut; material: Stool; isolation source: human stools | place: Canada | collected 2012-11-13 | reverse complement strand
ATTCTTGGCAATGGCTGTTGTAGCAATGGCCGCCGCAGTGTTCACGGGATGTTCATCCGACGATGACTTCCTTGCTCCGTATGAGGAGAGTGCGATTCAAACCCGCGCGATAAGTTCTACCAATGCGCTTATCGATTTTGATAACGTACCTTCCAGCGTAATGGCTTCTGACCAGTATGGAAACAATCTCTATTCTGCCACGGCCAACGGCAAGCAGGTAACGACCGGCTACATCACTCAAATCGGGCAAACCGGTACGTACATTCAGTTCCCGATTAACTATTTGGAACAAGAATGGGTAAGCGGACAGCCTTGGGAATATGAATTTTGGAATGGTGGTTTTGCCATCTCTAATTTCCATAATCTGACACAGGGGGATTATCAAAACCAATGTAGCGTGTACTGGCCCAACGGCGGTCATAGCGGTAAAAATTTTGCCGTTGCTTTCGGTTATAGCGATTCATACAATGATGCGGGAGCAACCTATGACAAGTGCGCCAAGATTTACTTGACCAATGCAACCGGATATAAAGTCGAAATTCCAAAGAAGCCAGTTAAGGGTACACCGAAATATGGCAAATTCAACAGTGTATGGGTCTGCAATACAACTTATACCTACTTGGTCATGAAGGATGGCAACTCGTTTACACAAGGCTCTTTGTCGGCACAAAAAGGATGGTTTAAGGTGGTATTTGTTGCGTTGGATGCGACGGGTAAACCTACAGGTAAGGAAGTAGAATACTATTTGGCAAACTTCGATTCCAGTAAGGATGCAGAATCAGGCTTGGCCAATCAAATCCGTACTGGTTGGAGCCAAGTGGACTTAAGCGGTTTAGGTGACAGCGTATGTACTGTAGCTATCAATTTTAAAGGAAGCGATTCAAGCGCATACGGATTGAACACTCCTGCTTACGTTGCCATAGACGATATTGATGTAACCGTAAACGAATAACATGAATTTGGGGCAAATGCTTTTTAACGACAAATGCTAAGTATTTGCCCCTTTTTATTATATCCCAATGGAGATTGAAATTAAATACTTTCTTCAAGGGAATTTCAGCGTTAAAATTATAAATATAATGAAGAAGTATTTGCTTTTATTCTCCTTGACGATATTTCTATTTGCATGCAACAAAGACGAAGAAATATCGCAGGACGTGACCGTGCCTCCTGTCATTGAATTGGACAGCGAAGACGGAATCTATGTTGTAAAGATAGGAAAAGAGGTCGTTATTGAGCCGACCTATCAGAATGTCGATTACGCCGTTTATTCATGGAAATGCAACGGTCGTATCATTTCCGATGAGCCTCAATTGAAATACATTTTCAACGAATGCGGTTCGTATTACGTTACCCTGCGTGTGGATACGAGGGATGCCAGCACAGAGGAAGAAATTCGTGTGGATGTCAATGAATTGGCTCCGCCCGTCATTTCATTGGTAACCCCCTCTATAGGGCTTAAAGTTGTCGCAGGACGTGAATATATCCTTACTCCCGACATTCAAAATGCAGAAGGAGCTACTTATTTGTGGACTCTTAACGGGAACGAAGTCGGAACTGAAAATACTTATACATTCAAGCAAGATGAGTTGGGAACTTATGAACTGACTTTAACTGTAGCGAATGAAGACGGACAATCAGAGAAGACAGTTTCTATTGAGGTTGTCGATAAACTTCCAATTGAAATCGTAGTTCCGTCATCTTTATATTTCACCGAGGATAATACCAAATACGTAGAATTAGGACGTACTTTGTTTGTCCGCCCCTTTGTATCAATAAGTGCCGAGCCTTCTTATCAATGGAGTTTGGACGGGCAACCGATTGAGGGAGCCAATTCTTTGGTTTACGGTTTCAAACCCGCTAAAACCGGAGAACACACGCTTACCTTTACTGTGAAATACGACAATCAAGATACAAAAGCAGTGCTCACCCGTAATATTTCGGTCTCCGGTGTCGATGAAGTCAGTGTCAATATTCCGGTGAAATGTTGTGAAGCGGCCGGAAAAAGACCTTTTGCTGCCGGAAATTCCATTTACAGCAATAAAGTATATGAATTTGTTCCGGCTCCGGGACAATTCGTAAACGAAACGAATACAGCAGGTTTCAATGGGGAAAGCACGCACGAAGCAGCCTGTGCTTACGCACAAAAACGTCTTGATAATGAACAATATGTTTCTCTTGGAGGTTGGGGAGGATATATCGTAGTAGGATTCGACCACAGTATCGAAAACAAAGGCGGTTATGATTTTTCCATCAAAGGAAATGCCTTTGATTCGTCAAATGAACCGGGCATTGTATGGGTAATGCAAGATGTCAATGGAGACGGCTTGCCCAACGATGAATGGTATGAACTGAAGGGTTCTGAATATGGAAAACCCGAAACCATTCAGGACTATGCCGTAACTTATTTCCGTCCCGGTCCCAACATGGATACTCAATGGCAGGACAACAAGGGAAATAAAGGAGCGATTGACCGTCTCGGCAACTATCACCCGCAAGAGTTTTATTATCCTTTGTGGATTGAAGCGGATTCCTATACGTTATACGGCACATGCCTGAAAGCACGTACCGAACAAAGCCCGTCGACAGGCATGTGGTCCAATAATCCGTTCGGATGGGGATATGCCGATAATATTGGTGATGATATGCCCAATAAAGACAATCCTAACGCGGGAGCACTTGGAAACTATTTTAAGATTTCCGATGCAGTCAATATCGACGGTACACCTGCAAACCTTTCCCATATCGACTTTATCAAGGTGCAGACCGGAGTCAATGTAAAAGCCGGATGGTTAGGGGAAAATTCCACGGAAGTTTTCAAGTTCTGTGATGAAAACAACAATAACGACAAATAAAATTCATTATGAACAAAATATATCATTTCATCCTATTCTGTTTCGCTACGCTCTGCCTTGCTGCATGTAGTGATGACGACCCTGAAGTAAGCGGAATAGACGGCAAGGATCACTTCATCTCCGAGTTTGCTCTAACTGTAGATGGCATTACCTATCAAGCCATGATAGTCGGGGACAAGATTACAGTTGAGATACCTTATAATACCAGTCTGAAAGGGGCTACCGTAGAGTATGCCCTTTGCGAGGGAGCCTCTATTAACCCGAATCCATCAACCATAGAGGATTGGGAAAATGAATGGAAATTCGTAGTCACCTCCAGAATGCAGGAGAGCAAAGTATATTCCTATACTTATCAATATGCAGACATCGAACAGAGCGGCAGCGTGGTACTTGCCACGCAATCCGAGGTGGATAATTTTGCCAAGACAGGAATAAACAAAATCGAAGGCAGCCTGACCATCGGAACGGCAGACGGAGAAGAAATCACCAATCTGGACGGACTTGCCAACCTGAAACAAATCAGTAACTCTCTTGTTATCAATCCGTCTTACAAAGGAGCGGATTTGACGGGGTTGGATAATCTGGAACAACTCGGAAGTTTCAAATTAGGATCGACAACTTCTACCAGTAAAAACATAACGCTCAAAACGGTTAATCTGCCCTCTTTGCTTGGAGTGACCGGCGATTTTGTCGTTAACAGTTCTGTCATTGAAAAAATATCCATACCCAAAGTCGAGTTCATTGGTGAGGATATGTATATAACTTCCGATGCTTTACTTGATTTGGATGCAAATGCCGTTGAATCTGTCGGAGCTTCCTTAATTGTCAAAGGTTCGGTAGCACAAAAAGAATCAGCGACAACCGAAGCCATTGTTTTCTCAGCGCTCAAACGGGTCGGGAATGAACTTACAGTCCAATATTTTCCCAAACTGCAAGGAATTTATCTACCGGCATTGGAAAGTGTGGCCGGTACTGCCTCATTCTCCGATATGTCCTCCATCGGAAGTCTTGCAATGACCGAATTACATTCGGTTGGAGGACTGACTATAAAAAATTGCAAAGAGATTTCCATTGTTGAACTTCCCGGTCTTATTTCCTGCGGAGAGACCAGTGTGGATGCGAATAAAGTCAATAAGTTTAATATATCTTCTTTGAAAGATGTACTCGGTGATATGACTTTAAGTAATCTGCTCATAGAAGAACTGGATTTGTCCCAGATAAATTTTAACGGGAATACACTTACCCTACAATGTAAGCAACTAAATAAAATCGTAGGTTCGGAAACATTTAACGGTAGCCTTCTTCTGCTTCCTAAAAATTGTCGATTGACCGAATTGACTCTTGAGGGAATCTCAAATATAGAGGGCGACTTCCAATGCAAAGATTATTTTTATGTAAAAGAATTTGTTATGCCATTTATTCGTGTGGCAGGAAATATGACTATTGCATTGAATTCGGGAAGTGTTGATACGGGTGCGGAAATTGAATTTCCTAAATTGCAGGAAATAGGAGGTACTTTAACATTAGAAAATAATACGAATGCAAATAATATTACCTTCCCGTCATTGAAAAAAATTCTCGGTTCATGTTCGGTTACGACTGATTTTCTTAAGAATGATATTGAGTTTACCAGTTTGGAAAGCATTGGGACGGATGGAGCAAATACACAAATTGAGTTTAAGATTGATGTTACTAATATTTTATGTCCCAAATTAAAAACGATAAACGGACTGTTTAATATTGTAACATCTACTGTTGTATGGGGTATGACGGCTGATGAGGTGTCTTATCCTACCGTTGAATCAATATCCGAAAATCTTTCAATAACATGCCCGTATTCTGATTTTGGTTCTAATGGTATTTTGTCCATTGATTTTTCAGGTCTCAAATCAGTAAAAGGGATTAGTATAAGCGGGCAAGGAGATGTTAGCGATTTCAGTTCTTTCAAATACCTGTTTGAAAACAATGTTCTAACAGGAGAATCTCAATGGTCTGTCAGAGAATGTGCTTATAACCCCACATACCAAGATATGAAAGACGGGAAGTACAAGCCTGCCGAATAGATAACCAAACAATAAGTTTTCTGCCAATCCTCGGTATGCTTACCGTAAGGTAAGACTACCGGGGATTAACTATAAAAATAACGGTATGACCTATCACCAATTGAAATATCTGCTATGGAGCGTAGTTGTCGGAGTGACACTATCCTTGACATCCTGCATGAAGTGGGACTACGGCGATGCCGTAGAAGACTTCAATGCCACGGGAGCCGGACTGTTCATCACCAACGAGGGCAACTTCCAGTACGGCAATGCTACCTTGTCCTATTACGACCCTGCGACCAAACAGGTACAGAACGAAATCTTCTTCCGTGCCAACGGCATGAAACTCGGCGACGTGGCGCAGTCGATGACCATCTACGACAACAAGGGCTGGGTCGTGGTGAACAACTCCCACGTGATTTTCGCCATCGACCTGAACACCTTCAAGGAGGTGGGACGCATCGAGAACCTGACCTCGCCGCGCTACATTCATTTCCTAAGCGACGAAAAAGCCTACGTCACCCAACTGTGGGACAACCGCATCTTCATCATCAACCCGAAGAAATATGAAATTACCGGCTACATTCAAGTGCCGGACATGACGATGGAAAGCGGCTCGACGGAGCAGATGGTGCAGTACGGCAAATACGTCTATTGCAACTGCTGGTCGTATCAGAACCGCATCATCAAAATCGACACCGAAACCGACCAAGTGGTCGATGAACTGAAGGTCGGCATACAACCGACATCGCTGGTCATGGACAAGTACAACAAGATGTGGACGGTGACCGACGGCGGTTACGAAGGCAGCCCCTACGGTTACGAAGCCCCGTCGCTCTACCGCATCGACGCCGAGACATTCACGGTGGAGAAGCAGTTCAAGTTCAAGTTGGGCGACTGGCCCTCGGAGGTACAGCTCAATGGCGACAGGGACAAACTCTACTGGATCAACAAGGCCATTTGGAGCATGGACGTGACAGCCAGCCATGTGCCGGTGCGTCCGTTCCTCGAATACAGCGGCACGATTTATTACGGACTGACGGTAAACCCCGCCAACGGGGAAGTATACATCGCCGATGCCATCGACTACCAGCAGCAGGGCATGATTTACCGCTACTCGCCCGAAGGGAAATTGATAGATGAATTTTATGTCGGGATTATCCCCGGTGCATTTTGTTGGAAATAAGAAAGGAGGCAATATGAAAAGACTATATCTGTTCTTCGCTTTGGCAGCATGTCTCCCCACGACACTCTTCGCGCAGCAGACGGAAAGCAAAAAGCGGTCGGACTGGCATCTTACCATACCGGAAGTCACGGTCATCGGACATCGGCCGATGAAAGAAATCGGTGTGCAGAAGACGAAGTTCGATTCACTCGCACTGAAAGAGAACATCGCCCTCTCGATGGCCGACATCCTGACGTTCAACTCGTCCGTATTCGTCAAGAGCTACGGACGCGCCACGCTCTCGACCGTCGCGTTCCGAGGAACGTCGCCTTCACACACGCAAGTGACATGGAACGGCATGCGCATCAACAACCCCATGCTCGGCATGACAGACTTCTCCACCATTCCGTCCTACTTCATAGACAACGCATCGCTGCTGCACGGTACTTCATCGGTGAACGAGACTGGCGGTGGACTGGGCGGTCTGGTTAAGCTTGGTACCACCCCCACCGTTGCCGAAGGGTTCAACGCCCAGTACGTGCAGGGCATCGGATCGTTCCGGACATTCGACGAGTTCGCCCGCTTCACCTACGGAAGCGAGCGGTGGCACATCTCCACCCGTGCGGTCTATTCTTCCTCGCCCAACGATTACAAGTACACCAACCACGACAAGAAGATAAACATCTACGACGAGGACAAGAACATCATCGGGCAGTATCACCCTAAAGAGCGCAACCGCTCCGGGGCGTTCAAGGACCTGCACCTGCTTCAAGAGGTCTATTACAACACCCGCAAAGGCGACAAATTAGGCCTGAACGCATGGTATATCAACTCCAACCGGGAACTTCCGATGTTGACGACCGACTACGGAGATGCAACCGACTTCGAGAACCGCCAGCGGGAACAGACTTTCCGCAGTGTCCTTTCGTGGGATCATATCAAAAGCAACTGGAAACTCGGCGTGAAAGGCGGTTACATACACACATGGATGGCCTACGACTACAAGCGTGAGGTCGCACCTGATAACTGGGCGTCGATGACCCGTTCCCGTAGCAAGGTAAATACGTTCTACGGGCAGGCTGAAGGTGAATACAGTCCGACAAAACGTTGGTTTTTCACCGCTAACGTATCGGCTCACCAGCATTTGGTACGCAGTGAGGACAAGAATATCATCTTGCAGGACGGAGGCAAAGCCATCGTGGGCTATGACAAAGGACGCGTGGAACTTTCCGGCTCCGTATCTGCCAAGTGGCAACCGATAGACCGGCTTGGCATGTCGGTTGTGTTGCGAGAAGAAATGTACGGTTCCGAGTGGGCTCCGCTTATACCGGCTTTTTTTATTGACGGCATCATTTCTCCGAAAGGGAATGTGATGCTCAAAGCTTCTGTTTCACGCAATTACCGTTTCCCGACGCTGAATGACCTCTATTTTCTGCCCGGTGGCAATCCCAATCTGAGAAACGAGCATGGTTTCAGCTACGATGCAGGTGTAAGTTTCGAGGTCGGCAAAGAAAATGTCTATAAGTTGAGCGGCGGCGTGAACTGGTTCGATTCCTACATCGACGATTGGATTATCTGGCTGCCCACCACCAAAGGCTTCTTTTCGCCCCGCAACGTGAAGAAGGTACACGCCTACGGCATCGAGGTCAAGGCGAACCTGGCCGTGCAGCCGGCAAAGGATTGGCTCATTGACCTGAACGGTTCCTATTCGTGGACACCCTCTATCAACGAGGGCGAGAAAATGTCACCTGCTGACCAGTCGGTGGGCAAACAGTTACCCTACGTGCCGGAGCATTCCGCCTCGCTGACAGGACGGTTGTCGTGGCGGTCGTGGGCGTTCCTTTACAAGTGGGCGTTCTACTCGGAGCGTTTCACCATGTCGAGCAACGACTATACGCTGACAGGACACCTGCCCGAATATTTCATGAGCAACGTCTCCTTGGAGAAAAACCTCTTTTTCAAACCGGTGGACGTGCAGTTGAAATTCGCCGTCAACAACCTTTTCAATGAAGATTACCTCTCGGTACTCTCGCGCCCCATGCCCGGCATCAACTTCGAGCTGTTCATCGGTATCACCCCGAAGTTCGGGAAAAACAAGAAAAAGTCCGTAAACACAAATTTGTAACGATATGAAAGCATTGAAAAATCTGAGCCTGATATTGCTGCTTGTACTGACATTCACAGGCTGCCATGATAAGAGTTCCAAACTTGCCGATTTCAACCGAGCGGTCTATACACCCGAATACGCTTCGGGGTTTGACATAAAAGGTGCAGACGGCAAAAAGAGCGTATTGGTTACCGTCACGAACCCTTGGCAGGGAGCTGACAGCATTACCACATACCTGTTCATCGCCCGTGACGGAGAAAGCGTACCCGAAGATTTCACCGGTCAGGTGCTCGGAAAAGATGCCGAGCGCATCATCTGCATGTCCTCTACCCATATCGCCATGCTCGACGCAATCGGTGAAACGGGACGCGTAGTCGGCGTGTCAGGCATCGACTACATCTCCAATCCCGACATTCAGGCACGGCGGGACAGCGTTGGAGATGTAGGCTACGAAGGGAATATCAACTACGAATTGCTGCTCTCGCTCGACCCTGACCTCGTGCTGCTCTACGGCGTGAACGGGGCAAGCTCGATGGAGGGCAAGCTCAAAGAACTGGATATTCCGTTCATGTACGTCGGCGATTACCTCGAAGAATCGCCGCTGGGCAAAGCCGAATGGCTGTTGGCACTTTCGGAGATCATCGGAAAACGGGCGGAGGGCGAAAAAGTATTCGCGGAAATCCCCGTCAGATACAATGTCCTGAGAAAGAAAGTAGCGGACAATGTTCTCGATGCCCCGTCGGTGATGCTCAACACCCCTTACGGCGACAGCTGGTTCATGCCCTCGACCGAAAGCTATGTCGCCCGAATGGTCAAAGATGCCGGAGGCGATTACATCTACAAAAAGAACACGGGCAATGCCTCGGTGCCCATAGACCTGGAGGAAGCCTACCTGCTGGCCTCGCAAGCCGATATGTGGCTGCATGTGGGTATGGCGAACACGCTCGACGAGCTGCGAGCCGCCTGCCCGAAGTTCATCGACACCCGCTGTTTCCGTGGTGGACAGGTCTATAACAACAACGCCCGCACCAATGCTGCTGGCGGCAACGACTACTATGAGTCTGCAGTCGTAAATCCCGACCTCGTGCTGCGAGACCTCGTGAAGATATTCCACCCCGAACTGGTCGAGGAAGATTTCGTCTATTACAAGCAACTGAAATAGATGCGCTCCCGTTCCGTCCTATTGTTTACCGCACTGGCTGCCCTCACCCTTTTCCTGTTTTTGCTGGATTTGGCGGTGGGGGCTGTCGCCGTACCGCTCGGTGATGTTTGGGCGGCCCTGACGGGCGGCGATTGTCCGCGAGCGACGGCGAAAATCATACTGAATATCCGACTGATTAAGGCGGTGGTCGCGTTGCTGGCCGGAGCCGCCCTGTCGGTCAGCGGACTCCAGATGCAAACCCTCTTCCGCAATCCGCTTGCCGGCCCCTACGTGCTCGGCATCAGTTCGGGCGCGAGCCTCGGCGTGGCACTCGTCGTACTCGCCGGTGTCGGCTCGTCGATAGGCATCGCTGGGGCGGCATGGCTCGGAGCGGCAATCGTGCTGGTCGTCATCGCCGCCATCGGACACCGCATCAAGGATATCATGGTAATTCTGATTCTCGGCATGATGTTCTCGTCGGGAATCGGTGCGATTGTCCAAATATTGCAGTATGTTGCCAACGATGAATCCTTGAAAATGTTCGTCGTCTGGACGATGGGGTCGCTCGGCGATGTGACCTTCAACCAGCTTGCAGTGCTTATCCCGTCGATTGCCACCGGACTGTTGTTGGCGGTGGTGACGATCAAGCCGCTCAACCTGTTGCTGTTCGGCGAGGAGTATGCCGTGACGATGGGGCTGAACGTTCGTCGCTCACGCGGACTGCTGTTCCTCTCCACGACGTTGCTGGCCGGCACTGTGACCGCCTTTTGCGGTCCGATAGGTTTCATCGGGCTGGCCATGCCCCACGTCACGCGGATGCTGTTCCGCAACAGTGACCATCGGGTGCTCGTGCCGGGAACCGTTCTTTCGGGTGCTTCCGTGCTGCTGCTTTGCGACCTTGTTTCCAAACTGTTCACCCTGCCGATCAACGCCATCACCGCATTGCTGGGAATCCCCATTGTGGTGTGGGTGGTCTTGCGCAACAAATCCGTTACAGCATGATAGAGTTACACGATTTTTCCATAGGCTACGGCGAGCGAACTTTGCTCTGCGAGGTGGAAGCCACCATAGAAAAAGGCAAACTGACAGCCCTTATCGGGCGCAACGGCACGGGCAAATCGACGCTGCTCCGCGCCATCGCCGGACTGAACCGCCGTTATGCCGGTCGAATCCTGCTCGACGGGCATAACGCCGCCGATATGCGGGTTGCAGAGAGGGCAAGAACACTGGCATTCGTCACGACCGAGCGCACACGCATCGCCAACCTCAAATGCGAGGACGTCGTGGCTATCGGCCGCGCACCCTATACCAATTGGATAGGAAGGATGCAGAAGGCCGACACGGAGATCGTTATGCGGTCGCTCGCCTCGGTAGGCATGGAGGACTATGCGGAACGCACGATGGACAGGATGTCGGACGGCGAGTGCCAGCGCATCATGATTGCACGGGCATTGGCGCAGGATACGCCGATTATCCTACTTGACGAACCCACCTCGTTTCTCGATATGCCCAACCGCTACGAATTGTGTACGCTACTGGCACGGCTGGCGCATGAAGAAAACAAGTGCATCCTTTTTTCCACTCACGAGCTGGATATCGCCCTGTCGCTCACCGATGCGATAGCCCTTATCGACCCGCCCTGCCTGTCGTGCCTGCCGACCGAAGAGATGCGCCGGAGCGGTTGCATCGAACGGCTGTTCCGTAATAATTCCGTGACGTTCGATACCGCGACAGGTATGGTAAAAGCCCGATAAATAATGATCCGCATATGAAAACGCAGCAGGAACTTTGCGATATACTCGGTTTCATCGCCGAATATGCGACCTATCAACTCGGTTCGGGTGTGCACACCTCTCGGGTAATACGCAATGCGCAACGGATCGGCGAGGCGCTGGGTGTGGACGTTCAGTTATCGAGTTTCCAAAAGAGTACGATACTGACGGTGCTCGACACCGTAAGCGGCGAGTCCGCAACCCGTGTTGTGGCAATCCCGTCGCTCCCCATCAGTTTCGAGCGTAACTCCGATCTGAGTGCCCTGAGCTGGGACGCATTGGACGAGGGCCTCTCGCTCGACGAGATCCGCAGCCGTTACCGGACGCTGGTTGACAAACCGCGCATGGACCCAATCTTCACGCTCGTGGTCGTCGGGCTGGCCAACGCCTCATTCTGCAAGCTCTTCGGCGGCGACTGGACGGCCGTGGGCATCGTCTTCACGGCGACACTCGTGGGCTTCGCCGTCAAACAGCGCATGCAGGCCCACGCTGTCAATCACTTCCTCGTCTTCGCCTGCTCGGCTTTCGTCGCCTCGCTCTGCGCCACGGCAGCCTTGCGGTTCGACTGCACGGCCGAGATAGCGCTGGCAACAAGTCCGCTCTTCCTCGTGCCGGGCGTGCCGCTCATCAACGGGGTCATCGACATCATGGAAGGACACGTCCTCATGGGGGGCAGCCGGCTGGTTAACGCTCTGCTGCAGATTGTCTGCATCGCCGTCGGTTTGTCGGCCACTTTGTTAATGGTTAAAGATTCGCTGCTATGATCGTGACGGATATTCTGCTCGACGGCCTCTTCGCCGCTGTCGCCGCCATCGGATTCGGGGCCATCTCCGACCCGCCGATGCGGGCCTTTCCACGCATCGCCCTGCTTGCCGCCATGGGCCACGCCTTGCGTTTCACGCTGATACACTGTGCCGCACTGGATATCGCCACCGCATCGCTTTTCGCGGCCTTTGCAATCGGCATGGGCAGCCTGTGGCTCGGCCGCGGCGTCCGCTGCCCGATGACCTGCCTCTACATTCCGGCTCTGCTGCCGATGGTGCCGGGCATCTACGCCTACAAGACGGTCTTCTCGCTCATCATGTTCCTCCAGTCGCTCGATCGGGCCGACGAGGGTATGCGCTACATGCAACAGTTCTTTCTCAATGCCACCGTATCGCTGAGTGTCATTGCGCTGCTTGCCGCCGGTGCCACGCTGCCGATATTCATCTTCAAACGCCGGGCTTTCTCGATGACCCGACGCACACGAAAAAATAGTTAGGTTATGGAAATCTTTTGGAACACGATCGCGGCCTACAATGCCGCAACCTGGCCTGCGCAGATCGGTTTCACGCTCGTGGCGGCCATGCTGCTTGTGCTACTCTACCTCCCGTCCGACGCCCGCAGTACGGATCGCCATGAAACTCTTCATGGCGTTTCTCAACTTCTGGATCGCCGGAGTCTATTACATGATCTATTGCCGTCCGCGCGAATATCACGGCATGCTGGCGCTTTTCTGGGCCATAATGGGTGGAATATGGATCTATGAGCTGCTGGTGAAGCACGCCTCGCTCGAACGCACCGGCCAGCACAACGCATTCGCTATCCTGCTCCTTGTCATGCCGTTGATATATCCACTCTGCTCGCTGGCGCTGGGCCACGAATTCCCCATAATGACCTCGCCCGTCATGCCCTGTTCGGTGGCGGTCTTCACCATCGGACTGATGCTCGCCTTCTCGGAGCGGGTCAATATCGTGCTGGCGATGTTCCTCTGCCACTGGGCACTCATCGGTCTGTCGAAAGTCTACTTCTTCGGCATCCCCGAAGACTACCTGCTGGCGTGCAGCACCATACCTGCACTCTACATCTTCTTTCGGGAGTATGTCCGAAGCAACGCCGACCGGCCGATGAAACCCTCGGCCCATGTGCTCGATGCGTTGCTCATTACGCTGTGCCTGGTCATCGGCATCTTCTTTACTTTCACGTTATTGCACCAGCTTGACCTATTCACTCGAATCATCTGATTTATATGCGCATGCTCAAACAAATATTTTACCGTTGCAATGGACTCGAGCCGATAAACCGGCACATCACTCGATATAGCCTTTATAGTCCTTTTCCCGGACAACCGGTTCTGTTGACCGAGGAGATGCGTCGGAGCGACTGCATTGAACGGCTCTTCCGAAATAATTGCGTGACGTTCGATATCATAACAGGTTTCATTAAAGTAAAGCAATGAAAAAAGGATATGTAACAGAGAATTTCACGGCAAATATAAGCGTGGACGAATACATTTCACGCTTCCGAGACGAAAAACGTTTTGTCGAATTTTGCAAACAATGCCCCAACTACGGTAATAGTTGGGGATGTCCGCCGTTCGATTTCGATACCGGAGAATTTCTGCGCCAATACAAGTATGCCTATCTTATAGCTACCAAAATTGTTCCTATCGAAAAAGGCATCCCGATAGACAAATCACAAGAGTTAATCAGGCCTGAACGAATCAGGGTAGAAAAAGAACTGTTGAAACTGGAACTCAGATTCGGAGGTCGGGCATTCGCCTATGTCGGCAAGTGTTTATATTGTCACGGTGCGGAATGTGCCCGCAAGTGCAACCGTCCTTGTCTGCATCCGGACAAAGTACGTCCCTCGCTTGAAGCATTCGGGTTCGATATAGCACGTACTCTCTCGGAACTTTTCGGGATAGAACTGCTCTGGGGAAAGAATGGAATTCTACCGGAATATCTTGTACTCGTAAGCGGATTTTTCCATAATTCGACAAAAAATATTATCAGTCATACGAATCGTAATCAGAATTCAGTAAACCTATAATCTTATTACTCTCATTGATAATGTCATGACAGCTATTTACCAGAAAGTCCCTGCAATCCGAATTATGGATTGAGGGACTTGATAACAATGAATGTAAGAACTAAAAGAACAGCTCTACTTTCGTATGCCTGTTGGCTTCGACCGGCACATGGTCGGCTATGCCCCCCCTGCTTACCTTGACGATGCGTTCGATTGGTATGCCACGCTTTTCTAATTCTGCAACGATATGATCCGCTCTCAATGTGCTTAATGAACCATTAAGCACGGGAGTTCCAGTCGAACTGTCGGCCGCACCAGTTACTTTCACGGATAATCCGTATTTCTTGGCCACGCGAGCCAGTTCATCAAGGTTAAGCATTTGGGAAGCATCCGTCAGGTGCGCCGTGTTGAGATTGAAAAAGAAATAGACAGGCGACCCGATGCAATTTCCGGCTTGTATGAGTTCCGTCCTTTCAGAGACGATTATGCCCCGTTTTTCGGAATCATCTCCGTTGTTGCCATATACAATACTTGCAGAATCAAGTGGCGATATTCCATCCCAATGCCGGTTTTTCAATCTTGCCCGAAGTGAGTTCAATCCGCTGTAATTATTTCTGGGATAACCTTGACGGCGGTCGGTCTCATCGTCATTAACCAGATGACCGTACTTGTCAAGCAAGCCTTCTATTTCCAGAATTTTCTGCAATTCTGCGAGCGTCCGTCGGTTGCGGTCGTACCAGTCTTTATAACGCTTGTTTTCTCCGGACAAGACATTGGCATAATCCACGAGCCACTCATTCTGACGAATGTAAGATGTCGCATCAACCGCGCGTTTCCAACCGACCTTTCCGAGATGAAACGTGAAACCGGCGGTCAGCGATACCATGTGGTCGCCGAGGCGGTTCGGGCGTCCGTAACCATCGAAGTCCTGAAAGGTGGTCGTGCCGGAGAGTTCCAATATGGCACTTACTCGTTTGGATATCCGATATTCTCCCTGTACGCCATACGAAACGGCAAAGGGATTATTCCCGTTAGAGGCGTTGTGCAGCAGGCCGACACCGGCAAAGGGAGCAAGATTCCAGCGTACCTGTTCTTGCCGGGCATATCTGCGGCCAAGGACATTCCACAGCAGATCCGCATGGATATGGTGGTAGTCCTGATTGGACAATGTGCCATCTTTGAACTGCACACCGCTGTAATTGATACGTGCGCCGACGGACGGAGTGAACCATTTTCCGACTGCGAAGCTGTACGAGGGTTTCAAGCGTCCGAAGAGGTCTTCGCAGCCGAGAGGTGTGCCGAGAAAGGCGGACGTACCCCCGGCAATGCTGACAAACCAGTTGCCAGTCCGGGATGCCGGAAGTACCACTCCATCAAGATAGACGGGCTGTATCGGTTGCAGTTTCTCCGAGACATCATAGTACGGTGTATGTTGTACAGTATCCACCTGTATGGGTCGTACACTTGCCTGTGCCTGCAACGTGCAAAGCACGGCCAATATAAAAAAGATTTGTTTCGTCATATTCCAATGATATTATTCGTTATACTTTTTGATTTGTAGTAAGGCGTATGCCACTTACCGTTTAGGTTTCTTGCCAATGGCCGGACGCATCATGCGGCTCGCCATCCTCATGCAGCGGAGTGCCCATGCACGGTTGTCCTCGTCCTCGTCGCGCCCCCATTTCAGGTCGCTGCCGCCACCTCCGCCGCCACGAGTTTCGGCAAAAGTGGTGGCATCATCGACCATACCGAGAAACAGCATCGTCGCGCAGTGCATCACGTCCGTACCTTGTTCCGCTATGGACTGGACGAGCGAGCCGTCGAACAGTTGCCGTTCCGCCACGTCCATCTGTGCCGATACGTTCTTATACTCGCCGACCACATTTTCCAGCAGGACATCCTTGAGCAACGTGTCCACTTTGGAATGTACATCATGGGAGTATTTGTAGGCTTCCTCCTTGAGTTCCCCGGTACGTTCCTCAATGGCATACATGTTCTCTTTCAGCTCGGCAAGCTGCCGGTCAGCCGTCTGCAATTTCTCCTGCTTGTCTGCCAGTTGCCAGTTGATTCCAGCCAGTTCTTTTTCCAGACTTTTCACTTGTGCGGCTAATTGTTCCGCATCGCCCTTGTTCGCTTTCAAATCCTGTTCGGCTGCCGATAGCAGGACCTCTTTTTCGGCTTTCGACTTCTCAAGGTTATCGACCATTGTCGTAAGCCCCTTGACCCTGCGCTCTGCCAGACGGATGTCCGATTGGAGGTCAGCCAAAATTTTTTGATGACGGCTGATATTTTCCTCGATGGTCGTACATTCTTCCGATAGCATACGGCGGTATTCTTCGGTAGTCCTGTGCCGTGCGCCTGTTTCGGATATGCTTGTTCCTCTCGACATTCCCCACCTTGTATTGACTTCGGTGAAAAAGTCGGTATGAAGCTGTTTCATCCTTGCGCTGTATTCAAACTTGTCCTTACCGGCGAATATTTCCTTGTACGCAAAACGGCCGTCTTTGATTGGCAACAAAGTACAATGCACATGAGGGTTCAATTCGTCAAGGTGTACGATGAATGCGGCGATGTTCTGCTCGCCATATTTGCCACTCACGAATGAATAGACGTCTTTCGCCCAGCGTTCAATATCGCTCATTCTTTTGATACGGGTATTGTCCGCACCTTCATCAAAATCCACGTTCTGCGTGCCGAACGCGAGTTCGTGCATCCGCTTACGGGAACCGCCGAAAATGAAGTTCACCACCGTGCGGTACTTCGGTTCTGCCAGTCCTTCGTTGGGGTCTTTAATCCCGCGCCTGTTCAATATGTCCGCCATCCGTTCGGGAATGTTGCGGCTCGTGTCGATGGGACGTACCTTGCCTCCGGGTGCAATCTCGAAGTTCAGGTGTTTGCGTGTGGGGTCGTAATTCCCCTTATCCATAGCGTACTTTTCCGCCCTTTCACTGCGATCGCGCAAATGTTCGTTGCTCTGGGCTGCGGTGATGCCTTTCGACACCTTCACATCAAGTACCTGTTTTTGATCTGCCATACTCTTTTCGTGTTGTTTCGGACAATCCGCCCTGTCCCAGCTTGCTGCTTGAACGGACAGCCTTCCGACGGTCGATAGACGGTCGGGGTATTAGGCTCCCCCTTCCCTTTGTTTCGTGGCAGACGGGCAAGCCCGTGTGCCTCTTATAACCGGCAGGATAACCGTTAAGGGATGGAGGTGGATTGTTCGCGTTATACAATCTGTTTTCGACTCCCGGTTCAATCCACCATCGCCTGTGCCTTCGCCAGAAGCGATAAAAAGGGTTTGCAAAGCGATTTGAAGCGTTCTTTGTCCTCGTCCATGTCGAAGTCCGTCACTGATGCCTCGGTGTCGAGAATCAGCCCGGCGAGGTCTTTGGCAGACTCGATGAAAGCAGCCCATTCTTCACCGAGGTCAAACCGGAAGAAATCCACAAGCGGCGAACTGTCATCGAATCTCGACTTGTGCAGGATTTTTTGCAGGGCGGCGTGGGCAATGCAGCACAAGGCTGTTTCACGATGTTCCGTGACCAAAGTGCCGGAATGTGCGGAGGTCGTGTTGGAATGGGTGTCCGAACAGAGTCCGGTGTCACGGTCGGCAGTTTCGGACATCGCCTGACTTACGAGTTGTCCACACGCTGTGCCGGTTTCGGCAGCGGTCGTTTTGCCGATTACCCAATCGGACAATACCTCACGGAGCTGTCCGGTAAAGTCCGGCTGCTCCTGTGCATTGCGGGGCTGTGCTGCCTGACCGGATTGTACGGTCATGGTAATGACCACGCTTTTGGGAAGCTGGATGCGGGTCAGCAAGCCGAATGCCTCCATTGCACTCAAAAAAGAACGGACAGTAGCCCTGTGCCAATGCCACTCCGATGCGAGGTCGGAAACGGTCAGGTGGCACTGGTTGGGTTGCAGCACGTAGTCCTTCTTTCTTAAAAACGGGGAGACGAAACCTACCAGTGATTTGTCCAACAGGTCACAGTACGCTTCGGTGCGTGTTTTGCGTTCATCCCCTTTCTCCTTGAGATATTCGAATACCTCCCTGTCTGCCAATATGGAAACAGGTATCTTTTGGTTATTTTTCATTTTCATTCGGTTTTAATGATTCATATTGTGCGGATATATCAGTGTTGCCGCTGTACGCTTCATGCGGCAGATTTGCGTGATGATTGTCGTGATAGGATTCTGACAACATTCCGGGATGCTTTGCCCATCCGGAAAGTGTGCCCGTATCCTTGCATTCGGACATGACCCGAACGGAGGGATAGAACAGGGCTGCCAGAAGAAGATAGGCAATGGTTATTGCCAAGGTGTACAGATGCGGCACAAAGCCGATGACCAGTGCGACCGACGCGAGTGTGACAAATGCACGGGGGCGGTCAAGCAACCTGCGTAACCAGTTGTCCGTCCGTCGGAACGAGAACATCGCGGCACAGACACCGGTAGAGAGTAGGATTCCAAACTCGCCCATGTGTCCACAGGCATATACATAATGGAAAAGAAGCAGGCATATCAGCCATACTTGCACATATAGTTTACGGGCGTTGCCGCTTCGTGCCATTGCCATGTAAAAGGTTGCCATGAACCGCTTGTTGTTCTTGTACAATGACATGGATACCCCGAAAGGTATCACGCAGAAAATGAGTAGCAGGATATTCAGTAACATAAGTAATAGGGCTTTTCGGGTATGGGAGCGGGACACACAATGAGTTCCAATTGGATAATGCCGTATGTTGCCAGCCGGATAAGGGTTTCGGCATCCTTGGGCGAAAAGTACATGGCCGCTTTCTTGATGCGCTGCTTGAATGTACTGTCTTGCTTTCGGTAGATGGCCAAAGCCTTGTCCAGTTCGTGTTCGGGAATAGTCCATGTCATACCCTCGGCGTGTATGCCGTTCGTCTTGAAGGCACGCAGTACCAATGTACGGGAAACGAGGTAGTCGGTGCGGTCGGTTCTTGAGATGATATGCTCCTTGTAGAGATTGTCATCGGCAACCTCTATCCACGTCCGGTAGGTGTTGATGCAATAGACCATCTGTCGGTATAAACTTTCTCTCATATGAAATTCATCAGCACGTCGGACTTGTCTTTCTTGTATTTCAGGAACCCGCTTTTGGAGTGAAGTTCCAAATCGAGGCATAGGTCCCCGTACATCTGCTCCAAAGAATCATAGATGGTAACAAGGATGCTGTTTACATT
>CDYI01043879.1_pt1 | contig 19120 bp, 8 predicted proteins | sample 557711 | NCBI WGS metagenome assembly CDYI01 (sample SAMEA3182054, study PRJEB8094) | gut metagenome | biome: human; feature: gut; material: Stool; isolation source: human stools | place: Canada | collected 2012-11-13 | reverse complement strand
AATAATTTATATGAAAAGAACCAAATACTATGTAACACCTGTCTTATTATTATTTTGCATTAACTTGTATGGACAGTATTTCAAGAAACTGGATATGAAAGATGGACTTTCAAATCTTTCGGTTCTGGCCATCTACCAGGATACTTTGGGGCGTATGTGGTTTGGGACAAATGAGGGGGTTAATATCTATGATGGCGAACGGCTCTCTACATATAAATCTTATGAAATCATAGATAATCAACTTCGGAAGAAGAAGTTCATTAATGGAGTAGTCGATCAAATCGTAGGTGACTTTTACGGGGATGTTTTTCTGAAGACGGATGGAGCGCTAATTAAATATGATATTAGAAAAGAACGTTTTAAAGAAATATATCCTACAGGCATAAGTTCCATTGCTGTTTTTGATAATGAAGTCTGGTGTGCTGCCGGTGATTCCTTGTTTAGATATAATGCTGAGGCTGACTCCCTGTCTTTTTATCAGAAGTTGAATACTCCAACAATTTGGTGTATGGCTAAAAGTGGGGATAAAACATGGATTGGAACAGCCAAAGGTTTATATGTATTGGAAGGAGAAACCGTAAAGTGCCTGTTACCGGAAATCGAGATTTTTAAATTATTTGTAAGTAGCAGAAATGAATTGTGGATTGCTTCCCGCATGAGAGGCTTATATAAGATAGGGCGTGATGGAATTCTGAAAAAAGAAATATCTGCTTCCGATCGTGTAGTAAGTGAACAGATACGTAGTTTTGTGGAGGATGACCAAAATAATGTCTGGTTCGGTACTTTTGATGGATTGCAAATGTATAGACCCAGTACGGATACTTATTGTGTATATCGTCCGAATTTTCATCCGGGTTCGTTATCACATGAATCTGTATTTTCTCTTTATAAGGACAGGCAAGGTACTATCTGGGTAGGCACTTATTATGGAGGTGTGAATTATTTCAATCTGAAAAAGGATTTATTTAAGTATTACGTCTATGCCGAGGCAAACAATAATTGTTTGAATTATCCGATTATAGGGCAAATAATAGAAGATAAGAGGCGTGACCTTTGGATATGTACGGATGGAGGAGGTGTAAATCGGTTCAACCGGAAAACGAATACTTTTACCTATTATACTACTGAGAGTGGTAAGAATTCAATTTTGCATGATAATGTGAAGACTATTACTTATGATGAAAGCCGTGACCAAATATATATAGGTACATATACGGGAGGACTTAGCCTCTATGATAGAGCAACTAATCTTTTTCATAATTATTTGGATGACTATAAACGTACCGGAAAAGGTCCTGACCATATTATTTATTATTCTCTATTTAAAGATGGCTGGTTGTATGTGACAGCCCGAAATGGCTTCTGGCGTATGCATCCGGATAAAGGGGAATTCCACTTAATCAGCAATAAAGATATTTTTCAGACATTTGAAATTGATTCCCGGGGATATGTTTGGCTGGCTGCCGATTTGGACCTGTATAAATTATCATTAAGTGATTGGGGCAAGATCGAATCTGTGCACTTTGACACATTAGAAAACCGTAAGGTACGGATTACTAAGATAATGGAAGCTAAGGATGGAACTGTTTACGTTTCGACCATAGGTAATGGAGTGTTTTCATATAACTATGATACAGGGAAGTGGGAACATTACACAGCTGAACAAAATAGTTTGCTAAGTAATTTCTGTTATAATCTGGCCGAATCTCCTCTAAATAATATACTGATAACTAATGATAAAGGAATCTCTATTTATTCACCTTTTAGCCATTCGATGTATTCGGTTGAGTTGGGAGCTATAAAAGGTATGATTTCTGCAGTTGCAGATGGAGGTGGAATTTGTGTAGCGGATGACGACATGGTTTATATCGGTGGGGTAGATGGTGTGATCTCGTTTCGTGAGAAAGATTTATATATAAATGATGAGAGTGACACTTCTGAACTTTATTTTGTGAGTCTTTTTGTCAATAATATCAAGGTGTGTCCGGGAGATACCCAACATGTATTGGAGGAATCATTGCCATTTATACAGCATATCGATTTATCGTCTTGGCAGAATAATCTGATGGTGGACTTTTCCAGCTCCAACTATATCGAATTAGAAAAAAGTATCTGGTATCAGTATAAATTAGAAGGTTTTGATAAAGATTGGATATCAACAAACCAATTACGACTGATTTATACGAATCTTGCTCCGGGGAATTACGTATTAAAAGTACGTGAGGCAAAAAACAGATTGGGTGAGGATATGGGAGAGGAAATAGCACTTAACATTGTGATACATTATCCCTGGTATCGTAGTTTTTGGGCCTATCTGGTGTATTTTCTGATAGTAGCAGGAATTATATATGTTTTCCTAAGGGTACGAAATGCCCGTAAGGCACTGGCTCTTTCATTAGCCAAAGAAAAAGATGAAAAGGAACGAATAGAAGAAGTGAATAAAATGAAACTTCGTTTCTTTACTAATATATCCCATGAATTCCGTACTCCGTTAACTTTGATCGTTGGGCAGATAGAGATGTTGTTGCAATCAGAAAAGCTTTCACTTTCTGTTTATCGCAGATTACATAGTATTCATAAGAATGCAATGAATTTACGTTTTTTGATTACAGAACTATTGGATTTCAGAAAACAGGAGCAGGGATTCATGAAATTGAAGGTAGAGTGTGTTGATATAGTGCCATTTCTGGAAGATGTTTACCGTTCATTTTGGGAACTTGCCCGGAAAAGAAATATAGTATATACGTTTGAACATCCCAATGAGAAGATGGAAGTCTGGTTTGATCCTGTGCAGATGCAGAAAGCAGTGTTTAATCTGTTATCGAATGCTTTTAAATATACATCTGATGGGAAAAGTGTTAAGGTATCAGTCAGGAAGCAGCAGATAATGGAAATAACTGTATCAGATACCGGATGTGGAATTCCCCAGGATGATTTATCCAGAATTTTTGAACGTTTTTATCAAGGGAATGAAAAGCAACAGAGGGGGATTGCTGGAAGTGGCATCGGGCTGGCTCTTACTAAAGGAATAATTGAGGCTCACAGAGGTGATATTGCCGTAGAAAGTGTATTGGAAGAAGGAAGTAGCTTTAAAATACAACTGCTTCTGGGCAACAACCATTTTACTAAGGAAGAGTTGGAACATGAGAAAGTAACGGTACCTGCATTGGATTGGGAAGCTATTGTCTACGATGAGGTGGAACCATTACCGGAAGAAGAGTCTGAAGAGAGTGAGATGGATGCAGGGCAGGAGAAAGAAGAATCCGGAAAACCTCGTGTATTGTTGGTAGAAGATGATGAAGGAGTATTGGATATGTTGGAAGGTATTTTTTCATCAAGCTATATTGTATATAAAGCGTCAAACGGACAAATGGGTTTTGAACTGGCTCAACAGTTGCAGCCGGATCTGGTAGTGAGTGACGTTATGATGCCGGTGATGTCTGGTAAGGAAATGTGCTATAAAATTAAGAATTCTCTGGAATTGGCCTATATCCCTGTTGTATTGCTTACAGCACAATCTTCAATAGATTATACGATAGAAGGATATATGTTTGGAGCAGATGATTATATCACAAAACCCTTTAATGTGAAATTACTCTTGGCACGTTGCAATAATCTGCTAAGAAACAGACGATTGCTGCTGAAGAAACTGAGTAGGACAGAAGCTATGATCCCCCAGGAGGCAGGTGGCTTTACGGCTGCAGATCAGAAACTGCTGGATACGGCATCAGAAGTAATAAAACGTAATTTTGACAATCCGGACTTTGATATGAATATGTTGGCTTCCGAATTGAATATGGGGCGGAGCAAAATGTTCCTTCGCCTGAAGGAAGTTATGGGGTTAACTCCGAATGAGTTTACAATGAAGCTGAAATTAGAAGAAGCTTTAAGATTGCTGCAGGAAGAACCACAATATAATATTTCAGAAATCTCGTATCGGCTGGGCTTTACTTCTCCACGTTATTTCAGCCGTTGTTTCAAGTCTTTTTATGGAGTTGCTCCTTTGTCTTATAGAAAAGATTCTCCCCGGGAGGATTCTCAGGCAGAAGAGGATATTCAGGAATAAAACTTCTCCGACAAAGAGTGCTGTTAGTTTTGTCCGAAATGGGGCACAAATTGTCTGCAAGACAATTTGTGCCCCTCTATATGACCCAATGGTCAGGTACTTGTCTTGTAGATTTCATTCATTTGCACTGTTTTAGTAAGTGTATATGCGATACTAAAATATTGACCATGGTTATTCCTTATTTAATAATGTTATGTAAAATCACTTTTTTATGAAAAACAAATTGTGGATTTTTATTTTTGCTTTCTTGGTCATATGTCCCGGCAAGAGCTTAGGAGACGAAAAACGTTCCGAAGCTGTGGCTGTAACACAACAAGACAAGGAAAGAGTAGTAACGGGAGAGGTCTTTGATGACCAAGGCCCGATTATTGGTGCTACTGTCAGGGTGAAAGGTACCCAGAATGGTAAGATTACGGATTTAGATGGTAAGTTTACCTTAAGTGTTCCGATTGGTGCTACCATTGTGGTGTCCTTTGTGGGGTACGAAGACAAGGAAATTGTCTATAAAGGTGAGAGCAAGCTGAAGATTTCAATGGCTGAAAGTGCTACGCTGTTAGAGGAAGTACAGGTTATTGCCTATGGTACTACGAAGAAAGTAACTGTTACCGGTGCTTTATCCTCAGTGAAATCAGATGAAATTATGAAATCTCCGGTAGGAAGTATTGCCAATGCATTGAGTGGTAAGGTTCCCGGATTATCCAGTGTACAGAGTAGCGGTCAGCCGGGAGCTGATGATGCAACGCTGTATGTGCGTGGTGTAGGTTCCTTGTCTACCGGTTTGTCTGCTCCATTATGTCTGGTTGATGGAGTGGAACGTTCGTTCACCCAATTAGACCCCAATGAAGTGGAAGATATTACCGTATTGAAAGATGCTTCTGCTACAGCTGTATTTGGTGTGCGTGGTGCCAATGGTGTTATCCTGGTGACAACGAAGCGCGGACAATCCGGTAAAGCTAAAATAACTTTCTCCACCAGTGCTGGTCTTCAGATGCCTACCAATATTCCGGAGTTTGCTAACAGTTACGACTATGCTATGACATATAATGCTGCCCAACTGCGTGATGGTGTTGCTGAAGACAAACTGATGTTTACAGATGCAATGCTGGAAGGTTTCCGTACACATAGTAACCCAATTCTTTATGCCGATACGGACTGGACGGATTTACTGATTAAAAATTCCGCACTGCAGACACAACATAATATGACAATTTCCGGTGGTTCCGACCGGGTACGTTATTTTGCTTCCTTAGGTGTATTTACCCAAAAGGGACTTTTTGAGACTTTCCATGAAAATGATCGTGGCTTTAGCTATAACCGCTATAACTATCGTATCAATATGGATATAGATGTGACGAAAACTACCTCTATGAAGATCAATCTGGGAGGGCGTCTTACTGACAAGACGGAGCCTAACTATAACAACGGTACTTATACTGATATCTCTTATTTGTATGACAACATTTACAGTGCTGTACCTTTTTCAGGAGCTGGAATTGTGGATGGTAAATGGATTTCCGTCAATAAATCGGTATTTGGCAATTTCGGTGTTATTAATGATGGACTGAATACATATTACGGTAAAGGGTACACCACTACAGGCGGAAATGTGATTAACTTCGACTTTTCTCTGGAACAGAAACTTGATGTTCTCACAAAAGGCTTAAAAGCACATATTAAAGGAGCTTATAATAGTGGTGTGACTGATAAACGACGCCGTGAAGGAAAAGCCGACCAATATGAGGCCTACCTTACAGAAAGTGGCGAGACTTTGATAAGAAAGATACAGGAAGCACAGACTATGGGTTGGACACAGGAGGCTGGACAGTCCCGTGACTGGTATCTTGAAGCAGCTTTGAATTTCCAAAGAGATTTTGGATTACATCATGTCTCTGCTCTAGCTATGTACAATCAAACAATGAAATATTATCCCAGCAAAAATACAGGTATTCCCCGTAGTTATGTAGGCTTTGTGGGACGTGCCACTTATGATTACAAAACTCGTTATCTATTAGACCTTAGTATTGGTTATAATGGTTCGGAGAACTTTGCAGAAGGGAAGCGTTTCGGTACATTCCCTGCCGGTTCAGTCGGTTGGATTATCTCTGAAGAGAAGTTTATGGAGCCACTGAAACCTTATGTCAGTTACTTGAAACTACGTGCATCTTATGGCATTGTAGGTAATGATATCGTTTCTGATGGATCACGTTTCCTTTATTTGCCCGATAGTTATATCATCAGTACAGCGGGAGGTAATAATACTACAGGTATTTATAGTTTCGGTTCTACTACCAATAATTTCCTTCCGGGTGCCAAAGAGTCAAAGGTTGGAAACCCTGATGTAACTTGGGAGACTGCTGCAAAACAGAATTATGGTGTTGATTTGCATTTCTTCGATAGCCATCTGAAAACTTCTTTCGATTACTTCATCGAGCATCGTAAAGACATTTTGATTTCCCGCCAGGTAAACCCTGGTTATCTGGCAATTTCTCTACCTATTGTAAATATGGGTAAAGTGGATAATAAAGGTTTTGAGGTAACTGCGCGTTGGGAAGATGCAATCAGGGATTTTAGTTATTACATCGGTACCAGTTGGTCCTATGCCAAGAATAAAGTCATTTTCAAAGATGAAATTCCCCAGCCTTATGAATGGATGTGTGAAACCGGACGCCCGGTTGGTCAACAATTCGGCTATGTAAATGACGGCTTTTTTACGGAAGAGGATGCTGCTAATTATGAATCTTTGAAAGGAAAAGAAAATGGCATTCCCGATCATGGTTCCGGTTTCTCACCCATAGCTGGAGATGTGAAGTATAAAGACCTGAACAAGGACGGTAAGATTGATGCAAATGATATATCGGCTATTGGTTATCCTACCTATCCACTTCTAAATGGCAATATGCAGTTGGGCTTTTCCTGGAAAGGCTTTGACCTGAGTATGACGTGGGCAGGTGCATTCCAGACTTCCCGTCTTGTAAGTCGTATCTATCGTACTCCATTTGGAGAAACGGGTACAAATTCACTTCTTCAATATATGATTGATGATGCTTGGACAGCTGAAAAAGGGAATAGTGCAAAAGCTCCTGCCATTTCTTTGAGTGGTAGTAAAACCAATAACTATAAAGACTCGGATTTATGGTTGCGTGATGCTTCATATATTCGTCTGAAGAACATTGAGGTAGGTTATTCTTTCCCCAAAGCTATGTTACAGAAATTCCGTATCAGTTCTTTGCGTCTGTCTCTCTCCGGATATAATCTGTTGACATTTAGTGATCTGGACTTCTGTGACCCTGAATCTAATCCGGATGGACGCGCCTATCCGTTGATTAAAGTCGTGAATTTTGGTTTAAAAATAGGATTTTAATAAACAGTTATTATGAAAAATATAAGAAAGCATTTTCACGTTATATTATTGGCCTTAGGTCTATTTGTGACAATGGCGTGTGAGGATTTGGCTTTCGGGGATAAATTCCTGCAGAAGCCGCCCAGTACGGATGTTACGATTGACACCGTATTTTCTACGGCAGAGTATGCCCGTCGCGTATTGTCGTATAGCTATCAATATTTGCCTTATGGTTTGGAAACCAGTGGCTATTATACTACCATGTGGTTGGGAACTATTGAAGGACTCACCGATTTGAATTGCGATAATGTAGGATACTCCGGTGTTCAACGTGTTTATTATTCAGGTAGTTATAATTCCTCTGTCGAGAATACTCCCAGAGCAACTTACATGACTACTAAGATTCGTTTTAATGAAAGCGAGACTCACATGTGGTCGGCAATTCGCCATGCATGGATACTTTATAATAATGTAGACCGTGTGCCTGATATGACCCAAACTGAGAAAGAGCGTCTGAAAGCAGAAGCCAAAATGCTTGTTGCTATCTATTATGCACACATGTTGCGTCATTATGGTGGACTCCCCATAGTAGATAGGGTGATTGCAGCTGATGACGAAATGCCTAAACGTGCAACCCTGCAGGAAACTGTTGATTTTATCATAGGACTTCTGAATGATGTCATAGCTTGTCAGGACTTTCCATGGAGAATTTCGGATGAAGATATGGCACAGTGGGATGGTCGTTTGACCAAAGCTGGTGCTTACGGATTGAAAGCGAGAGTCTTATTGTTTGTGGCAAGCCCGTTGCTAAACAGCGATCAGCCTTATGCTGCCGGAGAGGCTTCGGAACAGCACATGACCTGGTTTGGTAATTACGACCGCGAACGGTGGAAAAAAGCTGTAGATGCTTGTGAGGCTTTCTTTAATGCCCTCGGCCAGAATGGCTTTTATCGTTTGGTACAAAAAAATGATGTTTCACCTAGTGAATATCGTTATGCTTTCCGCAAAGCTTACTTTGACCGTGGAACTACCGAAACACTGATTTCTGTACATCGGAATATCTATTCGGCAAGTTTAAGTGCCGGACAACTGGTGCTGTGGAATGCCATCCGTTGGGGAGGCTATTGTCCCACTAAAGAATACTTCGATATGTTCCCGATGGCTGATGGCTCAGATTTTGACTGGAACAATCCTGAACATACTGCAAACCCATTCGTGAACCGCGACCCTCGTTTAAACGAAACCTTTATATTGGATGGCGATATTTATCAGGGAAGAACTGTTGAATTGACTCAGGAGTATCCCAGTGATAAAACTAATTATCCGAAAGGGAAAGACTGGGGACAAGGAGCCATGCATAGTTTAAGTCTGAAAACCGGATTGGCTTGTCGTAAATGGGGATTGGATCGTGGTAATGAACTTAGCGGACATGTTATCCAGTGGCCACATCTGCGTATTGCTGAACTTTATCTGAGTTATGCAGAAGCTTTGAATGAATATAATGGCGGCCCTAACAGCCAGGCATATCAATGCGTAAATGAAGTACGTGCACGTGTAGGCTTGGGTGGCTTGAAAACAGGAATGACGCAAGAACAATTCCGTGAAGCAGTTCTTCGTGAGCGTGCTTGTGAGTTTGGTTACGAAGAAGTACGTTTCTTCGACCTCATCCGTTGGAAAATGGAAGATAAGTTCAATACACCTTTACATGGGCTGAATGTATATAAGAATAAAGGGGATGGCACGTATATTTGCGAACCTTTCTCTCTGGCTGAAACAGATAGAAACCGTGCTTGGTGGAATGTCGGTGGATTCTCTTCTATCTGGTACTTTAGTGCCTTCCCGCAGGACGAGGTGAATAAGGGATACGGATTGATACAGAATCCGGGTTGGGAATAATGTTTCTGGAACTTAGAAATGAAAAATATTATGAATAAAAAGATCAATATATTTTTGGCTGGCGTACTGTGTTCACTTGGCGTAATGGCTCAGGAAGACACACTGATAGTCCGTCAGAATGATGAGGTGGTAGAAATGGGACGTACTATTACCATGGATGCAAGAGAGATGACCGGTGCAGTTTCTGTTACAACGAATCTCTCACATAAGAACAGCATAAAACCATCTAACCAGTTATTCGGTACGCTTCCCGGGCTACAGGTTTTGCAAAAAGCCGGTACGGTTTGGGAGAATGGCGCAACGCTGTATATACGTGGAAATAGCTCTTTGAATTCCAATAGTCCGTTGGTGCTGGTGGATGGTTTTGAACGTTCGATTGATGAATTGAGTTCTGAAGAAATAGAATCAGTCAGCGTTTTAAAGGATGCTGTGGCTACCAGTTTGTATGGCATAAGGGGTGCAAATGGTGTTATTCTTGTGAAAACAAAACGAGGATCGGTAGGTGCACCTAAGATCACTTTCTCTTATGAATTTAATATGGCTTCTCCTAAGCGTTTGCCTAAATTTGCTGACGGGTATACGTATGCCATGGCATTGAATGAGGCGATGGAGAATGATGGCTTGGCTCCCCGCTATTCGGGTACGGAACTGGATGCATTCAAGAATCAGACTTATCCGGGTGTTTATCCGAATGTAGATTGGTTGGATGAATCTTTGAGAGACATGAGTTACGGTGATAATGTGAATTTCACAGCACAAGGAGGAAGTCAGTTTGTACGTTACTATACGATGCTGAACTTCCTGGATAATAGAGGTCTATTGAAACCGACATCAGATAACGATGGTTATTCTACGCAGTTGAAATATTCAAGATTGAACGTCCGCACAAATCTGGATATCACGGTAAGTCCAACGACTACTGTACAGTTAAATTTATTGGGTAATTTCACGGAGCATAATCGTCCGGGCGAGAGCACAGATAAGATTTTCAATGCCTTATTCCAGGTACCTTCAGGTGCATTTCCTGTAAAGACAGACAGGGGTATATGGGGTGGTACAACTAATTATTCCAATAATCCGGTCGCCCTTATTTCCGGTAGAGGATATGCGCGTTCTCAAACGCGTGCCATGTATGCGGATGTGAACATGAAGCAGGATTTGTCTGCTATACTTCCCGGTTGGTCGGCAGGTTTTAAAGTAGGTATAGATAATACCGCTTCATATTGGGACAATAATACTAAAGAATTTGGCTATGAGTCCGCATCTGTTGATTTTGCAACCGGTGAGAATATCTATACAACCCTACGTAATGAAGGAACTTTGGGTTTCTCGAAGAGTGTAGGTTCGGTTGCCACTCATTTTAACCTGGAGTTTTATACCAATTATATCAAACAATGGAATAAACATAGTTTAAATGCAACTTTGCTGTACTCTATGGATAAGGCAAAAACAAAAAGTCAGAACTCCGGACGTGCATTTATGGATATAGTGGGTAGTGCACACTATACTTATAATAACCGTTATCTGGTTGATTTCTCATTATCGGGTTCTGCTTCCAGCATACTTGATCCGGATGATCGTTGGGGAATTTTTCCTGCGATAGGTGCAGGTTGGATTTTGTCTGAGGAGAATTTCATGAAGAGAGATTGGCTGAATCTTTTAAAGGTCAGGGCTTCTTATGGTATTTCCGGTCGTGCTGACTATGGTGTAAATCTGTTCCAGAATATTTATGGCAGTGGAAATTCTTACTATTTCCAGAATGCCACTAATGTGCCTTCTTCTTCATCCGGTATGAAGTTTACTCAGTTGGGAATTGATGGGTTGACTTATGAGAAATCCCATAAACTGAATGTCGGTATTGACTTCAGGGCTTGGAATAAGTTGACGATGACCTTAGATGCATTCTACGATCACCGTACAGATATTCTGGTGAGTAGTGGTGGTTCTGTTTCCCAGATATTCGGTATGTCTGTGCCTCAGATCAATAATGGTGTTGTCGACAATAAAGGTATTGAAGCTTCTTTGGCGTGGGATGATAATATCGGTAACTTTAAATATCATCTGGGTGGGCAGTTCACCTTTACCCGCAATAAAATTAAAAATCAGAATGAAGAATATCGCCCGTATGATTATCTCAAACGCACAGGAAGTTCTATGAACCAAATTTTCGGTTATGAAGTGATAGGGATCTATAAATCTCAGGATGAAATAGATAATCGCGGTGTGGAGCAATTGTTAGGTGATGTACGTCCGGGCGATCTGATGTTTAAGGATCAAAACGGTGACAATAAAATCGATGCCTATGACCAGGTACCTTTAGGTTATAATGCAACTTGTCCTGAAATCTATTATTCATTTGATTTAGGATTGGAGTACAAAGGTTTTGGAGTTTATGCACTGTTTCAGGGTGTAGGTAATTATAGTAAAGTATTGAATACGGCAAGTGTTTACCGTCCGATTGTCAACAACAATACAATCTCTACTTATTATTGGGAAAACCGTTGGAGTGAATCGAATCCTAACGGAACCTTGCCTCGCCTGACTTATTCCGGATCGGATAATAATTACAATACTAACTCTATGTGGGTGTCCGATGCTTCTTTTTTGAAGTTGAGAACTTTGGAGTTGTACTATAACTTCCCAACGAAGTTGTTGAAGAAGACTGGTTTCCTGGCTGGCGTGAAAGTTTTTGCTCGTGGACATGACTTATTCTGTCTGGATGGAATTGATCTTCGTGACCCGGAATCCATCGGTACAGAACATCCTACTATGACTCAATATGCATTCGGATTTAATCTATCTTTCTAAAAAAATGAATGTTATGAAACTAAAGAAATTATTTGCGATATTTATCTCTGTCAGTTTGTTGGCATCCTGTGATTTTATGGATTGCAATGAATCGGATTACTACTCTTTGAAAGAAATTCAGGGAAGCTATAATCGCGTTAAGCAATTTGTAACAGATGTTTATGGCTATCTGCCTTCGAATTTTTGTAATATCGATGGTGCCATGCTGGATGCTGCCACAGATGATGCGGTTCATATTTATGAATCATCTAATATAAAGCGTTTTGTGAATGGTACCTGGTCGCCTAATTATACGGTTGATGATCAATTTGCCAATTATTATAATGGTATCCATGACGCCAACTTCTATTTGGAAAACCTGACGGGGTTGAAATTTGAAACATGGGAAAATACCAACGATTATGATAACTGGATGATCACTTATCCTAACTTTGAATATGAAGTTCGCTTTCTGCGTGCCTATTTCTACTTTGAATTGGTCAGACGTTATCAAAATGTACCTCTGATAACTAAGGTTGTCACTCAGGCTGAAGCCAATGCGGCAGAACCTGCTTCGGCAGAACAGATCTTCGATTTTATTATTTCGGAATGCACGGAACTGTCTACACTTCTACCTGTAGATTATACCAAAATGCCTGGTAGCGAGTATGGACGTGCAACGCGAGGTGCGGCTTTGGCACTAAAGGCACGTGCCGCTTTGTACGCTGCCAGTCCGTTATTTAATTCCGGTAATAATAAAAGTAAGTGGGTGGCTGCTGCAGAAGCTGCTTATGAAATTATTGGTCAGAGTTCTGCATTAGGTTATAAGCTGGATGCCAGTTTTTCAAATCTGTTTGGTGCTACTAATACGGCAAGTAATGAAGTGATCTTGGTACGTCCTACAGGAACAAGTACCAGTTTTGAAGCAGCCAACTTTCCTATGGGTGTAACAGGTGGTAAAACAACTACCTGCCCGACGGAAAACCTGGCAAGTGCATTTGAAATGGCAACAGGTGAGGAGTTTGACTGGAATAATGAAGCTATGAGTCAGAATCCTTATACAGGCAGAGATCCCCGTTTCTATTTGACGATTGTGCATAATGGTATGACATGGCCGGCTAAGAATGCAGTGGAAATTCATGAAGGCGGTGCCAATGGTTTACCTTTAACGAATGCTACTTCCACCGGTTATTATTTGCGTAAGTATGTAAATAGCAGCATCAGTTTTGAAGCTGGTTCTTCCTCTGCTGCAACTCATCACAACTGGGTATTATTTCGCTATGCTGAAGTTCTGTTGAACTATGCAGAGGCCATGGTGAACGCTTATGGTGATATTAACTATACTACGGATAAATGTGGTATGACTGCCTTGGCAGCAGTGAATGCGGTTCGTGGCAGAACGGGTGTGAATATGCCGGCACTATCAGATATTCTATCTTCTGATGAGTTCCTGAAACGCGTGAAACATGAGCGTAGAGTAGAACTCGCCTTTGAAGGACATCGTTTTTGGGATCTCCGTCGTTGGAAAGAATTGGCTGAATCCAAAGATGTTTATGGAGTGAAAATAACAAAGAGCAATGATGAGGTAAGCTATAAGAAGTTTACGTTGGAGTCCAGAAAGATAAGTGATAAATTGTATTTCTATCCGATATCAAATACGGAGCTCTTTAAAAATAGTAATCTGAAACAGAATCCTGGCTGGGAATAATAAAGTTCATATAAGAAAGGTCATTTTGGTTCTGTAATACAGGTATTGGCCTTTCTTATATAAATTTTTATTTGATTGGATTTTATAGATTGATTAATATGCAATCATTAATTGAATATATAGAATGAAAGTATTTTACGTTTTGTGCATATCGGTATTAGTGTTGATAGCATGTAGTGGAGGAGAAGATACGAGTATTGTAGAACAAGGTTTTACCAGGGCGGAACAACAACTGTCCAATCAGTTGAAGGCTGTGCCTGAAGCTACCGAATATCCTCGTACGATAGGTAAAGACGGGAAACTGAAGGTAACTCGTAAAAATGACTGGACGGAAGGTTTTTATCCCGGTTGTCTGTGGTATGTATATGAATATACCAACAAAGAAGATTGGAAAAAGGCTGCAATAAAGTGGACGGAATCACTTGAACCCCTGAAGAAAATGACCAATCATCATGATATTGGTTTCTTGATGTATTGCAGTTTCGGGAATGCATATCGTTTAACCGGAAATGAGGCTTATAAAGATGTATTAGTCGAATCTGCCCGTTCGTTGTGTACTCGTTTCAATGAGAAAACAGGTTGTATTAAATCATGGAATTATCGGAAATCCTGGAATGGCAAGGATGAATGGTTTTATCCGGTCATTATCGACAATATGATGAATCTGGAATTGCTGTACTTTGCTACGAAAGTGACAGGAGATTCTGTTTACGCAAAAGTGGCTAATCGTCATGCTGAGACGACAGCTAAGAACCAGTTTCGTGAAGATTACAGCAATTATCACGTTGTGAATTATGATGCCGAAACCGGTGAAGTTTTAAATCAAGCCACTTGCCAGGGCTTTTCAGATAACTCGGCTTGGGCTCGTGGACAGGCATGGGCTATCTATGGCTATACAATGGCTTATCGTGAAACTCACCGGCAAGATTTTCTCGATATGGCAGTTCATACAGCCGATTTCTGGCTGAATCACCCGAACTTGCCGGAAGATGGCATTCCTTATTGGGATTTTAATGCAGGACAAGAAGACTATGTGCCTGATTGGAATTATGACCCGGAAATCTTTAAGGTAGTACCACGTGATGCTTCGGCTGCTGCTATTGTTGCTTCTGCCTTTTTAGAATTATCAGGTTATGTAACGGACGGTAAGAAGTATAGTGCCGCTGCGGCACATATCTTGAAGTCTCTTTCATCTCCTGCCTATCTGGCCGAACCTGGAACGAACTGCAATTTTATACTGATGCATAGCGTTGGAAGTATTCCACATGGTGAAGAAATAGATGTTCCCCTTATCTATGCAGATTATTACTATTTGGAAGCTTTGATGAGATACAAGAATATGTAAAAAAGATGATAAAAAGTTCTTTGTATTAAGTAAAAGATTTATTTTGTAAATAATTTGTGTAACATAATCTAATGGTATGAATAAAGGTATAGTAATTTTATTGGGAGTATGCATGTTAGGTAGCTCTGTGCTGGCAAATGCAGGTGATAATAAAATGCATACTCTTCCTTATTGGCAGGACATACAGACTGTTTCTGTGAACAGGGAGTCTCCCCGTACGGCTTTTATGACCTATGATAGCCGTCAGAGTGCATTGAGTGGGAAATATGAGAATAGTAACTTCTATAAGTTACTGAATGGGACATGGAAGTTCTATTATTCGGATTCACATCGTAATTTGCCGGTAGATGCTGTGCAGGAAGTAGCAGATATGAAAGGGTGGAATGATATTCAGGTTCCTGGCAACTGGGAAGTGCAAGGATATGGTGTACCTATTTATACCAATCACGGGTATGAATTCAAAGCGCTGAATCCACAGCCTCCGCAATTGCCGGAAGATATACCGGTAGGTATTTACCGACGGGAAATTACTGTACCGCAAGATTGGATGTCACGTGATATTTATTTGCATATTGCGGGTGCTAAGTCCGGTGTTTATGTCTATCTGAATGGACAGGAAGTTGGATATAATGAAGATTCCAAGAATCCTGCAGAGTTCTTGATAAACAAATATATAAAGAATGGTAAAAATACATTGGTTCTGAAAATATTTCGCTGGAGTACGGGGTCATATCTGGAGTGTCAGGATTTCTGGCGTCTGAGTGGTATAGAACGTGATGTATTTCTTTACTCTCAACCTAAAATTGCCGTGAAAGATTTCCGGGTAGTTTCTACATTGGATGATAGTTACACGAACGGTATTTTTAAATTGGCTGTCGATATTCGTAACAACGCCGCTACAGATAAAAACTTGCAAGTGTTGTATGAGTTGATAGATAAAGCTTCCGGAAAAGTGGTTGCTAATGCTACGGAGAGTTGTATCGTGAAAGGCGAAGATATTCAGACAGTGACATTTGGTGCAAATTTACCTGGAGTAAAGACCTGGACGTCCGAGGGCCCTAATCTCTATAAAATGCTGATATCATTGAAAGAAGAAGATAAAGTGACGGAAATCGTTCCTTTTAATGTCGGTTTTCGCCGTATCGAGATCAAACAGATTGACCAGATAGCTAAGAATGGGAAACCGTATGTGGTGTTAATGATTAACGGACAGCCCCTGAAACTGAAAGGTGTCAATATCCATGAGCATAATGAACACACCGGACATTATGTAACGGAAGAACTGATGCGTAAGGACTTTGAGTTGATGAAACAGCATAATTTGAATACGGTTCGTCTTTGCCATTATCCGCAAGACCGCCGCTTCTATGAATTATGTGATGAATATGGATTGTACGTTTACGATGAAGCCAATATAGAATCGCATGGAATGTATTATGACTTGCGTAAAGGCGGAACACTGGGTAATAATCGGGAATGGTTGAAGCCACACATGTATCGTACAATGAACATGTATGAACGCAATAAGAATTATCCTTCTGTAACATTCTGGTCTTTGGGTAATGAAGCCGGCAATGGCTACAACTTCTATCAGACTTATCTTTGGCTGAAGGATCAGGATAAAGAACTAATGGACCGCCCCGTAAATTATGAGCGTGCACAGTGGGAATGGAATTCGGATATGTACGTACCGCAATACCCTAGTGCAGAATGGTTGCGATATATTGGAGAAACAGGTTCTGATCGCCCTGTAGTTCCATCGGAATACTCTCATGCTATGGGTAATTCAAATGGTAATCTGTGGGATCAATGGAAAGAAATCTATAAATACCCAAATCTTCAGGGTGGATATATTTGGGACTGGGTGGATCAGGGAATATTGGAAACTGATGAGAACGGTCGTAAATACTGGACATACGGAGGAGACTATGGAGTAAATATGCCAAGCGATGGTAATTTCTGTTGTAATGGCCTGGTGGGGCCCGACCGTAAGCCGCATCCTGCTATGGCAGAAGTGAAGTATGTACATCAAAATGTAGCATTTGATGCTGTTGATGTAGCTGCCGGTAAGTATCGGGCTATAAACCGTTTCTATTTCACTAATTTGAGAAAATATACCATTCGTTATGAGCTGCGTGCCAATGGCATCCCTGTGAAAAAAGGAAGTTTGACTTTGGATGTAGCACCTCAGGCGGAAAAAGAATTCTCAATTCCGGTGAAGAATGTGAACGGAAAAGCGGGAGTTGAATACTATGTACATTTTAGTGTGGTTACCACTCAGCCTGAGCCATTGATACCGGTAGGATACGAAATTGCTTATGAACAGTTCAGATTGCCGGTAGAAGCAAATAAGATTGCATATAAAGCAGCAGGACCGGACCTGGGTTGTAAAGAAGAGGGGAGTACTTTAGTCGTTTCTTCTCCTAAAGTGTATTTTGCGTTTGACCGTACTTCCGGTATGGTTACTTCCTATAAAGTAAATGGGTTTGAATATTTTGATAAAGAGACAGGTGTGCAACCTAATTTCTGGCGTGCACCCAATGATAATGATTACGGGAACAGTAACCCGAAGCGTCTGCAAATCTGGAAAGCTTCAAGCCATAACTTTAAAGTGAGCAATGCTGCTGTGAGAATGGAGGGAAAGAATGCACTACTGAATGTGGTATATGATTTACCTGCCGGAAATCAGTATTGTGTCGATTATAAAATATATCCGGATGGAGTGGTGAATGTGGCCGTGAAGTTTACTGCTACTGACCAGGAGGCTGTGAAGACTGATGTGCCGGAGGATACTCATCTTGCGACTTATACTCCCGGTAAAAAGAAAGAAAAGAAAGACAATCTTGAAGTACCTCGTATCGGGATACGTTTTCATATACCGCAGGATATGAATATAGTAGAGTATTTTGGTCGTGGTCCGGAAGAAAACTATATAGACCGTAATGCCGGAAGCATGGTAGGGCGCTATAAGACTATTGCCGACTCAATGTATGTGGATTATGTTCGTCCGCAAGAAAACGGACATCGTACAGATACGCGTTGGGTTGTCTTGTCAGATAAGAGCGGACGTGGTTTGTTGGTACAGGCAGATAAGACTATTGGTTTTAATGCATTGAGAAATACAATTGAAGATTTTGATGCGGAAGATTCATCCCGTCCATATCAATGGCGGAACCGTTCTCCGGAAGAAATCGAAAACCATGATCTGGATGAGGCTAAAAATGCGATGCGGAAGATGACTCATGTGAATGACATTATTCCCCGGGATTTTGTAGAGGTGTCTGTTGACATGAAACAGCAAGGAGTGGCTGGTTATGATAGTTGGGGAGCAAAAGTGCAACCGGGCTATACAATACCTGCCAATCAAAATTATGAATGGGGATTCACGTTTGTGCCGATAAGGGCAAAAGCAGACGTTGATAAATCACTTCGTTATGATTATTGAGTGGATTGGTGATTTATACCTGTAAGTAGTAAATATGAACAAAAGGCAATGCCTGTGAGTTCAGTCGTATATTTAACCTGTTTCAATCGTATACTGAACCTATTTCAGTCGTATACTGAACCCTATTCAGTCGTATACTGAATTACTGTTATTATACTATGTCTGATAATCAATGGTTTGTAAAGCTCCTATTTGGCGTTAATAAATGAAGACAATCGTTACTTTGTAATATATGCAAAATAGGTAAAAGTTTAGTTGTTTTCTGGAAAAATAGCCGGAAAAGAAACTGTTTTTGGGATAGAGGTTGTGTCAAAACTCTGGCACAACCTTTTTTATGCACAAAGTCCAGACTTTCGCAAGCCCGGGCTTTGCTATTACCCAAAGTTTTTGTATCTTTAGGCATAAAGTATTTCGTTATGGCAAAGTTACATTTTCGTCCTTACATTCCCAACCAAACCGTTCTTTTTCCTCAAAGAATTGATGAAAACATTGCGTCGAACGACCCGGTTCGCATAGTTAACACAGTTGTTGAT
>CDYI01002409.1_pt1 | contig 19447 bp, 16 predicted proteins | sample 557711 | NCBI WGS metagenome assembly CDYI01 (sample SAMEA3182054, study PRJEB8094) | gut metagenome | biome: human; feature: gut; material: Stool; isolation source: human stools | place: Canada | collected 2012-11-13 | reverse complement strand
ATTTTTGTTTATTGGATAAGAGAATATGTAGTTATCACTTATATATTTTCCAATGGAAATTTGTTTTATTGAAAAATATATCTATCTTTGCAATATTGTTTTCTTTTAGAAAATATTTTTACAGGGAATAAATAGGGATAATATGAAATATTTAATTGTAGGAGGAGTCGCCGGTGGAGCGACAGCAGCGGCTCGGCTTAGACGGAATGATGAACAGGCTGAGATTATATTGTTTGAAAAAGGTAAGTATATATCTTATGCCAATTGCGGATTGCCTTACTATATAGGTGGCATAATACAGGATAGAGAAAAATTATTTGTGCAGACCCCTGAAATATTCGGAAAACGGTTTAATTTGGATGTCAGGACAGAATCGGAGGTCATTTCTGTAGATCTCGGTCAGAAGAGAGTACTGGTGCGTAACGGTAAGGGAGAAGAGTATGCCGAATCTTACGATAAGCTGCTTTTGTCTCCGGGAGCAATACCCGTACGTCCTCCTCTTCCAGGAATCGATTCGGAGGGTATATTCACTTTGCGTAATGTCGATGATACCGATGACATTAAGAAATTTCTCCAGACTCGAGACGTGAAAAAGGCGGTTGTTGTCGGTGGCGGATTTATCGGGTTGGAAATGGCGGAGAATCTTTGGCATAATAATATACGTGTTTCTGTCATCGAAATGGCAGATCAGGTAATGACTCCGGTCGATTATTCGACTGCGGCTATAATACACGAACATTTGCGTCAAAAAGGTGTGGATTTGTTGTTGAATGAGAGTGTAATCTCTTTTGAACGAACTGCTTCCGGATTAAAAGTGAATTTTAAAAGCGGGCGGGTCATAGATACCGATATGGTAATTCTGTCTATCGGAGTTCGTCCGAATAATTCGTTGGCTGTTAGTGCCGGGTTAAAAATCGGGGAACGAGGAGGAATTGTCGTTGATAAATTTCTCCGGACTTCGGACGAGAGTGTGTATGCCGTAGGGGATGTTATCGAGTATCCACATCCGTTGACCGGAAAGCCTTGGATGAATTTTTTAGCAGTTCCTGCAAATCGTCAGGGGCGTATTGCTGCTGATAATATGAGTAAAGGAAATGTCGTCATGTATGAAGGCGCTGTCGGGACTGCAATTGCGAAAGTCTTTGATATGACGGTAGCAACTACCGGCTTGCCGGCTAAGCGCTTAGCTCAGGAAAGTATTGATTATTGCTCTTCTATTACCCATTCGGGGTCTAATGCCGGTTATTATCCCGGAGCAGCACCTATGTCGATAAAAATTACTTTCGACCGACTGACCGGAAAGTTATATGGAGCTCAGATTGTAGGATATCAAGGTGTAGATAAGCGGATAGATCAATTTGCTCAGGTAATTAAGCATAATGGAACGGTGTATGATTTAATGACGCTGGAGCATGCTTATGCCCCGCCTTTTTCTTCAGCGAAAGATCCTGTAGCTATTGCCGGATATGTTGCCGGAAATATTTTGGAGAAAAAAATGAATCCGTTTTATTGGAGAGAGTTGAAGACTCTTGACCGAAATAAAGTAACGTTGCTCGACGTCCGTACAGCAGATGAGTTTGCATTGTGTTCTATTGAAGGGGCTAAAAATATACCGTTGGACGAATTGAGAGAACATTTGGATGAAATTCCTCGGAATAAGCCTGTATATGTATATTGTGCTGTCGGCTTAAGAGGGTATTTGGCTTCTTGTATTTTGAAAGGAAACGGATTTCAAGAGGTGAAAAATCTTTCGGGCGGATATAAAACTTATAGCGCAGTAATGCATTCTCTTTCTCCTGAAATTCCACAGTGTGAACCGGATGCGGTTATTCAGGATATCGATAATCAGAAAGTGCAAAAGCCGGTTGGCGTCTTAACCGTGGATGCGTGCGGATTGCAATGTCCGGGGCCTATACTCAAACTGAAGAAAAGTATCGATGAGATAGCGCCGGGAGAACGTGTAGAATTGATTTCCTCTGATCCGGGTTTCTTAAGAGACAGTGCTGCGTGGTGTAAGCAGACAGGGCATAAGCTTATCGCTCAAACGGAAGCATCGGGAAGATTCTCGACTGTAGTTGAAAAGAATGTGAAGAAAGATGTGGACGTTCAGTCGGTATGTAGTACTCCCAAAGGGAAAACTTTTATTCTGTTTAGCGATGATTTGGATAAGGCTTTGGCTACATTTGTATTGGCAAACGGTGCGGCTGCAACAGGAGGAAAGGTGACTTTGTTTTTTACGTTCTGGGGTCTGAATGTTATAAAGAAGGAGATAAAACCAAAGGTTAAGAAAGATATTTTTGGCAGGATGTTCGGATTTATGCTGCCTTCGGACTCTTTGAAACTCAAACTTTCCAAAATGAATATGGGAGGATTGGGTAGACGCATGATGCGCTTTTTGATGAGTAAGAAAGGTGTAGATTCGTTAGAATCTATGCGACGTCAGGCTTTGGAAAACGGAGTAGAGTTTATTGCTTGCCAAATGTCTATGGATGTTATGGGCATACATCCCGAAGAGTTGTTGGATGAGGTTTCTGTAGGCGGAGTAGCTACATATATGGCTAAGGCGGATGAATCTAATGTGAATCTTTTTATTTAAGGAGTTATGAGAAATATATGTATTATGCGGGATATATATCGGGCGTTAAACGACTTCGAACGGGATTTTGAGAAAGTACATGGAGTAGGGCTGAATGAAGCGATGGTACTTTGTTGTTTAGAAAATGCATCTCTATCGTCCGGCGAAATTGCGGAAAGTACGGGAATGACTTGTTCCCATACTTCGAAAATGATAGGTTCGGTTGAAGGAAAAGGATTGATAGAACGTGTTTTAGGAGAACGGGATAAGCGTCAGATGTATTTTCATTTGACGGTAAAAGGTCGGGAATGTTTGCAGGGAATGGTTTGCGGAAGTGTTCCTGTACCGGATATTTTGCAGCCGATATTTGAAAAAAATTGTAACAGAAGGTAATTATAAGACAAGGTTGGTTATGAAAAATTTTGTATTCGCATTTTTACTGTTTCCTTTATTTGTGGCCTGTAATGGACAAAGTAAGCCGGAAAAAGAGAATATTTCGGATGAGACACAATCCGTTTTAAGTAATGAGCCGGAAAATGTTCCGGTTCACCTGAATAAAGTACAGTTTTTGGATAAGGTGGCGGATTATGAAAAGAATCCGGACACATGGGTATATCGTGGAGATAAGCCGGCAATCATAGATTTTTATGCCACTTGGTGCGGTCCGTGTAAAGCTGTTGCTCCGATTTTAGATGATTTGGCAAAGGAATATAAAGATCAGATTTATATTTATAAAATCGATACAGATCAAGAGCAGGAGTTGGCTGCCGATTTTGGCATTCGTTCTATTCCTTCGCTGTTATTTATCCCGATGAACGGACAACCGCAGATGATACAAGGAGCTATCGGGAAAGAAGAATTCAAGAAAATTATCGATGAATTTCTTTTGAAAGAATAACTAAGAGAGTGTTTGATTTTGATCGTATCGGGTTTGAGAGCTTTTTTCAAGGATGTTTTTCTGAGAGTGAAAACGGGAAAGCTGTCCAAAAGAAAACGAAAAGATAATCTGATAAAATGCTCTTATTGGGAAGTGTAAAAAGACTCTGAAATTTTGTAATGAAAAGAGCCATATCCTTACTCAAAAATAGAGTTTGATATGGCTCTTTTGTGATTGTTGATTTTCAGTTTTGAAAATATTTTCGATTTCTCCTTTCAATAGGAGTGTTGATTTCTTAGTCGATAATATCAAAGCCCGTATAAGGAACTAATGCTTTGGGAATGCGGATTCCTTCCGGAGTTTGGTTATTTTCGAGCAAAGCTGCTACGATACGAGGTAAAGCCAAAGCACTGCCGTTAAGAGTATGCACCAATCGGGTTTTCTTATCATTGGTACGGAAACGGCACTTCAGACGGTTTGCCTGATAGCTTTCAAAATTAGAAACAGAACTTACCTCTAACCATCGTTTTTGGGCTGCAGAGAATACTTCGAAGTCATAAGTAATGGCAGAAGTAAAACTCATATCTCCTCCGCAGAGACGCAGGATATGCCAAGGTAATTCCAGCTTTTCGACCAGGCTTTGAACATGAGCGATCATTTCGTCTAAAGCTTCATAAGAGTGGTCGGGATGTTGTATCTGTACGATTTCGACTTTGTCGAATTGGTGCAGACGGTTCAACCCTCTTACGTCTTTCCCGTATGAGCCGGCTTCACGGCGGAAGCAAGCAGAGTATGCCGTATTTTTTATCGGCAAATCTTCTTCGTTGAAAATTACATCTCGATAAAGATTGGTAACCGGGACTTCTGCTGTCGGAATCAAATATAAGTCGTCTTCGTTACAATGGTACATTTGTCCCTCTTTGTCGGGTAATTGCCCTGTCCCGTATCCCGATGCCGCATTAACGACATAAGGCGGTTGTATTTCCAAATATCCGGCTTCCCGAGCATTATCCAGAAAGAAACTGATCAGAGCCCGTTGCAGACGTGCTCCTTTACCTTTATAAACCGGGAAACCTGCTCCTGTAATCTTTACACCTAATTCAAAATCGATCAAGTCATATTTTTTTGCCAATTCCCAATGGGGGAGAGCGTCTTCTCCCAAATCGGGCATAGGACCGCCTTCTCGTACGACAACGTTATCTTCCGCACTCTTTCCTTCCGGAACCATGTCACATGGAGTATTGGGTACGGATAACAAAATTTCCGTAATTTCCGCTTCAGCATTTTTCATATTTGCTTCGAGCGTTTTATTGTGTTCTTTTAGTTCGGAAACTTTATTTTTAACCGTTTCGGCTTCGGCTTTTTTCCCTTCTTTCATTAGCTGGCCTACTTGGGCGGAAAGAGTTTTCAATTCAGACAGACGAGTATCCAATTCTGCTTGAGACGTCCGTCTTGTTTTGTCCAGATCCAGCACTTTTTCGATCGCGTCTTTTGCGTCGAAATGTTTTTTTGCTAATTTCCGAATGATTTCTTCGGGATTTTCTTTAATAGCAGCAAGTGTTAACATATAACATAATGTTTTGTTCGTGAATAGATTAGGCAAGTAATTCTTTTACTTTTGCCGAGATAGCTTTTCCTTCGGCTTTCCCTGCCAGTTGTTTGGTTGCTATACCCATGACTTTGCCCATATCTTTTGCCGAAGTAGCACCGGTTTCGGCTATGATGGCTTTTAATGCTGTTTCCAGTTCCTCTTCTGTCATTTGTTGCGGCAAATACTCTTCTATGATTTTAGCTTCTGCTAATTCACCTTCCGCTAATTCCGGACGGTTTTGCTCGATATATATTTGTGCACTGTCCTTGCGCTGTTTTACCATTTTTACTAAAATCTTCATTGCTGTTTCATCGGGCAGATCTCCGTCCGATCCTTTTGCCGTTTTAGCTTCCAGAAATTCTTTTTTTACACCACGCAGAGCTTCCAGTCTCTGTTTGTCTCTTGCCAGCATAGCAGCTTTTATATCGCTGCTGATTTGATCAAATAGGCTCATTTGTTTGTAGTATTTAAGTTCAATTTATTTTAAAATAATATTCTCCCGTTCGGGTTATTATCCTTTTCGGAAGTTTGTACCGAAATTACGCTTTCCTGCTCTTCGGTTTTATTTTCCATTGCTTTTTCCAGCAGGGATTTGAATTGCGGGGTTCTGTTGTAAGTCGGGGATTTATCGATCATTTCCAATATCGTGTCGTTGTTCATTTGGTCTATCGACAAGATGGCGAATAAAGCCCGGGCTTTGGTACGTTTCATCTCATCGGCAGCCTTTTGCCCGTAGATTTGTTCTATAATATTTTCTTTATTATTCGGTATCTGTTCGTTTTTTTCTTCCGGATGTTCATCCGAAGGAATCTCCCAAGGATTTTCTATCTCTGCGTATTGCGGTCGGCCGGGTAATGCACTTGATCCGAATCCTGTTGCCAGAATCGTAATTTTCATCGTATCCTTGAGGGAATTGTCGAATGCCGCACCCCAGATGACTTCGACATCATCGTTAAATTTAGACATGAACTCGTTTACTTCGTTCATCTCTTCCATTTTTACCTGATCTTGTTCTTCAGGGCTGAAATAAAGGTTGAACAGTACCCGTTTAGCATCGAATACATTGTCATCGTTTAGAAGAGGAGAGTTCAATGCATCTTCGATCGCTTTGGTTACACGCTTCTCTCCTTTACCGTATCCGCTGCTCATAATAGATACACCTCCATTTTTCAATGTGTTCTTCACATCGGCGAAGTCGAGATTTATACGTCCTTTTATTGTAATGATTTCTGCGATACTTTTTGCTGCTATAGTCAATGTATCATCGGCTTTGGCAAAGGCATTCAGAAAGTTCAAGTTCGGATAAATTTCCCGAAGTCGTTCGTTGTTGATTACGAGTAGAGAGTCTACGTTTTTCCGCATTTCTTCGACACCTGCCCATGCCTGCTGTATTTTTTTTTGACCTTCGAAAATGAACGGAATCGTTACGATTCCGACGGTAAGAATACCCAAATCTTTGGCGACTTTGGCTACGATCGGAGCTGCACCTGTTCCTGTCCCTCCGCCCATTCCGGCCGTAATAAAGGTCATTTGAGTTCCGTCATTGAACAGTTCGGTAATTTCATCTATACTTTTTTTTGCCTCATCTCTTCCTTTAATAGGGTCACCTCCTGCACCTAATCCATCTCCGAGTTGTAGTTTTCGAGGAATATCCGAATTCTTTAATGCTTGTTCATCAGTATTGCAAAGAACAAACGTAACATCCTCTATTCCGGTTTTGTACATGTGGATTACAGCGTTACCACCACCACCGCCGACTCCGATCACTTTAATGATCGAAGGAGAAGAATTTCCTCCCTCAAAGGGAAGTGTATTATTTATGTCGATAGTTTCATCCATAGCCGTTGTGATTTTAATTTCATGAATGGTCAGAGATCAATACTCCGTATTAATTTTTTTTTCGAGGAGGGTTTGCATCTTCCTCATCTGTTAAAAAGTTTTCAGTAGAACTGATGACTTTATCGGTCATTTTTTCAATAGCCCCGAAAATATTCCATGATTTTTTCGGTTTTTTCTCATGTTCTTTCTTTTTCTTTTCGTCTGAGATTTCTTTATTTTCGGGCTTCTCCGGTTCTTCTACAGTCGGTTCTGTTTTTGGGGTGATAGGTTTCTCTACACAATTCTCTTCACCTAATAAAAGCAATCCTATCGCTTGTGAATAAGCCGTCAAACCACCTTCTTGATGTCCAGAGAATGTAATTCCTTTTTGAAGATTACCCCGTTGTACCGACATTTTTGTTTCTCGGGCAAGAAGTTCGGGCAGTTCTTTCAGTAGCGATGCACCACCGGTTAAAATGATACCTGCCGATAACTGGTCTTTATATCCCGATTCTTTGATTTGTTCGACAATATTGGCAACGATTTCCTCAATACGGGCTTCTGTTACACGGCATAATTCTTGATAATTGATTTTAGAAGAATCAATACCTTCTATTCCGATACCTTTGGGTTCTTCTCCATTGTTGATGGCGCACCCGAAGGCCAATTTCAGTCGTTCGGCTTCCGACATCAGAATATTCAGGCTGCTGATATCTTGTGTAATATTGCGTCCGCCGAATGGAATCGTCACTACATATCTCAGAAAATTGTCTTTATAGATGGATAGTGTGGTTGTTCCTGCTCCGAAATTGATCAAGGCGCACCCCAGACTCTTTTCTTCATCGTCTAATAAGGCGGCGGCATCTGCATGCACCGACATTATATAGCCGGCTATGGGAAGTTTCAGCCGTTCGACGATGCAACGGTTTATATTTTTCTTTATAGACGGACGTCCTACTACAAGTTGTAAATGGGCTTCGATTTCTGAGGCATAAGTGCCTTTAGGTTGAGTTTCCAAATGATTGTCGATTGTATATTCATTGGGAATGACGTCCATAATTTCTGCATTGGCGACCGGGAAACTCCGGCTCTCGGCATGCAGGGAGTTGATGATCATATCGGTAATAGGAGTATCCTCTGCCAATTGCCGGAAAACGGAATGACTGATCGAGTGCACCGATTGCCCGCCGACACCGACATATACTTTTGTGATCTTGAGAGAAAGCCTGTTTTCGAGTTTTTTGATGATTTTCTGTATTTTAGAGGCGGTATCTTCGACGTTGAAGATACATCCTCGCTTTATACAGCCGGCGGAGTCTTCTTTCTCCGTAGCCAGAATATTTAATCTGCCGTCTGCGTTTTTAACTCCGACAATCCCGACTATTTTTGATGTCCCAAGTTCTATTGCTACTATGTATTTCCCTGCTTCCATAACGGTTTATTTATCTCTTTTTGAACAAATCACCTGATTGTTATATTTCAGGTTGATTGTGTCATATTTGTTCCATCCTACTTTGGAAAGTGCTTGTTCGTATAAACATTGCAGATTCTCGAGTTTCTGTTCAAAGTTATCAATTTTTCCCAAAAGTATCAAGTTATCCCCAATACGAGGAATTAATTCTATCTCGTTGTTTTCCGTAACATATATTTGCTCGATCTGGGCATCCCAGAACGGGTTATTTTTCAGATAGACGGCCATCGGATATAGTTGCGATTTTGCGTAGGAATGGGTGATATGTCCTGTTGCTAAAGGCAAATATGCTGTAAACGAAGATGTTGTCGGCATAATATCTCCGTTTTCATCGATGTAATACGATTCAAATCCGCTGATAATCCGCATAATCGGTACACGTTGTTCTATGTCTATGCGAATAATCCCCGACGGAGATTTATAACATTCGGCACGGGCTATTAGTTGATTCTTTTTGAGAATCTTTTCCATTTTTTCGGTGTTGATGCTTCCTAATGGTTTGCCCGTAGGATCTATGCCTTCATCTTTGATCTGTTTTTTGATTTCTTGAACAGATGTAAAATGGGTATCGGTGCTGTCCAACAAAGTGATTTCTATGCGCGAACATTTCTGCTCGTCATGTGCTGATGCATAAAAAACAAGGCTGGCAATCAGATATGCCGGCAATAATGAAACAAGTATGTATTTAAAAAACTTTTTCATTTAGAGTTCAGCGTGTCTCGTATTTCAGGGAGCATGCGGTCTATATCTCCGGCCCCCAATGTAATTAAGACTTCAAAGTTACGTTGTTTTATTTTTTCTAACAACATATCTTTGTGACAAAGTTCTTTATTTCTGCAAGTTACTTTATCAAAAATTATTTCGGACGTGACACCCGGAATCGGTTCTTCCCGTGCCGGATAAATATCCAACAGAATCAATTCGTCCGCAAGAGACAGTGCTTTTGCAAATTGTGGAGCAAAATCCCGGGTACGCGTGTAGAGGTGGGGTTGAAAAATGACACTGATTTTTTTCTCCGGATAAAGTTCTTTAACGGATGAGATGCTGGCTTTGATTTCATCCGGATGATGAGCATAATCGTCGATCATTACCAAATCATCTCGTTTTATCCAAAAATCGAAACGCCGTTTTGCTCCTTGGAATGATGCGACGGCATTTTTTATATCTGTTGCCGATACACCGTTCAACCAGGCTATGGCCATTGCCGCAATGCTGTTTTCGATATTTATTTTTACAGGGACGCCAAGCTCTATATCTTTGATCGTCTCTTTCGGAGTTACAAAATCAAAAATGATTTGTCCGTTTCCGATACGGATATTTTGGGCATAAAAATCTCCTCCGTCATTCATAGAATAATGGTAAACGGTTACTCCGTTTTGTACGTCGGGCCGAATCTTTATCCCCTTTTTTATGATAAGGACACCTCCCGATCGTATCAATGTTGTGAAATATCGGAAACTTTCCAGATAAGCATCTTCATTTCCGTATATATCTAAGTGATCGGGATCGGCAGCAGTAATTACTGCCATATACGGACTTAGTTGGTGGAAAGAGCGGTCATATTCGTCAGCTTCGATGACTGTCAGATCGCTATGATCGGAAAGAATCAGATTGCTGCCGTAATTTTTCAGTATTCCGCCGAGAAAGGCGTTGCATCCTATCGGAGATTGTGCAAATATATGTGCCGCCATGCTGGATGTGGTCGTTTTTCCATGAGTCCCGGCAAAACATAACCCCTTGCTTGTACGGGTAATCATTCCGAGCAGCCGGGCGCGTTTTACGATTTCGAAACCGTTTTCTTTGAACCATATCATTCCGGCATGGGATTCGGGAACAGCCGGAGTATATACGATCAATGTGTTTTTCGGATCTTTGAAATCGGAGGGAATCAACCTTGGATTTTCATCGTATACGATTTGCGCACCTTCTTTTATAAGCTCTTCTGTGAGGGGAGATGAAGTTTTGTCATATCCGGCAACAGGATAACCTTTGGCAAGGAAATAGCGAATCAAGGCACTCATGCCGATTCCTCCTGCTCCGATAAAGTATAATGATTTATAGTTTTCCATTTTTCTTGTTTTTAGTGACCAGTTCAAAAATAATGTCGGCAATGCGTGTCGCAGAATCTCGTTGCGCCATTTTTGAAATGTTGTCGCTCATGTTTTTTAATGACGTTTCATCTTGAACAGCTTTTAATGCTGTGTCTATCAATAGATTTTGGGCATCGCAGTCCCGTATCATCAGAGCTGCATTCTTTGTCGATAAGGCCTGAGCATTCTTTGTTTGATGATCTTCGGCTACATTTGGGGAAGGAATCAGTATTACGGGTTTCCCTAATAAGCAAAGTTCTGATATAGAACTCGCTCCGGCTCTTGATATTACCAAATCAGCAGCTTTATAGGCCATATCCATACGAGAGATAAACGGCATTTGTTTTATATTCTCCGGTTTTTTCTCTTCCAGAGCCTTTTGGGCTTGAGTATCATATCCTTTCCCGCTTTGCCAGATTAATTGTATATTCTGAGGGATTTTTTCTATTCCTGCAGCGATACTGTTATTGATTGTACGCGCTCCGAGGCTGCCTCCGATAACAAGAATTGTTTTTTTCGAGGGATCGAGATTGAAAAAACGAATAGCTTCTTCCCTGCTTATCGTATCGTTTTGTAATTCTTGCCGCACCGGATTCCCTGTGAGGATAATCCGGTCTTTAGGGAAAAATCGTTCCATATTTTCGTAGGCTACACATATTGCCTTCGCTTTAGATGCAAGTAATTTGTTGGTAACACCAGCATAAGAATTCTGTTCTTGAATCAATGTCGGAATGCCCCTTCGTGCAGCGGCCCATAAGGTAGGACCGCTGGCATACCCTCCTACACCTACTGCAATATCCGGAGAAAATGATTTTACGGTCTTATCTGCTAAACGGATGCTTTTGAATAATCTGAATAATACTTTGATATTTTTTAGCAGATGCTTGCGGTCAAAACCGCTGACCGGCAGTCCTATAATAGGATAGCCTGCAGCGGGAACTTTTTCCATTTCCATACGATTTTCTGCCCCGACAAAAAGAATATCGGCATTCGGACATTTGTTTTTAATGGCGTTCGCAATAGAAATGGCCGGAAAGATGTGTCCTCCGGTTCCTCCGCCGCTGACAAGAACTTTTATTTTTTTATCCATGATATTCATTATTTACAACATATTGGGATTCGGAGCAGAAATGTCTTCCGGTATTTCTGTTTCTTCTCCTGTCAATTCTTTTTCTTCTTTAATAGCGTCTTGGGTCGCATATCGGCTGATACTTAGCATGATCCCGAAATAAGCACACGTAATGATCGTCGATGTCCCTCCTCGACTTATCAAAGGAAGGGGCTGGCCGGTTACGGGAATGAGTCCCGATGCGACCGACATATTGACTATAGCTTGGAATACGATCATCATGGCAATACCCATGATCAGGAATGCAGGAAAAGCCCGGGTACATTTTTTTGCAATCATTCCGGCTCTTATGAGTAGGGACAGATAAAGAGCCATTACTACAACTCCGCCTACAACTCCCATTTCTTCGATGATAATCGCATAGATAAAATCGGAGTAGGCCTGTGGTAAAAAATCGCGCTCTCGACTGTTTCCGGGAAATGTCCCTATCGCTCCTCCATTGGCTATTGCCATGCGGGCATGGTGTACCTGATAATTCTTGTCGTTTGTTTTTACTGCATATTCCGGGACGTCGTTTCCATGAGAAAAATTAAGGATACGGGCTCGCCAAGTAGGAATACGATCCAGTACGGGCGTATTTTCAGGAATATAGGGACTGATGGAGAACAGTACGATAACGAATCCTGCGAGTACTGCTACTAACTTGAATAGTTTTATTAATTCTACACGTCCGATCAGCATTAGGCAAAAACAGACCAGTCCTAATAGCGCCGATGTAGAAAAGTTTTCGGGCAGAATCAACATGCAGAAGATACTGACTATGATGAGTATCGTTTTGAATGTGTCGGGTTGCACCCCTCCCGGTACTTGTTTTTTTGCCAAAATGAATGATACGGTGATGACTACCGCCATTTTAGCTAATTCGGATGGCTGTAACGGAATTCCGCAGATTGTCAGCCAACGCTGTGCCCCGTTTACTTCTTCTCCGAAAAACATAGCGTAAACGAGCAGAATGAACGATAGTGGCAACAATACTACCGGTATCAGTTTGAACCATTTATAGTGAAAATTATGAATAATGATGACCCCGATTGTCCCGCAAAAAAGAATGAGTGTGTGTCTGATCGTGGGTGCTAGATAATCTTGGATCTTGAAGGTCAGTGTACTGGTGGCGCTATACATTTCTACTATTGAAATCATACAGAGCATCAGGTATACCCCCCAGATATATTTATCTCCTTTCAGAATCGATTTTACAGTATCCATAACTTTTTTTATTTAGTTATAAATTGCGTACGCATTCTTTGAATTGTTCTCCTCGATCCTCGTAACTTTTGAATAAGTCGAAGCTTGCACAACAAGGGGACAACAGCACGGTTTCTCCTTTTTGAGCACAAGCAAAAGCTTTATCTACGGCTTCTTTCATTGATGAGGCATCTTCTATATGCGGAACTTTCCCTTCAAAAAATGCGTGTAGTTTGCTGTTGTCGACACCTAAACAGATGATTGCATTTACCTTTTCTTTTACCAACTCTTCAATTTCGGAATAGTCGTTACCTTTATCTTTTCCGCCAAGTATCAATATAACTTTGGTACGCATGCTTTCGAGTGCATACCAGCAGGAATTTACGTTTGTCGCTTTCGAATCATTGATAAATTCTACACCTCGTACACGGGCGACTTTTTCAAGACGATGTTCCACCCCTTTGAAATCTTTAAGCCCTTCCCGTATGTCTTCTTTTTTTATATCGAGAACTTTTGCCGAAATACTTGCTGCCATGGAATTATATAAATTATGTCGTCCTTGTAATGCTAAATCATCTTCAGTAATTGTCAGAGTATCGTTCGGAGCATCGATGACAATTTGGTTGTTTTCCGTGTAAGCCTTTACTCCTTCCTCTTTTTCTTCTGAAAAAGGATAGAGACGGGCTTTCAGGTCATGGGCTTTTAGTTCTTTGGTTATGATCGGGTCATCATTCCAGTAGATAAATGCATCGTTTGGGGTTTGATTTTGCGTAATTCTGAATTTGGCGTTGATATAATTTTGCATGTCATATCCGTATCGGTCAAGATGATCGGGGGTAATGTTTAGCAAAACTGCGATATCGGCTTTGAATTTATACATGTTATCAAGTTGGAAGCTGCTCAGTTCGATTACATAATAGTCGAAATTTTCTGTTGCTACCTGCAATGCCAAACTTTTGCCTACATTCCCGGCAAGGCCGACATTTAGTCCTGCATTTTTAAGAATGTGATATGTTAATAATGTTGTTGTCGTTTTTCCGTTACTCCCGGTGATACAAATCATTTTCGCATGAGTATATCTTCCTGCGAATTCGATCTCGGAAATTATAGGAATTCCCTCTTTTTGTATTTCTCGAATAACCGGTGCGGTATCGGGTATTCCGGGACTTTTTATTATTTCATCAGCATTGAGAATTTTTTCGATACTGTGACGGCCGTCTTCCCATTCTATTTCATATTTATTTAATAACGCCTTGTAAGTATCCTTGATCAGGGACATGTCCGAGACAAAAACGTCAAATCCTTTTACTTTCGCCAAAACGGCAGCTCCTGCACCGCTCTCTCCGGCTCCTAAAACTACAATTCGTTTATTCATTGATATATATTGTTTTAATATATGTTCTTTATCGCATTTTTAAAGTTACGATGGTAATGACCGCAAGTATAATGCCAATGATCCAAAACCGGACAACGATTTTTGATTCCGGAACCGGACGAAAAGGTTTTTGTATCAACGCTATGATTCCGGCATTTCCCGGTTTCTGGAAATGATGGTGTAACGGAGTCATCTTGAATATGCGTTTCCCTTCTCCGTATTTCCGTTTTGTAAACCGGAAATAGGCGACTTGAATCATTACCGATAATTCTTCTACAAGAAATATCCCGCAGAGAATGGGTATTAATAGTTCTTTGTGTATAATAATTGCGAATACTGCTATGATACCGCCTAAAGTGAGGCTTCCCGTATCTCCCATGAAAACTTGGGCAGGATATGCGTTGTACCATAGAAATCCGATCGTCGCTCCGATGAACGCACTGGCGAAAACCACTAACTCTTCTGTTCCCGGGATATACATGATGTTCAAATAAGAGGCATAAGCGATATGTCCTGATAGATAAGCGAGAATGCCTAATGTGACACCTATGATTGCCGAACTCCCGGTAGCCAGTCCATCGAGTCCGTCTGTCAGATTTGCACCGTTTGAAACTGCTGTAACAATAAAAATAGTTACTAACACGAAAATGATCCATCCGGCAGTTTGAGCATGATCTCCCATGAAAGAAACTAAATCGGCATAATCAAAGTTATTGTTTTTTAGGAATGGGATAGTCGTTTGTGTCGATTTGATATTTTCGGGCATATATCCGACAACTTCTTGATTATTGGCATCTTTTATAAGCACATTTTCTCTGATTACGACATTCGGGCTGAGGTAAAGGGTCAATCCGACGATAAGCCCTAATCCTACCTGACCGATAATTTTGAATTTCCCATGCAACCCCTCTTTATCTTTTTTAAAGACCTTGATGTAATCGTCCAGAAATCCGAGTGTCCCTAACCACAATGTCGTGACCAGCATCAGTATCATATAGATGTTTTCGAGCTTTCCTACTAACAAGCATGGAATGATAATGGCGATGATAATGATAATGCCTCCCATCGTCGGAGTCCCTTTTTTACTCATTTGACCTTCGAGCCCGAGGTCTCGAATGATCTCTCCGATCTGTAAGTATTGTAATTTGTCTATGATCCGTTTACCTATGATCGTTGAGATGAACAGGGATAGAATTAGCGCCAATCCGGATCGGAAGGAGATATATTTAAACATCCCTGCTCCGGGAAAGTCTAATTGGTCGAGATATTGAAATAAGTAATAAAGCATTGTTTGTCGGATTTCTTATTTTTCTGATTGATCGTATTCTTTAAAAATTTTCTCTACTTCTTCTTTGTCGTTGAAATGGTATTTCACACCTTTAATCTCCTGATAGTCTTCGTGACCTTTTCCTGCGATAAGTATGACATCTCCCGGCTGAGCAAATTGAGTTGCCGTCTTTATCGCTTCTCTTCGGTCGGAGATAGACAGAACCTGACGCAGTTGTTGAGGAGAGAGTCCGGCCCGCATATCCGAAAGAATATCTTCCGGTTCTTCGAATCGGGGATTATCGGATGTCAAGATTACACGGTCACTTATTTTAACAGCTTCTTGTGCCATTATAGGGCGTTTGCCTTTATCCCGGTTACCGCCTGCTCCTACGACTGTAATGATCCGGCCTTTTTTACCGACGACCTCACGTATTGAGCCGAGCACGTTGGCTAATGCGTCCGGAGTGTGAGCATAATCGATAATTACCGTATATTTTTCAGGGGAATGAATGGTTTGGAAACGTCCGGCTACGGGTATAAGCATGCTGAGTTTTATCAGTGCTTTTTCCGGATTTTCTCCTAATAGGCAAGTTGCTCCATATACAGCCAATAAGTTATATGCGTTGAATTTGCCGACAAATTGAACTTCAACTTCTCTTCCGTTTATTTCGAGAGTCGTTCCGTCCAAACGGCTTTCTATGATGCGCCCTTTATAATCGGCCAAAGTTTTTAGCGAGTATGTGTGTTTTGCGGCTTTTGTGTTTTGCAGCATGACCATGCCTGACTTATCGTCCAAGTTGGTAAGAGCGAATGCGTTTTTCGGCAGATGATCGAAAAACGATTTTTTTGCTTTTAAATAAGCCTCTACGGTTTTATGGTAGTCGAGATGATCCCGTGTGAGGTTTGTAAAAATTCCGCCGTCGAAGTCTAATCCGGCTATACGTTTTTGATCGGCAGAATGAGAACTTACTTCCATAAATGCATATCGGCATCCGGCGTCTACCATTTCCCGTAATAGTTTGTTCAGGGTGATAGGATCGGGTGTCGTATGTGTGGCCGGGACGGCTTTTTCGTCTATATAATTGCAAACGGTAGAGAGCAAGCCTGCTTTTTCTCCGAATAGGCGGAACATCTCGTATAACAATGTTGCAATAGTCGTTTTGCCATTAGTACCGGTAACTCCGACCAATGTCAATTGTCGGGATGGATTTGCATACCACTCGGAAGCTAATAATCCCAACGCTTCTTTGCTGTCGGATACTTGAATATAAGTTGATGTCGGGGTTATGTTTTCCGGCATTTCTTCACAGACTATTGCCGTCGCACCTGATTCGATTGCTTTGTCGATAAACTGGTGCCCATCGACGGCAGTGCCTTTTACGGCAACAAAAAGGAAATCTTGTTGTATGTTTCTTGAATCGGAATCTAAACCGGAAATTTCTTTATTTGTATTTCCTGATATTTGTTTGACCGGAATTGCTTGTATTAATGATTCTAATTTCATAATTTTTTTGTTTTTTTATCCGACACTATTTTAATGTCAACGTGATTCTTTGACCTTTAATTAAGCGAGCTCCTGCCGGAATCGATTGCTCGACGACTTTCCCTTTTCCGGAAATTGTTACATGAAGTCCGGCTTTCTCCAACAAATATATGGCATCTCGAGCTCCCATCCCTTTGACAGAAGGAATCGATTCTTCTGGTGTTTTTATTCCGTTTAAAATAATTTTATTTGAATGGTTTGCCGTTTCTACCCATGAACACTCTTTAGCATAATCTTCATATTGAATTTTCAATAAATCGCAGGCAAATGTCAATTTCTGAAAATTCCCGTTTTTGATATATGGGATGAGGGGGTGGAGCGTATCGGGATGCTGTACGACGACAGAAGGGTATAATCCTTGAGCGTATATTTGTTCTGCAATACTCCGAACTACAGCTCCGGACATAGAGCCTCCCGACGGATAACCCTTATGAGGGTTGCTTACTAAGACCATGCATGTATATCTTGGTGTCCCGTCTGCCGGAAAATATCCGCAGAATGAGACCCTGTGCTGTTTCCCATTACCCCGGTATCCGGCTGCTCCTTGGGCTATTTGAGCCGTTCCTGTCTTTCCTGCAATTTTTACGTAATCCGATTTTACAGGACCTGCTGTTCCCTTTTGAACGACATCGGTCAGCATTTGCTGTATCTGTGCTAATGTTTTGGGTGTACAAATCTGAGGGTTGACGGTTTCTGTTTTTTTCGTTTCGATAATAACCCCGTCTTTACTGATTTCTTTAACGAAAATAGGTTTGATCATTTTCCCCCCGTTCGCAATGGCATTATAGAACATCAGAGTGTATATAGGCGGTATTTGTATCTCATAACCGAATGTCATCCATGGTAAGGTCGTTTTATACCATCGGTTCTTGTCTTTGATCGGATGTTTGATTTTGGGTCGTCCTTCACCGGGGATATTGAGGTTTACAGGTGTATTCAGTCCCATAGCATATAGCCTGTCGACAAAATCTTGCGGATGTTTTTCGAACCCTTTCAGGATGATTTTTGCGATTCCTATATTGGACGAATACCAAATTGTCTGAGCTGCACTGATGCGATGATACCCGCCTCTGTGAGCATTGTGGTCGGTCATTCGAGAGCCTGCATACATGAAGATACCGTTTCCGACATCTACGGTATCATCGGGTTGTATGATGCCGGCATCCAAGGCTACCATCATAGAGACGGTTTTAAATGTTGACCCCGGCTCTACTTCATCTGCAACAGCGTGGTTGCGAGTTTCTGCGTATGTCCCGTCCGGCATGCGTCCGATATTTGTGATTGCTTTTATCTCTCCGGTAGCAACTTCCATCACAATTGCCGTGCCTGATTCAGCCTCAATTTCCGAGAGTTTTTCGACAAGAGCCTTTTCTGTAATATCTTGAATTTTTATGTCTATTGTCGTGCGGATATTTGCCCCGTTTATCGGTTCGATATTAGTCATGTTTACCCAACGTCCGCGTATTTTTTGTTTTGTTCCGCGACCTGGAGTCCCACGTAATAAAGAGTCATAGGCAAGTTCTATCCCGTTTTTCCCACCTTTTTCATATTCTCCGTAAATATCTCCGATTGTACGGGAAGCTAAAGATCCGAAAGGTTTTATTCTTCGGACCATTTGCTTCGTATAAAATCCGCTTTTATTAGGTCCCATTCTGAAGAGCGGGAACTGCTTTATCTCTTTCAAATCTGTATAGGAAACCCTTTTTCGATAAACGGGATATTGGCGGCTTTTAGAACGGTATCCTTTCAATAAATGGGCTTCATATCCGGCAGGAGTACGATCCCCGAGTTTTTCTGAAAGAGCTTTGCTCAAAGGTGTGATGTATTTCATGAGGGTGTCCCGTTTCAATCCGTCGGCTTTGAAGTCTATGTACAAATAGTATTGAGGAACGGTACTAGCCATTAATCGTCCGTCTTCTGCCAGAATATTGCCTCTTTCTGGCAGAATCGTTATATTTTCGATTTTGAGAGAATCTGCTTTTCGTTGCCAGTGCTCTCTATCGATAAAAGCAGTGCGGCCTACCTTATAAAGTATTGCACAGCAAATGAATACGATTAATAAGGTAATGATAATATATCGAAATATGATGTTTCCTCTATCGGTTGCCATGATTTTTCTTTACAAGTTTAAACGGGGGCTGTTTTGACTCATGCAGATCAAGACCTTTCGATTCTATTAATTTCTCGACTTGCGATTGACGGCTGCTTCCCATTAATTTAGAAGACAATGTCAGGGCCTCATAACGGACATCGACCAGATGTTTTTGTAATTCACCGATCTGGGTGATTTTTTGCTGGCAGGTATATCTGTTGCTGATATAAATGAAAAGTAATATGACAATTACCAGAATGCGTTTCCACTGGCGTATAAGAATGTCATTGGAAATGAATCGTCCCAGAAAAATATCTTTTACATGAAGTCCCTGAAAAAGATCTCCGATACGAAATCCTTTTTTGTCTTCCTGAACTTCTTGATTTTTCTCCGTTTTTATATTTTCTTCCATTTGAGTGGATAATTTTCTTT
>CDYI01038720.1_pt1 | contig 21478 bp, 8 predicted proteins | sample 557711 | NCBI WGS metagenome assembly CDYI01 (sample SAMEA3182054, study PRJEB8094) | gut metagenome | biome: human; feature: gut; material: Stool; isolation source: human stools | place: Canada | collected 2012-11-13 | reverse complement strand
AAAGGAAGCAGGTCTGTTTCGCTTTCTCCTGACAATTAAGAGGCATTTCGAACCAAATGTTAAAAAATCGAGGGCAAATTAGGTATTTTCGCTCCGTCGTTCGTCCTATATATAAAACGTGATTGGAATCGGTGTTACGGCCAACAGGTTCAGCCGTAACAGTCCGAAAAAGATTGAACCTTACTTTTTACTATTATGGGAAAAAACGACTTTTTTAAGGATTTGCCGCGCAGAGGGGCCAAGCATCTGTTGGCCACAATGGCGTGGACTGCTTTTTGCACGGGAACTGTGTATGCACAAGAATGGATTGATGTGACAGACACTTACATCACCAATGCAGACTTCTCCACCGGTACGACGGACGGGTGGGACGCCGGGACTGCGCTTCCCGGCGTGAATGCCACATGGTTGAATGCAGAGTTCTTCCAGTCTTATAATTCTGCCTCGCAAAACGTGCTAGGATTGAAAGCCGGTCATTACAAGCTTACGGTACAAGGATTCCACCGTGCAGGCGGAAATGATAATGGAGCGGCCTACAACGCCGGCACGGAAGTTATCAATGCTTACCTGTTTGCAGGAAAGGATTCGGTGAAGCTAAAGTCCCTGTACAGCGAACCTGCAGATGCCAGTGTAGCCAACCAGTTGAACGGATGGCCCGACGGTATGGAAGGACTGAACGCTTGGCTGACCAAATACCCCGAAAGCTATCTGAACGAGGTGACATTCACCGTACAACAAGACGGAAGCGACATGCTGATGGGGATTGCATCCAATACCAATGCGGGTAAAACATGGTCTTGTTGGGACAACTTCAAACTGTATTTCGAGGGAAGCGCGTTTGATGCCTTCTCCGTCAAAATCTCAAAATTGGAAACGTTGCGCGATTCATTGGAAACTTTAGGTATAGCGTCCGCCTCCGAGTTGACCGCCCTCGTCGAACGGTACGGTAGCTACAATGAAAACACTCCGGAGGAGGAAATCGCCGCCGCATCCGTTGTCCTCGAAGAAAACACAGCCACAGCTTTAGGGCTTTGTACGAAGGGGGCTGAGTTGACAGCAAGCATGGCCAAAGCAACCGAGCTGTTGGCGCAAATGGAAGATGGGACATATAATGTGACAGATGCCGTAAAGCAAGAACTGCAAGACGCTATCGGAACTGCGGAAGAGGTTCTGAAACTGTCCACAATGAAAGAAGTTACTGAAGCAATTGGCGACGGCATTACGGCCATGAACACGGCAACATCCAATGCCGTGGCTTACATCAGCCTAAGCTATTCATTACAGAAAGCCAAAGCATTGGCCGACCGTATCGGCGGTTTGGCAGAAACCGAAGCTTACAAGAAAGTAGCTGAATTGTTGGCCTCCACGGAATTGGTTTACGACGATGTGGCTTTGGCCGCACAGGCTCTCAATGCAGAATGCCGTACAGCCATGACTCCGGAGTTCCTTTCTACGGCATCCGATGACAATCCGATAGAGCTTACCAGTTTCATTGTCAATCCGAACGTATTCCAAACCGTATCGGAAATGGCTCCTCCTTCCGGTTGGGATTGCGACAAAGGGGCTGCGGACGGTACGTGGTACACGTCTACCGAAGGTACAGGTAATTCAGATCTTTTCTGTAACAGTTGGACCGGTTCCCGTCTGAACCCCTCACGCTATGGCCAAACTATAGGAAGCGATGAACAAGGAGCGGTGAAGTTACCGGACGGACTGTACATATTGAAAGCAGCCACTTATACAAACGCCGGAGCGACCAACGTACTCTTGTACGCCTCGACAGACAGCGTGGATTTCGCCTTTGCGGAAAGCAACGAAGATTGGGACACTTATGTAGAAGCACGCGACGCTCTGGCTACAACGACGGAAACAGAGAACTTTGAAGTGCGCGACGGTAAACTTCACATCGGTATGGTTTGCGTAGGCACGACAGGTGGAAACGGTAAAAGTTGGTATGCCGACAACTTCCGCCTTTATTACATCAAGAGCGATGTAATCTCTGCTTACCGCGACCGTCTGCAAGCCCGACTGGATGAAGCGGCCCTGCTGCATGAAAAGATGGTGGAAGCCGGTATCGACGACAGCGACGACCTCGGTTTTGCCTTGGATCCGGAAAACGGTTATCCCGACTTCATCGAATCCGGAACACAAGAAGAGTTACAATTAGCCATCGAGGATATGGACCGCATGTTGGAAGAAGGCAACACGATTATTACAAATTATGAAACCCTCACGCCTCTCTTAAGCAACGGTACCGTTTTGAACAGTCAATTAAATGAAGGTCTGGTTGTAGCCCAACCTAAGGTTACGGCCGATTTCTCCATGGCATTGGAGGACGCTGCGGCTTACGCGGAAAAGATGACATGGGGAAATTACTTGGACGAAAGGATCGTTGAGAAGACAACTGTATTGAACGATGCGACCGAAGCCTTGAAAGCTTCCATCGCGCTCTGCTTCCCGTTGGGTAAAGCCAAAACCTTGGCCGACCAAATCGGCGGATTGACCGAAAGCGAAGCGTATAAAAACGTGGTGGCACTTTTGAAAAGCGATGAGATTGACCCAATCGATGCCGACGAATTCACGGAACTGTTGAAGATGGAATGTGTGGAAGCCATGACACAGGACGTGAAAGAAAGCGCCAAAGAAAACCCGTTGGACATGACGAGTTTCATTGTCAATCCGAATATCTATCAAAATGCAGTGGACGACAATAATACGCCAATCAACACCGTAGCCAACGGTTGGGAGTGCCAAACGACGGCCGACAGTCAGGAACGTACCAAAGCGACGAGCGGCGACACTTGGTTGTATTGTTGGAGCTGGTCCGGAAAAGAAAGCAACAACATCGCTTCTTCTACCGATTACCATCAAGTTTTAGGCAACTATGGGGCACAAGAAAGCAAGGTCGCCTTACCCGATGGAGCTTACCGTTTGGAGGCTGCCACTTGGTGTACGAAGACTCCGGAACTGTTGCAGTTGTATGCTTTGACGCGCAACGTGTCTACCGAAATTGTACCCGACATCAACCAAAACGACAGCACGGTTTACGTATTCAGCGACAGCGTATACGCGGAAGCTGTTTTCAATGCCGATACCGACGCATGGGACATCGCTCAAAACACGTTGTCTACCACCACGGTCATACCGGAAATTTATGTGGAAAACGGAAGCCTGGTCATCGGTATCAAGGGAAGCGGTGTCATTACCGGGAACGGACAATATTGGTTTGCTGATAATTTCCGCCTTTATTACGTAGGTCCGAACAAAGGCGACAATATCTCGGCTCCCTCCGTGGATAACAATGACCTGATGAAAGAAGTGGATGTATATGACTTGTCCGGCCGGATGGTACGCAGACAAGTAAGGAAGTCCGAGGCTCTGCGCGGTCTGCATAAGGGCATCTACATCATGGACGGAAAAAAATACGTAGTGAAATAGAGCAGAATGAAGTAAAATGCAATTCAGGCAGACAGGCCACCAACCATTTTTTCAGGGGACGGCCTGCCTGCCTTTTCAACACAACAGCAAAAATCAACGATGAATTTATGAAAAAGTATGTTTCTCTTGTCTTGTTCTCCTTACTGAGTTGGGCCGTCTGTGCAACAGACTTTCCGAAAGTCATCCTTGCCGGAGACTATCCCGACCCCACCATCCTGCGCGACGGGAAGGATTACTACATGACGCATTCTCCTTTTTATTATGCGCCGGGCTTCCTCATCTGGCATTCCCAGGACTTGGAGCATTGGGAACCGGTATGCCGTGCCATGGCGCAATGGGAAGGCTCGGCCATGGCACCGGATTTGGTGAAGTATAATAATAGGTATTACATCTATTATCCGGCTGCCGGGACGAACTGGGTGATATGGGCGGACGACATCCGTGGGCCGTGGAGCGCACCGAAAGATTTGAAGGTGAGCGGCATCGACCCCGGACATGTGGCCGATGCGGATGGAAAACGTTACTTGTATCTCTCCGAAGGCAAAGTTGTGCAGCTCTCCGACGACGGATTGTCTACGGTGGGCGAGGTGAGAAAGGTCTACGACGGTTGGCCCTATCCCCGGAACTGGCGGACGGAAGGCATGTATTTGGAATCTCCGAAACTGAACTACCACAACGGCTACTATTACCTCACGTCGGCCGAAGGCGGAACTGCCGGACCGGGCACCAGTCACATGGTCGTGACGGCACGTTCGAAAAGCGTACTCGGTCCGTGGGAGAACTCTCCGTTCAACCCGTTGGTGCACACTTACAGTGAAAGGGAAAGCTGGTGGTCCAAAGGGCACGGCACACTGATAGACGATGTAAACGGAAACTGGTGGGTGGTGTACCACGCATACGCCAAAGGTTACCATACTTTGGGGCGTCAAACCCTTATCGAACCGATCGAGTGGACACCGGACGGATGGTGTCGTGCCAAGTCCACAGGCACGTTTCCCAAGGCAGAGGTTCCCATCCGTCACGGCCTGGAGCTTTCCGACGACTTCCAGGGGACGGAACTGGGGCTGCAATGGACGTTCTGGAAAGAATATGCCCCGAAAGCCGTGACCCTCGAAAACCGGACATTGCGGCTGAAGGCTAAAGGCAAGACTCCGGCAGACGGCCGTTTGTTGTTGGCTACCGCAGAAGACAAGAACTACGAAACCCAAGTTGAAGTCACGGTCGGGAAAAACAATACAGCCGGACTCCTGCTTTATTATAGCGAAAAAGCATACGCCGGACTGGTGTCGGACGGCAAGACATTCACCGTCTACCGGCACGCCGGACAAAAGACAGAATTGCCCAACACGTTAGGCCGACAGTTCACGGTACGGATAAAGAACCAAGGCAACCACGTCTCCATATCGGTTGGAAAGGACGGAAAGGAATGGACCACACTGGCCGAAGGCATAGATGTGTCCGGCATGCACCACAACGCCTATAAAGGTTTCTATGCCTTACGTATAGGATTGGTTTCCATCGGGAAGGGTGAAGCCGCTTTCCGCCGGTTCCGTTATAAAAACGCCGTTCCGCAGGAAAAAGACTTGAGTGCCTACCTGATGGTGTTCCACAAGGACGAAACGCACGGGCTTTACATGGCATTGAGCCGCGACGGATACACGTTCACGGCTCTGAACGACGGGGAACCCGTCTTGGCCGGCGACACGATTGCTTACCAAAGAGGGATACGCGACCCCTATATCTACCGCGGACCGGACGGCGCATTCTATTTGGCCATGACCGACCTCCATGTCTTTGCCCGCCGCGACGGCTACCGCGAAACGGAGTGGGAGCGCGACCGCAACATGTACGGTTGGGGAAACAATAAGGGGCTTGTGCTGATGAAGTCGTGGGACTTAGTAAACTGGAAACGCGCCAACATCCGTTTCGACCAACTGACAGCCGGATTGAGTGAAATAGGCTGCGCATGGGCACCTGAAATTGCCTACGACGAACGGGTGGGCAAACTGATGATTTACTACACCATGCGCTTCCGCAACGAACGTAACAAACTGTATTACGTGTACGTAAACGATGATTTCGACCGTATCGAGAGCCTGCCCCAACTGCTCTACGAATACCCGGACGAAACGGTTTCGGCCATCGACGGCGACATCACCAAGGTAGGAGATAAGTACCATCTTTTCTACGTGGCTCACGACGGACAGCCGGGTATCAAGCAGGCTGTTTCCGACCGTATCAGCGGAGACTACGAATACGATCCGCGTTGGTACGACTTTGAACCGAAATCTTGCGAGGCTCCCACGGTATGGAAACGCCTCGGAGAGGACAAATGGGTGCTGATGTACGATGTATATAGCATCACGCCGCACAATTTCGCCTTTACCGAAACGTCGGACTTCATCACGTTTAAAAACTTGGGACGTTTCAACGAAGGAGTGATGAAATCCACGAATTTCAACGCTCCCAAGCATGGGGCCGTGGTGCATCTGACCACCGAGGAGGCCGACAAGCTTGAAGCTTACTGGAGCAAGAACAAACGGAAATACGTTTCCACGGCATCCATACAGAGGAACCCCTTGTTCCCCGGTTATTATGCCGACCCGGAAATCCTGTATTCCGAGCAAACGCAAAAATACTACGTTTATCCCACGACGGACGGTATACCGGGATGGGGCGGCACGAGCTTCAAGGCTTTCTCGTCCGCCGACTTGAAAACGTGGAAAGAAGAGCGTGTCGTGTTGGATTTGAGACAGGTTTCATGGGCGAAAAAGAACGCATGGGCACCTTGTATCATCGAGAAAAAACAAACAGACGGTAGTTACAAGTATTATTTTTACTACACGGCAGAGAAGCAAGTGGGCGTGGCGGTAGCCGACCATCCGCTCGGCCCGTTCAAGGACAGCGGCCAACCGCTGATAGGGAAGGGACTTCCGGGCGGAATGAAACGCGGACAGAATATCGACCCGGACGTTTTCACCGACCCCGTGAGCGGCAAGACTTATTTGTACTGGGGCAACTATTACATGGCCGTGTGTGAACTGGACGACGGCATGGTATCCGTCAAACCGAACACCACGAAGATACTCATCGACAACGACCGGCATTACAGTGAAGCGCCTTACGTCTTTTACCGCAATGGCTACTATTATTTCACATGGTCTAAAAACGACACGCGGAGCGCGGACTACGAAGTCCGTTACGTGCGTTCCAAGTCCCCCGTCGGCCCGATCGACCCGTCGGAAAGCCGGGTGGTAGTCTGCAAAAAGCCCGACCAGGGCATTTATGCCACAGGCCACCAATCCTTCCTGCAAGTGCCCGGCACGGACGAATGGTACATCGTCTACCACCGCTTCAAGTTCCCCGACGGCATCACGATGGGGCGTGAAGCGGGTTATCACCGCGAAGTCTGCATGGACCGCGTGTTTTTCAATGAGGACGGCACAATAAAACAAGTCGTTCCAAGTCTATAATAAAGAACATATCATATACATTTATAAACAAAATCGACATACGATGAAACGAATATTATTGGGTATATTAGGCGTATGCGCATGCCATGCCTACGCACAAACATTCAAGGAGTGGCAAGACCCTGAGATCAATGCCGTCAACCGTGCCCCCATGCACACCGACTTTTTTGCCTATGAAAGTACGGAACTGGCGGCAAAAGGAATGAAAGAACTGTCCGGAAACTTCATGAGCCTGAACGGGAACTGGAAATTCAACTGGGTGGAACATGCGGATGCACGTCCGGAAGGCTTCTGGAAGACGGATTTCAACGACAAAGGTTGGGTGGATTTCCCGGTTCCGGGCGTGTGGGAACTGAACGGTTATGATGTCCCGGTATACGCAGGAGTGGATTTCGGATGGAAAGGCTACGAAGGACGCACGTTCAAGAAGCCGCCCCATGTCCCGACGGAAAACAACCACGTAGGTTCCTACCGCCGTGAAGTGGTGATTCCTTCAGACTGGAAAGGGAAAGACATCATCGCCCATTTCGGTGCCGTGTCTTCCAACATGTACCTATGGGTCAACGGAAAGTTTGTGGGCTACAGCGAGGACAGCAAAATGGAGGCGGAGTTCGACCTGACCCCTTACCTGAAACCGGGGCAAAAGAACCTGATAGCCTTCCAAGTGTTCCGTTGGTGCGACGGCAGCTACTTGGAGGACCAGGATTTCTTCCGTTACAGCGGCGTATCACGCGACTGCTACCTCTACGTGCGCCACGCCAAGCGGATAGAAGACCTTCGGGTCACTCCCGACTTGGACGACCGGTATCAGGACGGGACACTGGAAGTCCGTATGGATGTAAAGGGCAAGGCCCGCATTACACTCGAATTACTCGATGCACGCGGGGAAACCGTCTGCATGAAAGAAGTCCGCGAAACGGGAACCCCATCCGTTGTCATGCCGGTGAAGAACCCGCATAAATGGACGGCAGAGACGCCCTACCTCTACACCCTCAGGGCTACACTGAAAGACGGAAACGCCATCCGCGAAGTCATACCCGTAAAAGTGGGATTCCGGAAAATCGAAATCAAGGACAGCCAACTTTTGGTAAATGGGCAGCCCGTGCTCATCAAAGGAGTAAACCGTCATGAGATGGATCCCGACGGAGGCTCGTATGTCACCCGCGAGAGGATGCTCCAAGACATACAACTCATGAAGAAATTCAATGTCAATGCCGTGCGCCCCTGCCATTATCCGGACGATCCGTATTGGTATGAACTGTGCGACCGTTACGGCCTTTACATCGTAGCCGAAGCCAATCTCGAAAGCCACGGCATGGGTTTCAAGGAAAAGTCGTTGGCCAAGGACCCGGCTTACAAGAAAGCGCATTTGGAACGCAACCAACGCAACGTGCAGTGCAACTTCAACCATCCGAGCATCATCTTGTGGTCGATGGGCAACGAGTGTGGCGACGGTTCGAACTTCGAGGCCTGTTACGACTGGATCAAACAGGAAGACCCCAGCCGCTTCATCCACTTTGAACAAGCTTACGACACCGGTTCCAATACCGATGTCTACTGTCCGATGTATCCCACTTACTCCCGTTGCATCAAGTATTGCGAGGACGACAACAAACAGAAACCCTTCATCATGTGCGAATATGCCCATGCCATGGGGAACGCTTTGGGCGACTTCAACGTCTATTGGAACTTAATCCGGAAATATCCCAAGTTCCAGGGTGGTTTCATCTGGGACTGGGTGGACCAGTCGCCGAGATGGACCGGCCGCAACGGGGAAATGATATACGGTTACGACGGAGACTTCGACGATTATAAGACCAAGGACGACAATTACATGGTCAACGGCTTGTTCGGTCCCGACCGTGTACCGAACCCACACAGCTACGAAGTGAGATACTTCTACCAGAACATCTGGACCACGCCCGGAGATTTGTCGAAAGGCGAAATCAAGATATACAATGAGAATTTCTTCCGCGACCTTTCGGCATACGTCATGGAGTGGGAAACACTGAAAGACGGAAAAGTCATGCGCAGCGGAACGGTGGAACGGATAGATTGCCAACCGCAACAAACCGCCACAATGACCTTGGACTGGGGCGGAACTGACGGGGAAGGCGAATGGTTGCTCAACGTGAGATACCTGCAACGGGAAAGAGAAGGCATCATTCCGGCGCGTCACGTGGTGGCCAAGGCACAAATCGAACTCCGGCCCTATCAGGCACCGGACATGGTTTTGAAGAACGAAAGCGTGCGTTACATTCCGGATGTCGTCCCGCAAGTCAACGACCGCAATATGGCCCATCTGATTATCACGGGAGAGAACTTCCGGGTACGTTTCAACAAGATGACCGGATACATGGAACGCTATGCCGTGAACCGGACGGAGTTCATCCGGAAAGGCGGTGCGCTGACACCGAACTTCTGGCGCGCCCCGACCGACAATGATTACGGTGCCAAACTGCAACACAAATATGCGGCTTGGAAAAATCCCGACCTGCGTCTCACGTCGTTAAAACACGAAACGAAAGAAGGACAGGTCGTCGTGTCGGCGGAATACGACATGAGGAGCGTGTCGGCCAAGCTTTACCTGACCTATACCATCAACAACCGGGGAGCCGTAAGGGTCAACCAAAAGATGGTGGCCGACAAGGGAAAAAAGGCATCCGACATGTTCCGCTTCGGCATGCAACTGGTCATGCCCAAGGATTTTGAATACGTTTCTTACTACGGACGCGGGCCGGTGGAGAATTACAGCAACCGCAATCACAGTACAGACCTCGGCATTTATCACCAGACCGTAGACGAACAGTTTTATCCCTACATCCGTCCGCAAGAGACCGGCACGAAAACAGACATCCGTTGGTGGAAAGTCCTCGACGTGAAAGGCACGGGGTTGCAGTTCGTGGCCGATGCCCCGTTCTCGGCTTCCTCCCTGCACTACACCATCGAATCGTTGGACGAAGGACCGGTGAAGAAACAGGGACATTCGCAGGAAGTGGAAAAGGCAGACCTGACCAACGTTCTGATAGACAAGGCACAGATGGGACTGGCTTGTATCGACAGTTGGGCTGCCCTGCCCGAACCGGAATTCCGCCTGCCGTATGAAGATTATGAGTTCACTTTCATCATGACCCCTGTTTCTCACAATTACCCATTATATTGACCGAAGACATGAATATCCTGAAACCTTTTATGGCACTTTGCCTCATGCAGGCTTTGCCATGTACCGTACGGGCGGCACAACCCGATTCCGTTTATGTCTTCCCTTATCCCACGACCAACGACCACGGGCGGCGCGGCATGCAGTTCGTCTGGAGCGCGGACGGGGAGCACTGGCAGGACGTGGCGGAAGGAATGGTCTTTATGCGGTGTGACTTCGGTGCTTGGAAATACATGTACAAGCCGCGTCTGATACAAGACCGGCAGGACGGAAGGTTGCACTGTTTCTGGGACTTGGACCCGGAAGGCAGCGCGATAGGCTATGCTTCGTCCGCCGACCTGATAAAATGGACGCCCCAAGAATATTTCATGGCCACGGAACAAGGCAAGTTTGCCGTGAAAGACGGGCGTATGCCGGTGGCTGACACGGTGCAAATCGGCGACAAGACGATTGCGGGGTATGCCCTGAAAGTATCCTACGGCATATTGGAAGGCATGGAACGCCATGGCATATACCGTTCCGCCCTCAATGCGCTGAGGGGCGAACGTGCCGAGCACGACGCGGCCCGGTTTGCCGGACTGCAAACGGTCAATGCACGGATTACCGTGGACGAAGGCCGGGCGAAACCCATCAGTGAGAACCTGATTGGCGTGTTCTTTGAAGACTTGAATTACGCAGCCGACGGCGGACTGTATGCCGAACTGGTGCAGAACCGGGATTTCGAATACTCCGAAGCCGACGGCAACAAGGACCGGAACTGGAACAGCCGCTACGCGTGGAGCGTGGAGGGCGAGGGCATGACATTCGACGTGTCCACGGATCAGCCCGTCCATCCCAACAATCCCCATTACGCCGTGCTCGACGTGGCGCAGCCCGGCGGCGGCTTCACGAATACGGGATTCGACGGCATTGCGGTGAAGGAAGGCGAGAAGTATGACTTTTCGCTTTTCACCCGTACGCCGGATGGCAAGGGAGGCGGAAAGGCCGTGGTACGTCTGGTCGACCCACAGGGAAAGACTGTGGCCGAGACCACCGTCAAGCTGTCCTCCAAAACCTGGAAGAAACGGGAAGCCGTGTTGAAAGCCACAGCCACCGTCGCGCAGGCCCGGCTCGTCATCATCCCGCAGTCTGCCGGACGGTATGCCCTCGACATGATTTCACTGTTCCCACAAAAGACGTTCAAGGGACGGAAGAACGGGCTTCGCGCCGACTTGGCTCAGGCCATTGCCGACATCCGTCCGCGTTTCGTCCGCTTCCCCGGCGGATGTCTGGCCCATGGGGACGGGGTGGACAACATCTATCATTGGAAAGAGACCATCGGCCCGTTGGAAGCCCGCAAACCGGCGGCCAACATCTGGCGTTACCACCAGACGCGCGGCTTGGGCTACTTCGAGTATTTCCAGTTCTGTGAAGACATCGGTGCCGAACCGCTGCCGGTCGTGGCCGCAGGCGTGCCCTGCCAAAATTCCGGCATCGGAGGCCCGAGCCACCATTCCAAAGACTTCGTGACGGCCAACGGCCAACAGGGCGGCATCCCGATGGAGGAGATGGGGCAGTACATACAGGACGTACTCGACCTGATTGAATATGCCAACGGCGATGCCAAAACCACACGATGGGGACGCGAACGGGCCAAGGCCGGACATCCCGAACCGTTCAACCTGAAATACATCGGACTGGGCAACGAAGACCTCATCAGCCGCGTGTTTACGGAACGGTTTACGATGATTTATGAAGCCATCCGGGCCAAATATCCCGACATCGTAGTCATCGGCACGACGGGACCGTCCTGCGAAGGAACGGACTACGAAGAAGGTTGGGCCTTGGCCGACCGCTTGAAACTGCCCATGGTAGACGAGCATAATTACAACACGCCGGGATGGTTCATTTACAACCAAGATTACTACGACCATTATGACCGACATAAGTCCAAGGTCTACTTGGGGGAATATGCGGCCCATGCCCCGGGACGTCCGAGCAATATCGAGACGGGATTGGCAGCGGCTTTGTTCCTGACTTCGGTAGAGCGCAACGGCGATGTGGTGAGCATGACATCATACGCTCCGCTCTTGGCCAAGGAAGGGCATACGCAATGGAGGCCGGATTTGATTTACTTCAACAACACGGAAGTGAAACCCACTGTGGATTATTACGTGCAGCAAATGTACGGGCAGCATGCCGGAAATAAGTACCTGCCCTCTACGCTGACGGTGGATAACCGGCGGCATGATGTGCGTAGCCGCGTGGGCGTTTCCGTGGTGAAAGACGGCGAAAGCGGTGACCTTATCGTGAAATTGGTGAACCTGCTCCCGGTGGCGGTCAAAACGGATGTGGAAATCCCGTCGCTGGCCGGACATCAAGCCGTAGGGCAGAAGACCGTCCTTTCGGGTCGCCCGTCCGACACGAATGCCGTACCGGTAGAAAGCGCAATGGAAGTAGGGGAGAAGTTCCCCTATGAAATGCCGGCCTATTCCTTCACGGTTATCAGGATAAAACGCGAATGTAAGTAGATGTCTCGATAACGAAAGGGATAAGACAGAAGAACAAAAGAACAGAATATTTTGGCTTGCGCAGCCTTTTGTTCTTTTGTTCTTCTGTCTCATTTTATCGTTTTGTCAATCTGTCAATCCCACCCTTACGAGAATCGTGTATTTGCCCTTTGGCCCGAAGCCGGAAATAAATAAGGCATTCTCGCGAGGGCGGGATTTTAACTTGCTGTAAGCATAGACTTGTTTTTACTTTCTTTCTGTCCGGTAGCAGGGAAGTAGATGCGGAAGGAAGCGGTCGGCCTGTCAGCCGGACGCGAATATCCGGAACACTTTGATTCCGTTTTTGCGAAACGGATTTTCTTCAGATAGCGTCTGAAGCCCCCCTCAAAGGGCATTTTCCTGCCTCTTTCAGCCTCCGGATTCCCCTTTCGGAAGAGTTTGGGCGCACAACGTGCTGAGAATGAAAAATCGCTTTCAGCCGAACGATTTACCGTTCGGCTGAGAAAAAAGCACGAATATGCAGGATTTATGCCATAATATTGTATTTATACCGTATAAATATACAGAAAAAAGACCTGAAAAGCCCTTTTTCCCTTATTCTTGAAATACGGGAATTCCGGAAAAACTGTCTTTTTGACAGCTTAAAGTCCTCTAAAACGTATAAATGTAAGTCCCTCCAAACGCTTCACCCATATCTGAAGTATTCCTTTTGCAACTGCGTCTTAATATCCTTGCGTGCCAATAAGATATGCTGTTCCACCGTACGCTTTGAAACAGACAGCTCACGGGCTATCTCGGAAGGGGTGAGGTTTTCAAAAAAGGACAGGCAATACGCCTTGCGCCGCTTTTCCGGCAGGGCAAACACCAAACGGTCGAACATCAGTTTCAATTCCTTGAAAGATACTTTTTCCTCCGTCGTGTCTTGCAAGGCCTCCTGCGTGTAAAACAGTTCGCCCCACACGTCATTCTCCTTGCGGTATCTTCGTTGGCGGTCGGCCATCAGGTTACGTGCCACCTTGTAAGCCAAGGACACCACAGCCTCCGGACTTATGAAATCCTTATGCTTCCACAGTCTCTCAAACACATCCTGCACCACGTCTTCCGCCTCGTCGGGGCGATCGATGCGGGATGCGATATAATGCTTCAAAGCCTCCTTTTGCCGTACGTAACACGCGGCCAGTCCTTTTTCGTCGTTTCTTGCTTCCATGGCACATCGTTTGATTTCTACCACAAAAGTAGCCTAAAGGCAGGCGACGGAATGGGATGATTTCAGCCGATTGTTACGTCATTTTACGCCTTTCCTTCTTTTTCCCTGAACTGTGTCGGTGTCATGCCGAACTCTTCCTTGAAATGCAGGTTGAAATACTTGATGGTGTTGAATCCCGTGAGGTCCGCTATTTCGTTCACGCTGCATGTGGTGGCCTTCAGCAACTGGGCTGCCCGTTTCAACCGGATGGAACGGATGAACTGCAAGGGCGTGACGTTGACAATGGCCTGCATTTTGCGGTTCAACTGGGTCTTGCTCATCCCCACGTCCAAGCTCAGGTCGCCCACGGAATATTCCGGATTGCTGATGTTCTTCTTGACGGATTCCAAGGCTTTCTCCATCAGCTTCTCGTCTATCGAAGTCGTGGTGATGGCCTCGAAAGATACGTCGATGGACTTGCGGAACATCTTTTGCCGCCGTTCTTTCTGCTCGATGAGTTGGCGGACGCGCACTTGCAGCATTTCCCAGTTGAACGGTTTCGAGATATAAGAATCCGCTCCTGCTTCGTATCCCCCGATGCGCGAATCATCGGAGCTGCGGGCCGTAAGCAGGATGAACGGGATATGTGAGGTCTGTATGTCGCCTTTCAGCCTGCGGCACAGTTCCATGCCGTCCATGCGGGGCATCATCAGGTCGGACACAATCAAGTCCGGCAACTCCGTCCGTGCCACCTGTTCGCCCTCCACGCCGTCGCGCGCTTCCACCACACAAAAGTCCTTTTGCAGTTGCTCCACCAGGAAATGACGGAATTCGTCGTGGTCCTCCACCACCAGAATCTTCTTCCTTCCCGTCTCCGTGGGCGGCATGTCGTGGATTTCGCTCTCTTCGTCCCGGTATTCCGCCTTTTCTTCTGCCGCAGGTGCCGCCCCTCCGCCATGCAGGTCGGTCGGGATATACAGGGTGAAGGCTGTACCTTCTCCCGTCCGACTTTCCACCGTGACCTTTCCTTCATGCAGCTTGGCGTACTCGCGCACCAGATGGAGACCTATGCCGCTGCCTTGCCCGGCCGGTTGTCCCTCCGTGGCTGTCTGATAAAAACGGTCGAAAACGAAGGGCAAATCCTTTTCCGCAATGCCGCATCCGGTGTCTTCCACCCTGACCGCCGCATACGGCCGTCCGTCTTCCGATACCTTCTCCAGCGTGACCCGTACCTGTCCGTGCGCGGAGGTGAATTTGAAGGCATTGGAAAGCAGGTTGTTGAGCATCTTATACATCTTGTCGGAATCGTAATTCATGAAAAGACGTTCCACCTTAGGCTCGAAGGAAAGTTCTATCTCACGGCTTGCCGCCAAGTCGGTGAACTGCCTGACAGCTTCTTCCAAGAAAAAGACCATGTCGTTCATCTTCAACCTGAGACGCTCGCCCTTCATTTCCAATTTACGGAAATCGAGCAACTGGTTTACCAGATTGAGCAGACGGCGCGCATTATTGTAAATAGGTTCCAACTTCTTTTTCAGCTCCGGTTCGCCCGTATCGTGGATGAGTGCCCCCAAAGGCGTAAGAATCAAGGTGAGGGGAGTGCGGAACTCATGGCTGATGTTCGTGAAGAAGCGGAACTTCATCTGGTCGAGCTCTTCGCGCTGTTTCCGTTCGTTAGCTTCTTGAGCCATCCGGATTTTGAGCTGTGCCCGCCTCCGGAACCTTCTCCACGACCAGACCATCAAACCGGCAGCCAGCACGACGTACACCGCGATGGCCCATGCCGTCGCCCAAAACGGTGGCGCAATGGTAATGGTTATTTCGGCCGGTGTCTTCCCCCAAATCTTGTCCCCGTTGGCGGTGTAGACCACGAATTTGTACTCGCCGGGCTGTAATCCGGTATAGGTGGCGCGTCCGCTCCCGTCGGCCACCACCTCGTTCCACTCCTTATCGTAATTCAGCAGTTTATACTTATAGTAAGTGTGCGAAGGGTTGACATAATTCAGGCCTGAAAATTCTATCATGACGAAATTCTCGTCGTGACGGAGCCGGATTTCCGACGTTCGGTCCACGGTCTGCGTCAGAATCACATGCCCGTTGTATGCCTCATTCACTTTCAACGGGTTGTTGAACAGATAGAAACGGGTGAAGACGGGATGGTTGTCGCTTCGGTCGTATCGGATTTCCGAAGGATTGAAATAATTGAATCCGTGGGCCCCGCCGAAGAACAAAAGCCCGGACCGGGTTTTCAAAGCCGCATTCTCATAAAACTTGCCGCCCTGCAACCCGTCGGTTTCCCCATAGCTCACCACGGAAAATCCTTTCCCGGCAGGGTCTTCACGAGGTGCGATTTTACAAAGTCCGTTCAGCGTGGAAGCCCATACCATTCCTTCGTTGTCCTCCAACAAGGCCGTGACGGCATTGTTGGACAGTCCGTCGGACTCGGTCAGCACCGTGGCCTCCTTGTGGCGAGGATCAAACACCAAGATGCCGTCTTCCGTCCCGAACCATTCCACGCCGTGACGGTCTTTCAGCATGCAGAAATATTTGGTGTCGGCATACCGCTGTTCTTTCAGAAAAGCCGGAATCCACACGCTGTCTTTCTGCGTGTCGTAATAGTAGATGCCGCTGTTGCCCAAAGCGGCGAACGTATGGCCGTCCACCGGATAGAAGGCATGAACCACGGCGTATGAACGGAGTTCGGGATGACGGTCGTGCAACATATAGGCAATCTTTCCCGTGGCCGGATCGAAACGTCCGACCCCGCCGGTCACACTGGCCCAATAACGGCCTTCGCTGTCTTCGTACAAAGCACGGGATATGTTCTGGTTAGGGTCTTGTTCCCAATTCACCGTAGAACGGAGAAGGTTGCGAACCTGTCCGCCCTCGATGCAATAAAAACCGTGAAGGAAGGTACCCACCCATATACGTCCGCCCTTGTCCTTAAAAACGGAAAGGCAAATGTCATTCGGTTCGGCCTTGAATACTTGCTCCATCGCACCAGTAGACGGCCGGAAACGGAAGAGGCCGAAAACGCCTCCGATAAGTACAGACCCGTCGGCATCCTCCAGAAAGCACCGGATGCTCTCGCTGGTGACGGACGAATAGCGGTTCACGGTGTGACCGAGAGAGAACTTCTGCATGCTGGGATGGTAATAACACAAGCCCTGAAAAAGGGTGCCCACCCATATACCCCCGTTCCGGTCGGAAAATACCGTATAAATATCGTTTTCCAATGTCCCTCCGTCGGTCAGTTCCAGTGCAGGAAGTGTGGTCACCTCGAACGTCCGGGCATCGATGATGCGGAGGCCGGATTTGGACGTGCCGACCCACACATTGCCGTCCCGGTCCAAATCCATGCACGTGAAGAAGTTGGAAAGTCCGCTTATGCCGCATGCCTCCTTCCAAGTGCGTTCCATGCGATTGTAGAAGAATAGTCCGTTGTTGTACATCAGCCAGATGTTTCCTTGGGCATCCGGATGCAGGTATATACGGTCGGTAAGCCTGTTGATGACATGCAGGAAACGTGTCTCTTGCGACACGAACTCGGCCGAAGAGTAGTCCCAGTAGCGAATCAGTCCGCTTTCATATACAATCCAACAGAGGTTCTTGTATTGCGTCATTTCCACCGGTACGCCGTATTTCCGGGTAAATTCACTGCCACCATCCTCTATGGTGCGCAAACGCCCCTGTTGCACGTCGTAGAAGGAGACGGTATTGTCTTCGGTCACGAACCAATAATTCTTGTAATCGTCTATGAACAGGTTCTTCAGCCGCCGGTTTATTCCCATGGAAGCCAACACCTCGGAGACGGAATAATCATACTGCCCGCTCTTCATGTCGAGCAAAAGCAGGTAGCCCAACTCTTTGAGCCACATCCGTCCTTCGCGGTCGTAATACTCTTTGGGCGGACGATCGTATGCCCAAATGTATTTACGTGTCTTGTCGTACGGGAATCGGTCGAACGTGGCACCGTTGTAAATGTTCAGAATGAAACCAGTCTTGATGGCGATGCAACCTTCTTCCGTCATCGTCAGGCTGCGGATTTGTCCGTCCGAAAGTCCGTCCGAAGCATCGATAAGGCGGAATTTGTATTGACGGTCTTGTGCGTGGAGGCACGAGGCCAGCAACAGGAACAACATCGGAACGACTGTCCTTATGGCACGCTTTCCTGCTTTTCGTTTTACGGTATCCATGGCTTTTCTTTCAAATAACAAATGATGATTAGACAAAGATAAGTAATCGGCACCACTTGGCGTAGGATATTTTGGTTCAAAATATAGGTTGTTTTGTTGCATCGTACTGAATCTGCTGTCTTTTTCGGACATTTTCCTTTATGCCGTGGCTGAAAAACAGCCTTCAGGCGCATTTGGTTCAGAACGACATAAAAGATGCTTTTTTTCATCCGTCCCCGTACGGTATTTACCTGCTAACTTTGCCACGGTTCATTAAAAACATTTACCATGAAGAAAAGATACTTGATAGTCATGACGCTGTGCAGTTCGTTATGGCTGAATGCACAAAACTTCATCCATCCCGGCATGTTGCATACGCAGGCCGACCTGGACCGGACAAAAGCCAAGGTAGAAGCCGGCGAAGAGCCTTGGGCTTCCGCTTACAGGAAACTGCTGACCAGCCCGCATGTCAGTTTGGACTGGAAGGCTGCTCCGGTCGAGAAAATCGTACGCGGAGGCCGGACGATTTGGGAACCCGACCCGGACAATTACCAGTCGGCTTACCGGGATGCCGCCACGGCTTACCAATGTGCGTTGGTCTGGCACATATCCGGCGATAAGGCGTATGCGGACAAGTCCGTCCAAATCCTTAATGCTTGGGCCAAGACCTGCAAGAAGGTGAGCGGAGACACGAATGCCTGTCTGGCATACGGGCTGTATGGCTACCAGTTTGCCAACGCTGCCGAACTGATGCGCGACTATCCGGGATGGGATGCCACGGACTTCGGACGATTCAAAGAATGGATGCTGAAAGTGTGGTACCACGGGGTAATCGGTTTCCTGCAAGGACGCAACGGGACACAAGACGACCATTATTGGTCGAATTGGGGCTTGTGCAACGTGCTGTGTGCGATGAGCATAGGTATCTTGTGTGACGATGTCTTCATCTACAACCAAGCCACGGAGTATTATAAGTATATGGAAGACCACCGTTATGGCGAGTCGCTGCATCATTTGGTCTGGAAACTTCATCCGGACGAACGCGGCCCCTTCGGCTATTTCGGGCAGATGCAGGAATCCAACCGCGACCAAGGGCATGCCGCCATGGCGCTTGCATTGGCCGCAGACCTTTGCGGCACGGGGCGAAACCAAGGCGATGACTTTTATGCCCTGAAGGACGACCGTATCGTATGTGGGTTTGAATACGTCAACGCCTATAATTCCGGAGTGGACGACTTGCCGAACAGTCCTTACACGAATTGCGACGGGACTTTCATGAGAATGGGAGACGGAGGACGGGGAACCAACCGTCCGGCTCAAGCCCGTATCGTGAATTACTATGAAAACATACGAGGCATAGAGGTGCCTTACTCCAGAAAGATGCTCGAAATGAACGAAAACGGCATAGACGCAGGAGGCGGATTCGGCGGAGGGAACAGCGGCGGATACGACCATTTGGGTTTCAGTACCCTGATGTGTACGCTCGACCCGTTGGAGGACAAGACTAAAGTCCCCACGGTCCTGAGTGGAAAAATCGCGTATGAAGGTCGTGAAATCGACCGGCCTGACGTGAACTGTATCCCCAAAGGGGCGACCGTGACCCTGACGGCCCTATTGCCGGACGGAGAAACGGATACCGGTAAATGGGCATGGGACGATGACCCGGCATGCACTTCTTCCACACGTGACATCGTGTTGGACACTTCGCGTACCTTCCGTGTGCATTATACCAATGAAAAAGGCGTGAGCAACACGCAGTTGTTCGCCCTTCATGTGGAAGGGGAGGGATGGACCGGTAACTTTACTCCTTATTATAAAATGAACGGTACCACGGGAACAGACACGTTGATTTACGTGAAGAAATATGATGATCTGACATTTGGGATGGAGTATATCGATACTCCTGTGCGTGAATGGAAGTGGGAAAAAAGTACCAATGGGCAGAATTGGAATGCACTGAGCCACAACGAAAATCTGATGACGCTGCCGAGCGTTTCATCGAATGCTTATTACCGGGTGACAATGACCAATCAGGCCGGTGCCCGATTACAACAAACGTTCCGCGTGGAGGTATCGGAAATAGACCCGTTCATTGCGTATGGCGACGGTAAAAACTATAGCGGGACGACTTTGGCCGTGCCACGCCACACAGCCGTGTCTTTGTACGCCTCGCCGAACTCCCTGCTCGCCCAATCAGCCAACTCCACGCGCGTTTACAAGTGGATACTCGACAAAGACACCATACAAGCCGACACATTGACTTTCCACCTGAACGATTTGGGCGGAAAAGTGGCCGATTTGAACGATACTTTGTGTGTCGGAGTGTTGGACACCTGCATGGAATACACGTTGATGTTCCACCGCGTTTCACAAACAGGCTCAAAAGCCGAAACCGTATTGCATTTCAACCTGCCGGTATATGAGACCAATACGCTCGAACCGCAAGCCAAAGACAGTTTTTATATTAAAGACCCACAAACCGGCCGGTATTTGAGGAATACGGATGCTACGTTCACCGGTCTGGACGAAACCGACGACCGCTCTTTCTTGTGGAGGATACGTTCCATGCCACTTTATGGCGACCGTTACATGTTTGTAAGCCAAACGGATAACAATAAACATTTGTCTGACGAGGGGACACTGACTACAAAGAATGATTATTCCAAACATTCCTTCAATCTCTTCCGCAAATATTCGGATGAAGACCTGTATGCCATCGGTCTTTCTTCGACCGCAGGCTCAGGTTTTCTCGAAACCAGTGCCGACGATCCGTCCTTAAGCGTAACTAAAGGAAGCGTGTTTTCGGAATTTCCTTTCGTCATAATCCGGAAAGTACAACCGAACGACCCTGACGGTATCAAAGACTGTCGGAACGAAACAGAGTATACCGTAAATCCCATCGTCAGCTATTCCTGCCACGGGCAAGAGTTGTACTTGAAGAGCAAAGAAGCCGGAATATTACGTATTTACTCGTTATCCGGCGTGCTTCTGCAAACGGAAACCTGCGAAATGGGTGACAACCACATACGTCTCCTCTCTCGGAACAAAGGGATATGTATCGGATTATACGCTACTTCTACGGGCAAACGCCAATCCATTAAAATTACAAGAAATAGCGTCATATAGAAAAATTGTTCATAAGTTGCCCGCATCAAACTGATGCGGTAGGTATGAGTTTTGCCCCTAAGGTAGAGATTGTTTTCAGATAATAACGACAAAAAACGACCGATTCCCTTATGAACATACATAAAGAAATAGACCTGTGCAATGGATGCGCAGGTCTATTTCTTTAATTATTGCAATCAAATGGATTTGAATCAATCTTCGATGGCCGCCTGCGCCGCTGCCAAAATAAGATACTTTTCAATGAGTTATATAATACTTCTCAACAATATTCGTTTATTCAATTTCTTCGTATCTGTCTATTATGATTAATGTTTTCGTCCATTTATCGAAGAACTCGCCGCTACCAGTCTTGATATATTACCCATTTAAGGCAAATAGATAAGCCACAATCAACACAAATACGAAAAACGATACTTTTATCATCTTAAAGG
>CDYI01033111.1_pt1 | contig 21689 bp, 26 predicted proteins | sample 557711 | NCBI WGS metagenome assembly CDYI01 (sample SAMEA3182054, study PRJEB8094) | gut metagenome | biome: human; feature: gut; material: Stool; isolation source: human stools | place: Canada | collected 2012-11-13 | reverse complement strand
AAATTAGGGCAACACCGCATAATTCTAAGTGCCGATACGGCGAGCGAGGTGCGGCAGATGCTAAGCCAAAAGCGCAGATAATACTGGATGCTGCAAAGGTGAGCGCCGCCAGTGGCGGAAACAGCGAACCGAAGCAGGGGCAGCGGTCGCAGAGTGCGAGGGGCTTTTGCCCCCGAAGCACGATGCGGGTACCGCAACCCGACACTATCGAGCATTTTGGCAACGCAGATGCCGTGCCGCAGCCGCCGGAGCGGTGCTTAAGCCGTCAGGCGGGAATTGTGCGGTGCTGCCTTAGAAATAATCCCTCCACCGGTGTGGACAAAGCAGACCAAAATATTTGAGCAAGGAGACATAAAACCAATGAAGTACATGAAAAAACTCATAACACTGCTTGCCGTGCTGACGCTTGCACTGGCCATGGCCGTCCCAGCATTTGCAGAAAGCAGCACAGGAACGATAACCATTGATAATGCCGTGACGGGTACGACCTACAAGGCTTATCGTATTTTTGACTTGGAAAGCTATGATACAGACAAAAATGCGTATTCTTATAAGCTGAATTCGGCATGGAATGGCTTTCCTGCATATAGCACAACCATTGACGGCAATCTAGTGAGCGCCTCAACCTTTTTTAGCGTAAATTCGGCAGGTTATATTGAGTGGAACGATGCGAAAAAAGATGCCGGAGCGGATTTTGCAAAGCTGGCAAAGGCTTTTGTGGTTGAAAAAAATATTGCATGGGATAAGACAGAAACCGCAACTGACGCTAAAGTGACCTTTACAGATTTGACACTGGGTTACTATCTGGTAGATACCAGCCTGGGGTCTCTGTGCAGTCTGGACACAACGGCGCCGAGTGTTACCATAAAAGAAAAGAACAGTGATACAACAATCGAAAAGAAAATCGTGATTACTGGTGATGAGAAGGTTGATAGCAACAGTGCAGGCATTGGTGATACCGTAAACTTTAGCATAACCATTACGGTAAAGGATGGTGCCCCGAAGGGCTATGTTCTGCACGATAAGCTCTCCGGTCTGACATTTGATCCTAATTCACTTGAAGTTAAAGTCGGAACAACAACGCTTACTGCAAATACTGACTATACCTTGGAAACAAACCCCGCAGATGGGGATTCCTTTGATGTAAAATTTAAGGATGGCAAGCTCAAAACGAACGATGTAGTCGTTGTTACCTATTCGGCGACGGTTGCAGCAAACGCCACGATTGCGGGCGCAGGCAACAAAAACACGGCAAAGCTGGTGTATAATGAGAAAGACAGCACCAAAGAAGAGACAACAACCTATGTTTGGAAACTGAATGTGCACAAATATGCGCTGGACAGTACAAACCATGAAGTAGCGCTGAGTGGTGCAAAGTTTGTACTGTACCGCATGGACAATGGCGTCAAAAAGTATGCAAAGCTGACTAACAAGAAAATCGTCGGTTGGGTAACCGATAAGGACAATGCAACAACTTTGGAAACTTCCGGCACAGGTGATATTTTGATTGAAGGTCTCAACGTGGGAACCTATTATCTGGAAGAAACCGAAGCGCCTGTAGGGTATAATAAGCTGACCGAACCCATTGAAGTTGAAATCACCGCAACGACCAGCGTCACAAGTGGGAGTGAAACTGTTCAATATAAGAATTCAAGCGAAACCTCTTATACACCAGCAACAGATGCAACTGTTAAGGTTTTGAACAACGCCGGAACGCAGCTGCCCTCCACCGGCGGCATCGGCACTACCATTTTCTATGTGATCGGCGGCGTGCTGATGGCCGTGGCTGCCGTTCTGCTGGTCACCAAAAAGCGGATGAATAACAAGTAAAGGCGCATTTGCCGTCATATACCAATCCTTATAACATTAGGGAGTAACCCATGAGAAAGAACCTCAGCACAATTATTTTAATATTGATCTTCCTCGTGGGTCTATCCGTGATGTTATATCCCTCCGTCAGCGACGCTGTCAACCGGAAGCATCAGTCCCGCGCAGTGGCTGGCTATGCCGAGGAGGTAGAACAGCTGTCAGATGCGGATTATCAGACCTATTTCGATGCTGCTGATGCGTACAACCGGCAGCTGAACACCACCCCCAATGCCTTTTATAAACCGGATCTGGTCAGCGGCTATGCGCAGACGCTCGACATCTCCGGCACGGGCATTATGGGGTATATCACGATCCCCAAAATCAGCGTTGAGCTGCCCATATACCACGGCACCGATGAGGGCGTGCTGCAGGTGGCAGCAGGCCATCTGGAAGGCAGCAGCCTGCCCGTGGGCGGTGCCGGGACCCATGCGGTCATATCAGCGCACCGCGGCCTGCCCAGTGCAAAGCTGTTCACCAATCTGGACGAGCTGGAGGTGGGCGACCGCTTTACCATCACGGTGTTGAATCGGGTGCTGACCTATGAGGTCGACCAAATCTCCATTGTGCTGCCTACTGAGATCGACCAGTTGCTTCCCACCGAGGGGATGGATTATGTCACCCTGATGACCTGCACCCCATACGGCATCAACACGCACCGCCTATTGGTGCGCGGCAAGCGGGTCGAAACTACGGAAAGCCAAAAGCATATCCGTGTGGCGGCAGATGCCTTCCGCATTGAACCCATCATCGTGGCCCCGATTTTGGCCATCCCGATGCTACTTGCGGCACTGGTCGGTGTGCTGGTTGCCCCACATCTGCGCAAGCGCAGCAAGAGAAGGAGGAAATAACATTATGAAAAGCATCCGTGATCGGTTGGCAGTGCTGCTTATGCTGTGCCTGCTGGTGTGGGGCGCTGTTCCGGCTCTTGCCGCAGAAACGGTTGATGAAACGCGCATCGGCTCCATCAAGGTATTGCTCTGTGATACCGAAACCGCAGCACCGCTGCAGGGCGGTGAGCTGACGCTGTACCGTGTGGCGAGTGTCTCTAAAAACGGCGCAGATATGAGCTTTACCTATGTAAACGGTTTCGAGAATTGCGGAATCGCGCTGGACAATGTATCCGAAAGCGCACTGGCGAGCCGATTGGCAGAAAAGGTGACACAGAATGCACAGGCAGTCACCAAGACCGTCAACGACAGCGGAATCGCCGTGTTTGGTGATCTGAAGGCCGGGCTTTACCTTATTGTGCAGAAGCAGGCAGCCGAAGGGTATGACGCCATACAGCCTTTTCTTGTGACGGTTCCAATCATGGAAAACGGGCAGTATGTTTACGATGTGGACGCCCACCCCAAAGCGGGTACTTCAAGCCGGAAAACAACGCAGACGCCGCCCACGCAGGAAGTTCTTTCTGCACTGCCGCAGACCGGACAGTTGAATTGGCCAGTCCCCGTGCTGGCGGTGACTGGCGCTGTACTGGTGGCGGCAGGTGTCGTACTCAAAAAGCGCAGTGGTCAGAATGAGAAATAAGCTGGGGAACGCCCTGATTGCGCTTGGGGTTCTGGCATTGCTGGCAGCTGTGCTGCTTATGGGCTACAACCAGTGGGACAGTACCCGCGCAGAAAAAGCAGCCGACAGTGTGCTGACCCAGCTGGAGGAATCGATCGCAGAGCCACGCACCATCTATCCCGGTGATGCAGCAGAACCCACAGCGGACACGGAGATGCCTGTTGGCACCATTGACGGCTACGACTATATTGGGTATCTCTCTATTCCGTCCATCGGGCTGGCACTGCCCGTGATGCAGCAGTGGAGCTATCCGGGGCTAAAGATCGCGCCGGGGCGGTATTCCGGCTCGCTATATACAGATGACTTGGTAATCGCGGGACATAACTATGCGCGTCACTTCAGCCCTCTGACGCATCTTACGGTGGGGACAGAAGTGCTTTTTGTTGACATGAATGACAACACATGGCATTATGCGGTCTCGGATACAGAGGTTCTGCAGCCAACCCAAATCGAGGAGATGGCGGTCAAAACGTCCGAGAGCAATTGGGATCTGACATTGTTTACCTGTACCACGACCGGTCAGGCACGATATGCGCTGCGCTGCGTCCGCACAGACGAGTGAGCATGATTCATAGTCATCACTTTCAAAAAGCAAAAATACTTCCGCATTGGAAAGCGGTATCGTCAGAAATGGATTTCAAAATTTCCTCAAAAGACCGTTTGCCGGACATCATTGCCTTTAAAAGCTGCTCCTGCTGTTGTTCCTTGCGAATGTCGTAGAGTTTTTTCAATTCGCCAACAGCCTTTTCGTGAGCAGCTCTTGTTTTTGCCACTTTCGCTTCGGCTAATTCCATTTTTAATGGAAAGCCATATTTTGAAGCTTGTAATATTCTCCCAACCAATTCTATTCCGGATAGATACAAACATAGCATTTCAGAATGTTGGAATTCTCTTTGTCCATGTCCGAACTGTGCTGCTGAATTTAAGTACGGAAAGAAGAACCTGTCTGAGCTTATTTCGATGATACAAGATCTCTATATCGCAACAACAGCATAATAGTAAAGACCGTCAGATCTCAAATGAGACTTGACGGTCTTATATTTTATGATTGTATTTAAGGAAATCGCTCCGGTGTTCTTGTTTTCGTAGTTGATAACCTTGTGCTATAAGAGTATCAACTTTCAAAGCGACTAAATTGATGTCAGAACTCATTGCCCGTGCTATTTGTTGAATGTCATAGCCATTCTCAATATACTCTAAAATGGTATCGCCTGGGAGCGAAGCTTGTGAAACAAAAATGTTGGCTTCGTACTCCATATGGTTTTCACGCATAAAGCAAATAAAAAACGAGCTTTACCATTTTTTCTCTGGCAAGGCTCGCTTCTCTGCTTTGTTTGTTAATCCAGCCGGAACACCTGCTCCAGCTTGGGCTGGGCACCGGTCACGGGGTCCATTTCCAGCTCCAGAATATCTTTCATATACTCATTCCAGCGGTCCACAATGGGGCTTTCTGCCTGCACTTTTTCAGCATAGGCAACGCCTTTTTCGCATTCATAGTAGCCAAAAAGTTCATCTTTGCAATAAAAAATGCTGTAATTGCAGATGCCTGCCTCTTTCAAAACCTTGATCATCTCCGGCCAGATCTCTGCGTGGCGGCGCTGATATTCTGCCTTGCAACCGGGTTTGATGCGGCCTTTCCATGCCATATGTTCCATGTTGATTTCCTTTCCGTACAAACATTTTTATTTTGTATCACGTTAAAACCAAAGTCAAAAAACAAGGTTGCATCCGCACCTTATTTTTGGTAAAATTACTGTAGTGTTACTATTCTTTTCATTTACATTATATTGCTTTTTTCTGATCTATTTCATACCACAAAGCACTGTTTATTTTGTGATAATTCTACTGAGGTGATCCCTTATGTTGACCTATAATATGGACGTGGAAGAGCGCAGTGTGTGGCTGCGTGCAACGCCAAATAACGCCGTGTTGGCACAGCCGTTTTATGCAACGGAAGCCGGACTGTTTTATGGGCGTTCCCACTTTGCCACAGCCCGTACAGACAAGGAAAGTTACATCCTTTTTTATACCCTGGCCGGGGCTGGCTTGATTGAGCAGAACGAACAGCACATTGAGCTGCCGCAAGGTGCCGCACTGCTGATGAACTGCCGCACACCGCAAAGTTACTGCACGGCCCCCGGCTATGATGTATGGGAGCACTACTGGGTACACCTTGACGGTGTTGGGGTTAAAACGTTAGCCGATTCCGTACAGTCGCAGGGGCGGCTTACCGCTGCGCATGTCAGCCGCATGGAGATGCAGCCTTTGTTTGAAACACTGTTTGCCGAGTGGAAAAAGGAAACCACCACCGCCCAGATCGAAATTGGGTTGACACTGCACAAAATGCTGGCACTGCTTGCCCACCAGCAGCTTTCCGGGGACGAAAGCCGTTCCAACCGGACCATGATCAAGCAGATTGCAGATTATATCCGTGCACATTATGCGGAGCCCATCAATCTGGATATGCTGCTGGCGCAGATCCCTGTCAGCAAAAGCTGGTTTTTGCGGCTTTTCCGGCAATATATGGGCACAACACCGTACAATTTTTTGTTATCCACCCGTATTACCCGCGCAAAAGAACTGCTGGTTCTGACAGATTTCCCTGTCGGCGAGGTTGCCCGCCAGGTTGGCTTTGAGGATGAAAGCAATTTTTCCACCCGCTTTTCTTCCATGACAGGCCAAAGCCCGCAGCAATACCGCAAAAGCGCACTGAAGCCTTTTGCCCAAAATTCATAAACACAAGACAAAGCACGGTCTCATGATGATTTTCCTATCGCAGAGCCGTGCTTTCTTTTATTTCTCACCGGTTCAGATCAGCGTTCGCTTCATCCATTCTTTGCTGTAATACCGCACCACCGGGATGATACAGCCGGAAGCCCAGCTTAACGGGGTGGCAAGCCAGATGCCCCACACACCCAGGTGCGGCGCCAGCAAAGAGGCAAACGCCAGCCGGGCCCCCATCTCAAACAGGCCTGCAACCAGGCTGACATTTACATCCCCTGCACCGCGCAGCACGTTCAGATAACTGTTCATTACCGCGGCAATAATATAGGCAAACCCCATTACACTGAGAAAATCCGCCCCTTGTGCAATGCTGGCAGCATCGGTGGCTGGGTCAAGGAAAATCGACAGCAGCAGCCGGCGCGATGCAAACACCGCGACGGCCAACACCAGGCAGATCACGCAAAGCGCTTTCAGCGAATCACGCAGGCCCTGGCACACGCGGTCTATATCGTATTTTCCCATATTCTGCCCCGTGTAAATGGAGCTATATTTTTACCGATGCAGAGGAGCTGCTGCGCCCCTTTTTTGACCCAGCAGCCTTGCCGAACAGCCGCCTGCTGGCCCAGGTACTGCATGGCTGGAGCGGCATTTTTTCCTCTGCCGACCACCCCGCACTGGCAAATTATGTCAAGATGATCCTGCAGGAAATGCAAACACGTTCCCTGAACTATGAAATCAGCGTGCGCGGGCTGTTTGTTGCCCTGATTACAGAAGTCATGCGGCTTTCCACCGAGCAAAATGATTCTGCCGCAGCAAACCGCATGGTCATTGCACCTGCATTGACCTATATTGATGAATTCTATATGGAGAATTTCAGCATCCGCGACCTTGCCGATGCGTGCAGCATGAGCGAATCCCATTTTCGCAGGGTGTTCCGGGAGCTTGTCGGCATGGGGCCGCTGGACTACCTGAACCGGACGCGCATTGCAAAAGCTTGCAGCCTTTTGCGCATGACCGATGATTCGATCCTGACCATCAGTGAAAAAGTCGGCTTTGGCTCCATGTCCAGCTTCAACCGCCATTTTTATGAGGTGATGGGCACCGCCCCATCGGACTGGCGGCGGGCCACAGGCACCGGCATTGGTACTTCTATCTTGAAATACAGCGGCTGGCTGCGCCCGCCAACCCCATAACTTCCGAAACAAAAAGGGAAGCCGTTCTCTGCAAACGGCTTCCCTTTCAAATTATCGATTGCGGCTTATTTGCTGATTCTGTCGATCGCTTCCAGTTCCTCTGCCGTAAAGCTCGTGTTCTGCACTGCTTTGATGTTATCCAGGATCTGGCTGGTTTTCGATGCACCGATCAGCACGGTCGTAATCTCATCATGGCTCAGCAGCCAGGCCAGGGCCATTTCAGCCAGCGTCTGTCCGCGGGCCTGGGCAATATCGTTCAGGGCATTGATCTGAGCAATTTTTTCCGGTGTAATATCCTTTTCTTTCAAAAATCGCCCGTCTGTGTGTACCCGGCTGTCAGCCGGAATCCCCTGCAGATATCGGTTGGTCAACAGTCCTTGTGCCAGCGGACTGAAGGTGATAATTCCCTTATGCAACCGAGCAGCCATCGCTTTCAGGCCGTTATTTTCAATCGTGCGGTCAAAAATCGAGTAGCGGTTCTGATTGATGATAAATGGCACATGCAGTTCGTCCAAAATCGCAGTGGCTTTTTCCAGCGTGGGGCCGTCATAGTTGGATAGGCCGACATACAGCGCCTTGCCGCTGCGCACCGCCTGGGCCAGCGCGCCCATTGTTTCTTCCAACGGGGTGTTAGGATCCATGCGGTGGTGGTAAAAAATATCCACATAGTCCAGCCCCATGCGGCGCAGGCTCTGATCCAGGCTGGCCAGCAGGTATTTGCGGCTGCCCCAGTTGCCGTAAGGGCCGTCCCACATTTCATAGCCTGCTTTGGTGGAAATAATCAGCTCATCGCGGTAAACGCCAAGGTCATCGTGTAGGATCCGGCCAAAATTGCGCTCAGCAGCACCCGGTTCTGGGCCATAGTTATTGGCAAGGTCAAAGTGGGTAATGCCGTTATCAAACGCCGTACGGCAGAGCGCACGCATGTTCTCATACGGGAAGGTATCGCCAAAATTATGCCACAGCCCCAGCGAAACAGCGGGCAACAGCAGGCCGCTGTTTCCGCAGCGGCGGGTTGGCAGGGTGTTGTAACGGTTTTGTGCAGCCTGGTACATAAATATCTGCCTCCTTACAAGGATTATTGAATTTTTTTAAGGTCAACTGCACTTTCCGTACAGTCCTCCAGTGTTGTAACTTCGCTCGCCCACGCTTCGCTTTTATCCGCATAGCGTACGGTGCTGTCCTGCACGGTCAGCTGTTTCACATTGCGGGCATACAATGCGGGGATCGCATGGGAGTACACATGCCGCACCGATGGCTGTTCATCAAACAAGCCTCCCGGCTGGGTTCCCTGTCGCTTAAAAGTCATATGCAGGTCCCGGATGCGGATATCCCGCAGGCAGCTTTCCGGTTCACCGGCCAGGAACGCACAGCTTTCGCAGGTAATGGACAGGTTATCGAATGTAACATTCCGGATGGTTCCTGTCTTTGTCCGGCTGTTTTTCCTGGGGGTCGCACTGATGAAAATCGGTTTGCCCTTTCCCCACCAGCCCGGTGCACCCGGCTCGGCATAGCGGTCTGCATAGCGCAGGGTGGATCCGGTCAGGTGGTGAATATGGATATCCTCCACCGTTCCTCCATCGCGTACCCAGATACCCACCGCACGGGAACAACGGTCAATAATGCAGTCACTTAAAGTTACGTTGCGGATCGTTCCGTGGGTCTCGGTGCCAATTTTCAAGGCGGAATCGCGGGAATGCAGCACGCAGTTCGTGATGGTGATATTCTCACACACACCATACCGGCGCGACATGGGGCCGGTGGATTTTACCACAATGGCATCATCACCCGTTGAAACAATGCAGTTGGCAATTACCACATTGCGGCAGCAGTCCGGGTCAATGCCGTCGTTATTGGCTCCGCGGTCATCGTTCAGGATTTTTATTCCGTCAATGCGCACATTCTGGCAGCCTGCCATATGCAGTGTCCAAAAAGCGGCATCTTTCAGCGTTACATCGCGCACGGTAAAGTTTTCCACATCTTCAAACAGCATCATGCGCGGGCGGAACGCTTCGCAGGTTTTGGGGCATTCATGGAAACCGTTATCTTCGTTTTTGTCCAAAAACACCTGGTCGCCCTGGCCGTAAATCGTACCCATACCGCTGATGGTCACATTTTTGGCATGGGATGCACCCAAAAAGAAGCCGCTCTGCCAACCATCGGCAGTATCGTCAGGGTTCACGCCGTTTCCCCCTTGGGGGAACGGTTTGATATCTACAGGGTCCAGGCTGCTGATAAGGACCGCGCCGCTTTCCAGGTAAAGTTCCACATTATCTTTCAGCAATACCGACCCACTCAGATACTGCCCGGCCGGGATGATGACACGCCCGCCGCCTGCCGCCGAGGCCGTATCCACAGCGTTTTGGATAGCAGTTGCGCAGTTTGTCCTTCCGTCCGCCACCGCACCGCAGGAAAGAATGTTGTATTCCATTGTTCTGCTCCTTCCGGCAGGAACTCTGCCTAACTTGTGCCCATCATAACACAGTTTTTATTGTCTGTAAACTTCAATTATCACAAAGAATCCGTGCATTATACAAGTTGCATTTTTCCGGCTGGGCGGCTTACAATAAAATAAATAAGTCGTATTGGGGGTAGGCAAATGCCGTCAGAAAGCCTTACATGGCAGCTTTGTCCCGTGGTTCGCGCATCATTCCATGCTGTGCTGCACAGTGGAATCGATGCGGTATCTCTTGCTGCTGTCATGCAGGAATTTTCCCAAACCGTTGAGGGGCTGCGCCAAGCACACCAGCTGCTGACAGCTTCGCTGTTTCGGTATCAGGCGCACTTGTTCCTGTACCTTGAATCTGTCGGCACAGCGCTTGCGCCGGATGGGTTGTCGCCCCTGCTGGATGCGCTGCTTTGCCCATGGCCCGCTGCCGTGGGCGAAGCCCTGCCCCGCCGCTGGGTAGCAATGCAGCCGTATTTTTACCACGATATCCCCACCACTGCCGGCGATTGGCTGCGTGAGCGCCATTCCGGTGCACAGCATGGGCGCATTGCCGTTTTGAAACCGGATAAATGGTGCAGCTACATGGAGTACCATCTAAAGCTGGTGAGCGAGGGCTTGCTGGAGGGGGATCGCTGGCATCTGATCAGTGTACAGGAAAACCTGCTGTTTTCTTATCTGGAAGAACCGCGTACCCATGTAAATATCCGCCACCAACCCGGTGTACCAAGCGCCGAGCTGCAAGAATGGCTTGCTGTTGACCCAGAAAGTCACTTTGAGCATTTTGCCAAAGAACAGCAGGGGCCGGATGCTCCAAATTTTGTTTATCTCCCCCGCTGTGCAGGTACCCACGAATAGGAGGTTTGCACAATGATCCGTATCGGCTGCCGTGCCCATGACTACGGCAAACATCCCCCCGTCCAACTAGCGCACATTCTGCACACTGCCGGGTATGGGTGTGCTGCTGAAAGATGAACAGCTGATTGATGACGCGCTGAACCAGTATTACTGGCATATCAAATATTTGCAGGACCCTGAAAGCGGGCTGTACTACCACGGCTATAACAATATTACCGGGGACCACATGTCCGGCATCAAGTGGGGCCGCGCCAATGCCTGGGCCGCGTATACCATGTCTCAGGTGGGCATTTGCCTGCCGCAGTGCTACCTGTACCCCAAGTTTTTGGATGTTTTCGGCAGCCTGAACGATCAGCTTGCCGCACTTAAGCTTTACCAGACCGAAAACGGCCTGTGGCGCACCATTGTGGACGATGAAACTTCTTATGAGGAAGTCAGCGCCAGCGCCGGCATCGCTGCCGCCATGATCGCCAAGGGCAACCCGCTGCACATCAAGTACATCAATAAATCTATCCCCGGTATGCTGGCAAACGTCAGCCCGGATGGCCGCGTGCTGAATGTTTCCGGTGGCACCGCGGTTATGAAAGATGCCGACGGTTACCGCAGCATCAGCCGCGACTGGATTCAGGGCTGGGGCCAGGGATTGGCGCTTGCGTTCTTCGCGGGTGTGCTGAACTATGACAATGTCCGTTCTGACGGTGCGCTGTAAAAACTTGTTCCTATAATGAAATCCCGGTATGGTACACAGTTGAAGTGACCCCAAAAAGCTAGACAATATTTTGAAGTAAAAATTGTTCAAGCAGCTGAAAGGGCTTGCTGTCTGTGAATTGCAGGCGGCAAGCCCTTTAACTTTGCCTTGATGCGGCGGTTGTTGTAGTAATCCAGATATGCAACGAGTTCCTGCTTGAAGTGTTCCATGGAGCGGAACTCCTGCAAATACAGCAGCTCACTTTTGAGTAGTCCGAAGAAATTCTCTATCACGGCGTTGTCCAGACAGTTTCCTTTCCGGCTCATGCTCTGTCGGATGCCCTTCTCGCGGAGCATCCGCTGATACCGCTTATGCTGGTATTGCCAGCCCTGGTCAGAATGAAGGATCAACCCGGTTCCATCCGGTATCTTCTCAAAAGCCTTATCCAGCATAGTCGTAACCATACTCAGAACAGGATGGTCAGAGATGGTATAGCTGACCAGATCGCTGCTGCACAGATCAAGGATGGGCGAGAGATAGAGCTTCTCGCCAAACAAGCTGAACTCTGTCACATCGGTGACCCACTTCTGGTTCGGCTTTTCGGCGCGGAAGTCCCGGTTTAACAGATTTGGCGCAATTTTGCCCACTTCTCCCTTATAAGAGCGGTACTTCTTCATCCTGACACGGCAAACTAAGCCCAACTCTTTCATAAGCCGCTGGACAGTCTTGTGGTTCAGGAGGAAATTGCGCTTGCGAAGTTCTGCCGTGATCCGGCGATAGCCGTACCGGCCCCTGTTTTCGTGGTAAATCGTTGTGATTTCTTCCTTAACAGATGCATATTTGTCTTCTTTCTGCATCTGCTTCAAATGATAGTAGAAAGTGGCACGGGGTAGTTGAGCGATTGAGAGCAGAATACTGAGTGCGTGTTTTTGCCTTAGCTTCTGAACTACCAGCGTTTTTTGTGCTGGCGTCGCTCGTCTTCCAAAACCAAGGCTTGCAAATTTTTTAGGTAGTCATTCTCCGCACGCAGTCGCTGCACTTCGGCCAACAGATCTTCTTCTACCTCTTTTGGCAGCTTCTTTGACCGACCAGTGCTGCTGCGGCCCCGTCGCTCAACCGACAAGCCTTCCGGCCCTTCTTCCAAATAAATGCGTTCCCAGCGCTCTATAATTTTATGGTCGTTAATTCCAAATTCCTGCATTGCTGCATAGATACTCAGATGTTCTTTTTTCATGGTTTCTACAACCATTTTCTTGAACTCCGGCGTATATCGTTTGTTTGGTACTCCTTTTGGCATAGCAAAACACCCCACTTGTTAGATAGTATATCATACTGTCTAACAAATGGGGTGCTGTTCAAGTTCGTACCATACCGGGATTTCTGCTTATTCAGCTGCGCTGTGGATATTCTGCAAGGTCAGCTCATCATACAAGGCCAGACGGATGCTCGCATCCTGCGGTAAAGTGCAATCCCTCAAGGTCACATCATGAATGGTATGCCCTGGTGTACGGAACCCTTCAATTTCGATGGGATTCACCATGATCTCATCGCCGTTCCAGATACCCTGAGAGTGCAGGACACAATTTCTTTTTTGGTTATCTCAGAGCTTGGGCGTAATAGGAATGCTCCGGCTGCAAACCGGCCAGCATCCAGTGGGTTCATCACAGCCATCCGTTCATCATCCACGAAGAGATGATATTCAGCCTCTGCCCCCGCGGTATCGGGCTTATCCCAATACAATTCAGCGGTATCTGCTATTGTCTGCGCCGCAAAATAAAGTTCTTACATTTATCTGTTTTGCGCACAAACATTCTCTGCCACCTGCAGTTCGGTACACATCAGCAGGAAAGCACCAACACCGTGCAGGTCATTTGTGACGCAGGGACGGTCACAGTAGAACTGATAGTTGCCAACACCAGTTCCGATGCATACATGACCGATCTGGATATCCTCACCCTGCCATTTCAGGCTGTTCACAACGCCGTCAAAGGCACGTTTTGCAGCATCAATCGCCTCAGCACTCATCAGTCCGGTGCGGGCAGCGCGAGCCTGCGCCGCGGCATATAGGCAAGAGCAGGAATATCCCATAATATGTATGATTTTGTCCGGCCATCAACGCTTTGATTATGCCCAGAAGGCGTTAAAGCTTCATTGTGCCAGCTATGTTTTAAAACCTATAGATAAGACACAATTATGTGATGAAATCCGGCACGCACTAGAACTTAAGCAAAATTAGTCTCATCAAGAGTCTGCAGCTTCCATATCATCCATTGCTCCTGCTAAAACAGCTCAGGATCAGCTGGCAGAGGATGAAGACTTTATTTTCCGTGTACGAACCTATATCTATTCCAATTTATCCGATCCTGATCTGAACCGTTCTTCTATTGCAGAATATCTGCATATGAGTCCGGATTATTTATCTTATGTATTTCATCAGAAATTTAACCAGACTCTTAGTGCTTACATTACATCCATGCGCATTGATAAGGCAAAGGAGCTTCTTGAAAGAACCAACTGGGGAATGGATATTATTGCAGAAAAAACTGGATTTTCCAGCAGCTCCTACTTTCATAAACAATTCAAAAAAATAACCGGTATTACTCCGCAGCAATACCGGTCTGAATAAAATTTTTATTATCTATCGAACAGAAAACACTTTCGTACCGTGTGCAGGTACTACGACGGTTAATGTTTCCTTTCCGCTATGTAAAACCTCACCACTCCACAGCTCGGTAAATTCATAGGAATCCTTATCCGGTTCCCGTCCCGACAGCTCTTCTATATTCAAACAAATCTCCCGATCAGTATCACTGAGATTAAACAGTGCTGCCGTAATCATGCCGGTTTTTGTGCTTGTATTTTTCCAATCAGCCTCCCCATCTGATCTTCGCAGCTGTTCTCCCCTGAAGTCCTCGGAAAGTAACACCAACAGCTCTTTATTAGTGAGAAGACTCAATGTAAAATCATCCATTTTGGTAAGCTCGGCACCAATCATCAGCGGAGAACGGAACATACACCATAGTGTCATCATGGTCTTCTGCTCTTCCCTGGTAAACAGACAGTCTCTTTCTCCTGTCTCAAAGCCTTTACCGACCTTGCCGAGTGGCAGCATATCGCAATCCGGGAAACAGCCCTCTTTTACATGATCCTGCCATAGCTCACATCTCCAGAACATATTCTTAAGAAGCTCTCAGTTATCCCAGAAATCATCCGTAATACGCCACATGTTTGCATATCTGCAATACTGCCACGCACGGTCAATATGTGCAGGACCAGGGGAAAGGCTGAGTACAATTTCCCTGTTTGATTTCTGAATAGCCTTGTATAACATTTCGCTTTCATGCCATCCGGAAAAGCTGTCACAGATATCATCACACTTAATAAAATCAACACCCCAGGAAGCATACATCTCTATCAGGGAATCATAATAGCTCTGACCTGCTTCTGTATTTCTCACTCCATACATATCCGGATTCCATCCGCAGATCGAGGACGGATCTGCCACCATGTCTGCGGTAAAAAATGTTCCTTTAACAGGAAGATGCTTTTCTGCTGCCGCACGTGGATACCTCTCATAATATGAATACCGAATTTTAATCCAAGTTCATGTACATAAGAAGCAGGTGTGTAAATCCGCTTCCGTCTGTTGATGACGGAAATCTGCCGGGACTGGGCTGAAAACGCCCAAACTCATCCATTACGTCATCTCCAAACGGAATGTACTGAAATTCTTTGCGTTTTGTTCCGGCATCATTGGAATACCATTCAATGTCCGCAACAATATACTCGTATCCGAATTCCTTCAAATGCATAGCCATATACTATGCATTCTTTTTTATCTGTTCCTCATTCATCGTAGTGTCATAATAATCATAGCTGTTCCAGCCCATAGGTGGTGTAATCGCAAGCTTATTCTTGTTCATCAAACTTATACTCCTTTATCATTTTATGAAGATCCTCTGTTTTATCCTTTGCGCCGGCATCATTTGCATGACATGCCCAGTCAATCTTTCCACCTTCACACATCATAAAGAATCCGGTGTCATTATCCAATACTTCAATACCCTTTTGTACATAGTCAGATAATGCCCATTCTCCATCTGCACGATCCATATCATAATCCATAGCGTCGGAATCTGCCAGATGCTCATCCATCAGAATAACCCTTCCATCTTCAGCTGTAACCGCTTCTGCATCAGCCTGTGTATAGGTAACCTTGTATCCTGCTTCCGGTCCGTCCAGTACTGCTCCTCCACGGTCTTCATAGCTATTGCTCGGAAGTGCCTTGACATAATCTTCATCTGCTATTGCTCCAAGATAGTCAGATGCTGCCTGAAACTGGGGATAGCTCATACCATCACCAATAAACAGAAAACATATTTCGGTGCTTTTGCTGTTTCTTCTTGCGTCTGCGTTTCTGCAGATACTTCTGTCACGATTGTTTCCTGCTCTGTTGCTGCTGTACTTTCTGTCTGTGCCGGTGACTCAGAAGAAGTCTGGTCTGCTGCAGGTGCTCCGGAGCATGCTGCCATAGACATTGCCATTACAACAGCAAGCATACCCTTCATCATACTCTTAATTCTCATAATCGTTTTTCCTCTCTGAAACATGTTTTGTTTTTCCTCTGCTTCACTATACAATACCGTTGTAAAAACCAATGTCCAAAGTAGGAAAAATTTGAGTAAATTCCGACACTTATTTTATGCAGTTCTATCTTTATGAGATTTCATCAACATCATAATACTTAAAATCCCGGAAGCAGGCACTTCCTCCTGTTTCCTCTGCCGCATAGCAGAACAGACCAAACCGGCAACCAGTAAAATGATCCAGTTTGAAGTACAGCTTATGCACGGTTCCGATGGGTAGCCAGTCTCCCTTATTTACCCGGTAATAGCAGCGTGCTTCATCCTTCATGTTACAGAAATCTGCTTCAAGACGAAAATCCATCTGGTGTGATTCAACAACAGTTCCTTCCGTCATATCCAATATACCATCTTCTTTTTTATCCAGCATAAGGACTTCATATTTTCCATGATGTTTTGTAATGCCAACTGCAGCATAACAGCTCTGCAACGCACACAAACCTGCGACATCGCCCTCTTTCAATGCAGAAGCATCAACAGTAACCTCAGCTGCGCAGGACGGATAACTCATCCTTTGCGTAAGCGTATTTACTGCCTGTGTAAGCTCTGTACAAACTTCCCGTGTTGTAATTGTATAGGTTCCCTGCAATGCATCCAGATGATAGTACCGTGGATCTGGATCATGATTAAACTGCCAGCGCGGAAGCAGCCCATTACAGAAATCATCACTTCCCACTAATGGCTGATAAATATATCCTGGTCTGGTACTGTGAACCTCTATTTCTTCCGGCACATGTCCGTTCTGTCCAAAAACCGGAAAATGATCCTTCCAGGTAACCGGAAGCAGAATAGGAATCCGTCCAACTGCTCCGGAATCCTGAAACAGCATTGCATACCACTTTCCATCCGGCGTATCCACTATTCCTCCCTGTGCCACGCCCTGTCCACAATATCCACGATCATCACAAAGTACATCTCCACCCGTGAATTCTCCTTCCAGAGAATCACTGTAAAAGCATGCTTCCGTCCGCATCCAGCGGTCTCTCAGGGAATGAATCAGAAAAATATAATAATAGCCGTTTATTTTTTGAATATGAGAACCCTCATAGCCTAGCTCCGGGTTCTTATGATCACTGACTAAAAGACGATGTAATCCGTCCTTCTTTGGTGCAGTCAAATCTTCATTCAATTCTGTAATCCAGATTTCATCATTTCCATATACAATATAGTTTCTGCCATCCTCATCAAATAATAAAGAGCCGTCATGATAAAAGCCTTCTATCAGCTGCTTTTTCCATGGACCATCTATTTTTTCCGAAGTATACAAATAAGTCTTACGGGTATCATTTGCCACAAAGCAGATATAAAATCGGCCTTCATGATAGCGCAGGGAAGCTGCCCACATGCCCTGTCCGTAAATATTCTGACCGCTTTTCAGTTGCTGCGCATCCGTATGATCCAACGTCTCATAGACATAAGTCACATGCTCCCAGTGCACCAGATCAAAAGACTGCAGAATCTCACAGCCCGGCATAAAGTGCATGGTTGTGGATACCATATAATAGGTGTCTTCTACGCGGATCACGTCCGGATCCGGATAATCCAATCTTGTTATAGGATTTACATTCATTGTTTATTCCTTTCTATTTTATCTCCATATTCTTTCTTTGTTCTATTCTATTCAAGAACCACCGCATTGTGGACGGCCTCCTTTGCATCCTTGCCCCAGGAAAACAGTGTTCACAAAATATAATCTGTATTTAATTATTTAAACTGAGCCAGACGTTCCTCTACCTGAGCCATCATCTGCTCATACTTTGCAAGCTTGTCCTTTTCCTCCTGAACCTTTTCAGGCTTTGCATTGTTTAAGAATTTCTCATTTGAGAGCATGCCCATTGAGCGCGCAAGCTCCTTTGTGAGCTTATCCTTTTCTTTATTGAGTCTTTCCTTTTCCTTCTCGAAATCAACGAGGTCCTCAAGCGGCAGGTATGCAACCGCATCAGGTATCACTACTGATACAGCGTCATCTCCAATACCGGCCTTGCCCTGCTGTACTGTAATCTCGCTGGTAAATGCAAGATTTACATATACCTCCTTGTTGTCCTCGAATACCTTTCTGACTGCCTCATCATCACTTGTGATGAAAAGCTTTGCCTTTCTTGAAGGTGGAACATCCATCTGTGTACGGACATTTCTGATACCCTTTACGAGATCCTTGCAGTGCTCGATTGCGGCTTCTTCTGCCGGGAAATTCCACTCTTCCTTGTACTCAGGCCATTTAGAGAGCATGATAGTCTCCTCGTCTGACTGAAGTGTGCAGAAGATTTCCTCTGTGATAAACGGCATATATGGATGAAGGAGCTTCAGTGCATTTACAAGTACTGTCTTAAGCGTCCAGAGTGCTGCATTTGCTGACTCCGGGTTTTCATCCTTCTTATAGGTACGAACCTTTGCAATCTCGATATACCAGTCACAGAACTCATCCCAGATGAAGTCGTATACCTTTTGTACTGCGATTCCAAGCTCGAACTTGTCCATGTTTTCTGTGGCATCCTTTGCAAGTGTATTTACCCTTGAAAGAATCCACTTGTCTGCTGCATGAAGCTCATCAAGCTTTGGCTCTCTAAGCTCTACACCTTCAAGGTTCATCATGATAAATCTTGATGCATTCCATACCTTGTTGGCAAAGTTTCTTGAAGCCTCAACTCTCTCCCAGTAGAAACGCATGTCATTTCCCGGTGCATTTCCTGTGATAAGTGTCAGACGAAGTGCATCTGCACCATACTTGTCGATAACCTCAAGCGGATCAATTCCGTTTCCGAGTGATTTACTCATCTTGCGGCCCTGAGAATCTCTTACGAGTCCGTGGAAAAGCACTGTGTGGAATGGTGCCTTGCCCATCTGCTCATAGCCTGAGAAAATCATTCTGATTACCCAGAAGAATATGATATCGTAGCCTGTTACGAGCACATCGTTTGGATAGAAATAGTCAAGATCCTCTGTCTTTTCAGGCCAGCCGAGTGTTGAGAATGGCCAGAGCGCTGATGAGAACCATGTATCAAGTGTATCAGGATCCTGTGTCCAGTGCTCCTTGCCACACTTAGGACATTTGCCAGGCTTTTCTATTGAAACTACCATCTCTCCACAGTCATCACAGTACCATGCAGGTATTCTGTGTCCCCACCAGAGCTGACGGCTGATGCACCAGTCGCGGATATTGTCTGTCCAGTTGAAGTATGTCTTGTCCATTCTTGAAGGAAGGAGCTTGATTTCTCCGTTCTTTACTCCCTCAACTGCAGGCTTGATCATCTCGTCCATCTTGACGAACCACTGCTGCTTGATCATTGGCTCAACTGTTGTGTGACAGCGGTCATGCACACCTACATTGTGTGAATGTGGTACAACCTTTACTAAAAGGCCCTGCTCCTTAAGGTCCTCAACCAGTGCCTTTCTGCACTCGTATCTGTCCATTCCGGCATATTTTCCGGCCTTTTCATTCATTGTGGCATCATCATTGATTACAACGATTTCCTCTAAGCTGTGGCGTTTTCCTACCTCGAAATCGTTAGGGTCGTGTGCAGGTGTAATCTTTACACAGCCTGTTCCAAATTCTTTATCTACGTATGAATCTGCGATTACAGGAATCTCTCTGTCTGTGCATGGAAGCTTTAAGGTCTTTCCGATGATATCCTGATAACGCTCATCATCAGGGTTTACAGCTACGGCTGTATCTCCGAAAAGTGTCTCAGGACGTGTTGTTGCTATCTCTACGAATCTGCCTTCCTCGCCAACTACAGGATAGTTAATGTGCCAGAAGAAGCCGTCCTGCTCCTCATGCTCTACCTCTGCATCTGAAATAGATGTCTTACATACCGGACACCAGTTTACGATTCTTGAGCCCTTATAAATCCAGCCCTTCTTATAAAGCTTTGTAAATACCTCCTGTACTGCGTGTGAGCATCCCTCATCCATTGTAAATCTCTCACGCTGCCAGTCTGCTGATGATCCGAGCTTACGAAGCTGCTTTACGATACGTCCGCCGTACTCTTTTCTCCAGTCCCAGCATTTCTCGAGGAACTCTTCTCTTGTAAGGTCTGCCTTGTTGATTCCCTGCTCTTTAAGTGCCTGGATGACCTTTACCTCTGTTGCGATGGATGCGTGGTCTGTTCCCGGCTGCCAGAGTGCATTGTAGCCCTGCATTCTCTTGTATCTGATAAGGATATCCTGCATGGTGTTGTCAAGGGCATGTCCCATGTGCAGCTGTCCTGTGATGTTTGGTGGTGGCATCACGATTGTGAATGGTTTTTTGCTGCGGTCTACCTCAGCATGGAAGTAGCCATTGTCTTCCCACTTTTTGTAAAGACGGTCCTCGATGTCCTTTGGATCGTAGGTTTTGTTTAGTTCTTTGCTCATGTTTTCCTCCTTTTATATGAATGACGCAAAAGCTTTGGGGGCTTTGTTGTATCAGGTCGCGCATTATGTATGGAATTATGTTCATGATTACGCTGCCAAGACACTGTAAAAATTATGATTAGGGATTGCTTAGACCATGACGCAACCGGCTTTTAGCGCCGTCCATGGCGCTAACGCCTCGCCCGCACGTCCATGTGCGTGCGTTGCTGGGCTGTGTACATAATTTTAACAGTCTCTAGGCAGCTCCATAAATCACATAATTCCATACATAATGCGCGGCCTGATAATTCAGGCTGTGAGCTTTTGCTGTTTTTCTTTTTATTTACGACGGGCGACCGATTGGATTGCATGCGCAATCTTCCGGTCTGTGTACATAAAAAGACCCTCCCGATCATTGACCGGAAGGGCGAATTAGCGCTGTACCACCTTCGTTTACATCGGAGCATATATATGCATATAAACTCGAATGCCTCTTGTCCTGTAACGTGGACGAATCGGAAGAACTTATGCCGCTTGCGGCTTTCTGGGTTCTTCAGCTCAAAAGCTACCTTCCATGATTTCTGTCTTAAGCATCTTTCAGCCTGCCCAAAATGTATCACCATCTTACGGACCGGATGCTCTCTCTGAAAGCTTTCGTCATGTACTCCTCTTTCTTATGCCTTTAAATATTTGCCTGTTTCTTTCTACAATATTAAAGTGCATTGGGTGATTTGTCAATATGATTTTTCAATCATCATAATGACCTTTACATGAAACAATATAAATTATCTCATCTTTTTCATAATAAACAATTCGATTAGTATCATCAATGCGTCTGCTCCACATACCACTAAGATTTTCCTTTAATGGTTCCGGTTTACCTATACCCTCAAACGTACTTCGCTGAATATCCTTGATAAGTCCATTAATTCTTTTCAGTGTTTTCTTATCCTGCGTCTGCCAGTATAAATAATCGCTCCATGCCCTATCTTCCCATAGTAACCTCATTAGTCCTCCTCTATCAAATCATGCTCTGCGAAGTGAGCTTTGCCATCCTTAATATCGCGCACGATATTTTCCAAATAGCGGATATTGCTATCAGAATAAAACGGATCTACCGATACCTCAAAAGGAATACGCTTTTCTCTGCCTACTTTTTTTGCAAAAACGGTGAACGCTGCACTCATGGAAAGACCTAATTCCGAACACACCTGTTCCATGCTTTTTTTTACATCTGCATCCAATTTAAAATTAACATTAACTGACTGTGACATATACAACACTCCTTTCTTGCTTATAGTATATGCAACAATAGAGAAAATATCAATAAGATTTCTTCATTTTTTCTTTATTATAAATTTTTACTTTCA
>CDYI01042091.1_pt1 | contig 23231 bp, 20 predicted proteins | sample 557711 | NCBI WGS metagenome assembly CDYI01 (sample SAMEA3182054, study PRJEB8094) | gut metagenome | biome: human; feature: gut; material: Stool; isolation source: human stools | place: Canada | collected 2012-11-13 | reverse complement strand
TTTCTAAATCAAAGTGTAATATATCGCTAATTTATTTGTTATTGTGTAATAAATTGCTATATTTGTATTATACTAATTTGTTACACTATGTTTGAGGAGTTTAATTCACTGTCCGAGTTAATGGCTGCTTTTCCAGATGAACAAACTTGTATTGAGTATTTGGAATATAAAAGGTGGCGTAATGGTGTAGTATCTCCATACGATGCAACATCAAAGGTGTATAAGTGCAAAGACAATAATTACAAGTGCAGGAATACAGGACTGTACTTTAATGCTAAAACAGGCACTCTGTTCCATAGGTCGTCTGTACCTTTACAAAAGTGGTATGTAGCCATTTGGTTATTTATGACAGGTAGGAAAGGTATTTCGTCCATACAGTTAAGTAAGTGTATTGGGGTCACACAAAAAACCGCATGGTTTATGCTCCAGCGGATACGTAAATGTTTTGGTGAAGAAAACCAAAAAACAAAATTAAAAGAAACCGTAGAAATTGATGAAACATTCGTAGGCGGTAAGAACAAAAATCGACATAGGGATAAAAAAGTCGCACGATGTCAAGGACGCTCTTTTAAAGATAAAGTTCCAGTATTTGGCATGTTACAACGGGGTGGTAGAGTCGTTGCCAAAGTTGTTGAAAATACCAAAGCTAAAACACTCCGAAAAGAAATCCTAAAAACGATTGAGAAAGGTAGTACTATATATTCCGATGAATGGAATTATGGTAACTTGTCAAGGTGGTACCAGCACGCCTATGTATATCACTGTTATGGAGTATATGCAAGAGGTAATGTTTACACCAATTCGATTGAGGGCTTTTGGAGTATTTTAAAGCGTGGTATTATCGGTGTTTATCATCGGGTATCAAAGAAACATTTACAAAAATATGTAGATGAATTTGTATTCAGATATAACACAAGAAAGTTATCTTTGCAAAATGTATTTGATTACGTGTTGAGCAATTCACATCATAGATTAACTTATAAAGATTTGACGTATGCCTACGAGAAAACCAAAGTATAATATGAAAGAGATTAATGGTATTGAAATTAATCAGAGAGTTTCAGATGGTTATTTGGATGCAACCGCTATGTGCGATTCATGCGATAAAGAACTGGATGAATACTTGAATATAAGGTTTACGAGAAGATTTATTAATGAATTATCTCGTTCGTTAGGAATAACGGAAACCGAATTGATACAATTCCAAGAGGGAAATGACGAAGTGTGGGTACATCCGATGCTTGCTATCAATTTAGCGCAATGGTGTTCTGTAAAACTCGCTGTTATCATTCCTCAATGGGTATTTGACTGGATGTATGAGAATGTTTCTCAAGAGAAAGAAGTGAAAAGTGAAAATCCGCCTAAGAACAAGTTTGACGATTATGACCCGCAGTTTGGTGAGTGGATTTCCAAAGCAATAGCTTATGACCCTCGAAAGAAAAAAGACACCTAAAAATTAAGTGCCTTTTTCTATTTATTTCTTCTTTTTATTTCCTGTATTCATAAAGATTCCCATTATGAGCAGGGCAATACCCACAACCCAACCTATTGGGCCAAAGGATAACAGACAGATAAAAAGTAAAATTAAAATTGTAGTTGAACAGCCTTTCATTTTATTTCGGGTTTTACTAAAGATTAATAATGTTATATAGTTATTTAGCTCTAAAGATTATTATCTTATACTCGCCAATATATTGACTACTGGTTGCTACTTCCAAATAGACGTTCCCATTTTTAGTTGCTTTGCGATAACGTTTCACTGTGGAGTTATAGATGCCTTCATTGGTGCCTGTATTTATGTTTGTTCCATTGCCTACATACTTGTAACCATAATCAATAGCTTTTTGTATGAACTCTTCGGCTATCTCGGCAAATAGCCTTATGTTCATTTGTACTACTACACCTTTGGTATTGGATTGCATACCGATAAAACAATCTCCGAAATCATAGAAAAATGTCAACCCCACTATACGTACAGGAGCAACATTAAACTCATGTTCTATGGTAGCTATATTGAAAAAGGATGCTCCTAAGAACTTTGTGTAGTATTCAGGCATAAGCAATGCTTTACGTTTTTCAGTGATAGTTTGGGGTTCTTCACTTTTTTGAACTGCAACACTGTCTTGGGATAAGGTGTCGGTATTGATATTCTGTGCGGAACTAAATGAACAAATAACAACAAATAAAAACGTTAGACCAATTTTTCTTGTTTCCATTTTACATTTTATTTTAGTTAGACAATAAACTTGTAAAACGGCAACGGTATAAACGAAAGACGTAGAACCACTGCCCAACGTTGTCATGGCCTACCACAGCCAACTTATCCATAGGAGTGATTCTACGCCAATGCGTACAAATACACTTTACCCAATGGATAAGTTCTGTAATTAGCCTGTTCATATCAAGGTGGTAGTTCGACAACGATTAGGCTATATGTAATGATAGAGCGTTATACTCTAATCAATCACAAAAATAGTTACTTTATTAGTAATAACCAATTAAAATTTAGAATTATGAGAGTAAAAGTAAAAATTGTGGTGTTTGAACACCCAGCACCTCAAACTTTTGGCAAATTTTGTGGATATTGTCCTGCTACGAAATATTTTTGTAGTGGCACCGATGTAACTGATATATCAAATAGAATAACGGATATTCTTATGATAGTACTACAACAGCGAAAAAAATTCCCAAATTATTTGAAAAAAAGAGGGTGGAAAATCACTGAAAATTCAATAGAAAGTCCTATTTTTACAGACAAGGAATTAGTACAACTTACGGAAAGTTCTTATGTTCTAAAAATAAATAACCCGATAATTGTAGAATTAGATGTCAAAATCCCACAGCCCCAAGAATTATTCTGATTATGAAAAAGTGGAAATAAGTCATGTTATTTTCTTTATAATGAAGCATGGTTATTCACATTGTCGTTTAAGAGATAAAGATTATATTTTATCTAAAGAAGACTTTGTTGTAATCTCTAAAGAAGAAACAGCAACTTATAAACAAGTGAAAGAACTTCTTGAAGACCTTAAATTAGATATTGATGATTTTAATATGACTTTGGAATCTTCCGATGTTAAAAAGGAATGTAAGGAGTTTATCGAAAGTTTAGAAGACGGCAAAAAACACAGTTTGTAATTTTCAAAACTATTTGTTATATTTACATATACCACAATACTAAATATAGTATAGTGATATATGTTAGTGTAATTAAGTATGTATATCCCAAAATTTTAAAGAATATCCAAACTTTTTCAGGTTCATTCCAAGGGTCGTTTCCTATATGACCCTCTTTGGCTGCCATAAAACAAATCATCCCAACGCCGAATGACAACATTTTTCTATAAAAAGACAAGATAAGCACAACCCTCTTTCACAAGCAGCTCCTCTCATTTGCAAACCATCCGGAAACCCTAAAAATCATCTGTGCCGAATGGGCATATCAACCAGGCAACACTCTTCTTTTTTATTTTACAAAATAAGATTCCGATTCACAATGACGATTAATATTTCCCAAGCATCCTATTTTTCACAATCATCTACAAATCAAACAAATACCTTAAAAATAGGCGGCTAAATAGGGGCAATAAGGAAATGAGCCTAAAAACGACCCTTTCCTTAAGAGCCCATCAAGTAAAAATAACCGACAGCCCCCCTTTCTCATCCGTCTTACAAGCTAAAAATATTCATCCCATGAGACCAAACCAACCGTCTCACGAGATGAAAACATTCATCCCGCAAGACAAAGCGAATCATCCCGTAAGACCGATTGCATTATCCCGCCCTTTCCTTCATCAATTAAAAATAAACCCCTATCTTTGTCACCGCTTAGGTGATACACCCGTTGTTCCAACGAGTTGTATAAAAGGGAATCCGGTGCGAAACCGGAACAGTGCCCGCTACTGTAAAGCCACTTTGCCCCGTCCGCTTACCGCGGCAACGGAGCATACGGAAAACATTCTTCAAAACGATGCCACTGTCTTACAGACGGCTGCCGATAGCAAGCGCCGGTTCGGGCGCATCGCAGTCCGGGGGACGGGAAGGTGTGGTTTTCCGCAGGGCTGAGTCAGGAAACCTGCCTTGGCGATTACACAGTCAACGCCTTCCCGGGGTCAGGAAGACAAGTATTAATCTTACATTTTTCAATAAATGAGAACCAAATGTTTATTGGCAGCCATGCTGTGCTGCCTGACACCCCTGCTCCATGCCCAGACCGCATTGAGCGGAAAAGTGGTGAGTGCCGGCACCAACGAGCCCCTCGTAGGGGTAAATATCCGCGTAGACAACAGTCTGACGGGATGCACCACCAACGGAAGAGGAGAATTTACCATCGACAACCTGCCCGGCAGACAGCACACGCTGCGCTTCTCCTACATCGGCTTCACCCCCGGGAAATACACTACGGACGGACAGGAGACCGACATCCTCGTAAAGCTGGAAGAGAGTTACAGCAACCTCAGCCAGGTGGTAGTGACCGGAACCGGTACGCACCGCCGCATGACGGACAGCCCCGTTCCCGTCTCCGTAATCACGGCCAAAGAAATAGGCGGCGCCAACGTATCCACGCTGGAAGAAGCGCTGGTGAAACTGACGCCCAACATATCTTCCTACACCAACGGCATGGGCACTACCATGAGCCTGAACGGCATCAACGAGGACTACATACTGATACTGGAAAACGGCAAGCGTCTGGCAGGCGAAGACCGCTACACGCGCATCAACGTGGCCAACATCAAGCGCATCGAGATACTGAACGGCGCAGCATCCGCCCTGTACGGAAGCGATGCCATAGGCGGCGTTATCAACATCATCACGGACGATGCCCGGAACACCGTAAACGTATCCAGCTACACCCACTACTCCGGCGAGGGACGCCTGACGGAAAGCGTCAATGCCGATGTCAATGCGGGCAAGTTCTCCTCTTACACTTCCTACCAGCGCCGTCAGGCAGGAAGCTGGCAGAACAACAACATCGACGAGAACGGCTACGAAACCGGACGTCCTACTTCCGTAGGTTTCTACTCCAACACCGTAAACCAGCGTTTCGTGTTCAATGCCACAGATAAACTGTCGTTCTACGCGCGCGGTACTTATTATGATAACAAAACCCGCCGTCCGCAGGATGCCACCTACTATGCCAAAAGCAAAGGCCAGTTCGTGCAGAAAGACGCCTATACCTACAACCTGAGACACGAGACCTATACCTATGGCGCCGGCATGAAGTACATGATAAACCGTTCGGCCTACATCGACGCGGAATTCTACTCGGACAATTTCTCGTCGGACTATATGTACTTCAAGAAATCGGGCAGCTATCTGCCGGGCGACCAAGTAACCCGCAAGCAAGTGCGCTACTACAACGGAAGCATCAAAGGTATCTTCCGCCTGGGCAGCCGCAACAAGCTGTCCGCCGGAGTGGAATACGTAAACGAGGGGCTTGAGAGCGAATCGGACAACATCGACTCCCGCCACATGTACACCCTCGCTTTCTATGCGCAGGATGAAATAAAACTGCCCCTGAACCTGCAAGCCGTACTGGGCATACGCTACATCTACAACGAGAACTTCAAGAATTATGCCACTCCCAACGTATCGCTGATGTACAAGCTCGGCGGACTGAACCTGCGCGCCGCCTATGCGGCAGGCTTCCGTACGCCTACCCTGTCGCAACTCTACGCCACCGACGAGTCCAAGACCAGCAACCGCTACACCACGGGTAACGTCGGTTTGAAACCGGAAAAGAACAACTTCTACTCGCTGAATGCGGAGTACAACTACCGCCGGCTCTCCGTGTCCGTCACCGGGTTCATCAACGACATCCGCGACATGATAAACTACCGCACCCTCTCCGACCAAGAGATACACGACATGGGACTGGACGACAAGCACGCCACCTTCGACGAGATACGCCAGCGCGACAACGTGGACAAAGCCAAGACCAAAGGCATCAGCCTGAACGCCAGCCTGAACCTGGGCGCGGGCTTCAGGGCAGGCGGCGGATACACGTACATGGACACCGAAGCCAAGCAGTTGCAAGCCGACGGCAGCTACGAAGTGTCGCCCATAGACAAAAGCGTCAGGCACATGGGGAACATCAACGGCCAGTGGGAACACGCCTGGAGCTTCTACCGCCTGAACGTAAACGTGCACGGACACCTGCAAGGCGAACGCTACTCGCAAACGTACGGTTACGCTCCCAAATTCCAGCAATGGGATTTGAACACCCGCCATACCTTCAACCTGCAATCCGTGATTCTGGAACCGGGCATAGGCATCGAAAACATCTTCGACAAGACAGACGACCGCCCCTGGAACAACAACTTCTCCACGCTCAACCCGGGACGCTCGGTGTATGTGAGCCTGTCGGTACGATTCAAGAAATAAAACAGTAACCATTTTTATAAAACAGCAATCACTTTCGTTTATGAAAACCTCTCTTCTCTCCCTGCTCCTTGCCGTTTCTCTCTTCTGCGCCGCGCACGAAGGGGGAAACTTCGTGTCGAGCGATATGCTCGCAAGTATGAAACCCGGCGAAAAGGCCGCGTTGCTTATGGTACACTTCGGCACGACGCACGACGATACGCGCGCGCAGACGATTGACGCCGTCAATGCCCAGGCGCGCAAGGCTTTTCCCGACCTGGAATTTCGCGAAGCCTACACTTCGCGCATCATCATACGCCGCCTCAAGGCGCGCGGCATCGACAAACCCACCCCGCTGGACGCGCTGCTCCAACTGCGTGGAGAGGGCTATACGCACATTATCGTGCAAAGCACCAATATCATCGACGGCGTGGAAATGGAGTCGCTCCGCCGTGATGTGGAAAGCGTGCTGCCTTTCTTCAAGGAGATACGCGTAGGCACTCCCCTGCTCTATTCGGTGGAAGACGCGGAAAAAGTAGCCGGTATTCTGGGACGACGCCTCGATGCTTCGGTACGGCAGGGCGCCAAGAAAAAGCCCCAAGAGCACTTCGTATTGGTGGGACACGGCACTTATACGCCCGGTACCGCTGCGTACAGTCAAATGGACTATATGCTGAAAGCGGCCGGATTCGGCAACTTCCATGTGGGGACCATCGAAGGCTATCCCACCTTTGAAACCATGCTGGCGCAACTGAAAGCGGCCCAGGCAAAGAGCGTGACGCTCGTCCCTTTTATGTTTGTAGCCGGCGACCACGCCAAGAACGATATTGCCGGAGAATGGCGGGAGATGCTTGAGAAAGAAGGCTATACCGTTCATGTGCGTATGGAAGGTTTGGGGCAAATACCTGAGATACAGGAGATATTCACAGACCATATCCGTTTCGGGCTGAAGCACCGCATGCAGGGCATCATGGAAAAGAAAGCGGCCTATGCGGCAGGAGAAAAAAACGAGTGAGAAAGTTGCATTTTCATGCCTTAATGTGATAAATAGAATGTATCTTTGTAGACTGTAAGCGCAACGCTTACCATGCTCTGCAAGACAGAAGCGATAAGCCAGATAGCAAATGAAACAATCCAAAATAATCGTTGCCGGCATCGGTCCGGGCAATGAGCAAGACATAACACCCGCCGTAATTACCGCTTTGCAGGAAGCCGATGCAGTAGTGGGATATAAATACTACTTCCGTTTTGTCACTCCACACTTACGTCCCGGTACGGAATGTATCGATACGGGGATGAAGCGGGAACGCGTCCGCGCCGAACAGGCTTTTGAACTGGCGGAACAGGGAAAAACGGTGTGCGTCATCAGTTCGGGCGATGCCGGGATTTACGGTATGACGCCCCTTGTGCATGAGATGAAGCGGGAACGGAACAGCGACGTAGAGATTGTTTCCCTGCCGGGTATCAGCGCGTTTCAGAAAGCGGCTTCCCTGCTGGGAGCTCCTGTGGGACATGACTTCTGCGTTATCTCCCTCTCAGACCTGATGACACCGTGGGAACGCATCGAGAAACGCATCATTGCCGCTGCCGCAGCCGATTTCGTGACAGCCGTCTACAATCCCAAAAGCGATGGCCGCTACTGGCAACTTTACCGGCTGAAAGAGCTGTTCCTGCAGGAAGGGCGCTCACCGCAGACGCCCGTAGGATATGTACGCCAGGCGGGACGTCCCGAACAGGAAGTGCACATAACGACGCTGGAAGCGTTCGACCCCGAAGAGACGGATATGTTTACCGTTGTACTGATAGGCAATTCGCAGTCGTACGAATGGAACGGAGCGATGATTACTCCGCGGGGATATTACCGGGAAGAGGCGGAAACCCACCCTCGGCAACTCCCGACCAACAAAGGACAGGATATTATGATACGGAGTTTCCGCACCATCGAGAAAGAGCTCAAGAACGGGAACATCCCTCTCGACCATAAATGGGCGTTGCTGCACGCCATCCATACCACCGCGGACTTTGAAATGGAAAAGCTGCTGCGCACAGACGACAAAGCAGTGGAAACATTATATCAAGGCATCATCGGAAAGCGTATACGGACTATCGTCACAGATGTGACAATGGCCGCCAGCGGTATTCGCAAAGGGGCTTTGGAGCGTTTGGGCGTAGAGGTGAAATGCTACCTCGGCGACCCTCGCACCGCAGCGATGGCAACGGAGAAAGGAATCACCCGCACACAGGCCGGTACACGCCTTGCCGTCGAAGACCATCCCGACGCCCTCTTTGTATTCGGCAACGCTCCGACAGCCTTAATGGAACTCTGCGACCTTATACGCAAAGGGAAAGCGCATCCGGCAGGGATTATCGCCGCTCCGGTGGGCTTTGTGCACGTACAGGAGTCCAAGCACATGATAAAGCCTTTCACCGCCATCCCGAAGATAATCGTGGAAGGGCGCAAAGGCGGAAGCAACCTTGCCGCGACATTGGTAAACGCCATTTTGTGCTACAATGACGCGGAGCAACTGCGACCGGGACGGGACGTGTGAAACAACGGTTAAGGATTAACGATTAGTGGTGAGCGATTGGTTATGCAACGGAAATTTATCATTATAGGAACGGACGATAACCGGACGCCTTTCTTTCCGCCGGAAGTATTGGAACACATACGGCGCGGGAAGGTCTTTTCGGGGGGAATACGGCATAAAGAGATTGTCGGGAACTTGCTACCGGATGATGCGGAATGGATTTCCATTACCGTACCGTTGGAGAATGTATTCGCGCGATATGAGAGGGTGTTCGGCGGTGACGGATGCGGACAAACGGATGCCGGCCACAGGCAAATCGTGGTCTTCGCTTCGGGCGACCCGCTGTTTTTCGGCTTTGCCAATACGGTGAAACGGAAATTGCCGGATGCCGAAATCAAGCTCTACCCCTCTTTCAACTCTCTCCAGACATTGGCGCACCGCCTCGTAATGCCTTATGACGATATGCGCACCGTTTCGCTGACGGGACGTCCCTGGCACGAGTTCGACCGTGCCCTGATAGAGCGCGCTCCCAAGATAGGCATCCTTACCGACCGGGAACATACGCCCGCCGCTATCGCGTCCCGCATGCTGGAATACGGGTATGACCGTTACACCATGTATGTAGGGGAGCATCTCGGCAACCCCGAAAAAGAACGTATCCGCCACATGACGCTGCGGGAAGCGGCGCAAGGCTGTTTCGAGCATCCCAACAACCTGTTGCTTTGCGCCACCGCTTCCTTAGAAGCCCGTCCTTTCGGCATTCCCGACGAACGGTTCGCGCACTTGAACGGACGCGCCCGCATGATAACCAAAGCGCCTGTCCGCCTGCTTACCTTACAGGCGCTGGAGCTGAACCGGCGTCGTGTATTCTGGGATGTCGGTTTCTGCACCGGGTCGGTATCCATCGAAGCCCGGCTGCAATTTCCCCACCTCACGGTCGTTTCCTTCGAGGTACGCGCCGAGGGCGAAGAACTGATGAATATCAACAGCCGCCGCTTCGGTACGCCAGGCATCACGGCAATCACAGGCGATTTCCTGCAAACGGCGACCGATGCTCTCCCCCGCCCCGACGCCGTCTTTATAGGCGGACACGGCGGACGGCTGCCGGAAATGCTGGCGAAGATAAAGGAAAACTTACAGCCCGGCGGATGTATCGTCTTCAACTCCGTATCGGCAGACAGTAAAAACGCGTTCACGAAAGGAGCCGAAGCCGCCGGCCTGATACCGCATCCGTCCGTACGCATCGCGCTGAATGATTATAACCCCATCGAAATTATGAAAGCGACGCTTTCATAAAACAATAAGACAAGATATATCCATTATGAAAACAGACATACCTGTTATGAAAGCGGACGCTCCCCGCATGAAGACGGCCATCATGCTCGTCTCGGAAGCGGGACTGGCTTCTGCGCGGCTGTTGCTCAAGGAGTTTCCCGAAGCGGAGATTTTCACCCCGCGCCATGAAGACGGATGTACGCACATCGAATCGACCGGCAGCTTCACTGCCGAGAACTTCAACCGTTACGACACATTTATCTTCATCGGAGCCATGGGCATCTGCGTACGCTCCATCGCCCCCTGCGTGAAGAACAAGTACACCGACCCCGCCGTAATCTGCGTGGACAGTACGGGCAGATACGCCATCTCCGTCCTGTCCGGACATATCGGCGGAGCCAACGAACTGACCGCAGCGATAGCCGGCGCATTGGGAGCCGAGCCCGTGATAACCACCCAAAGCGACCTTACCGGACTGTGGGCGTTGGACAAACTGCCCGGGCGTTTCGGCTGGTTCCCGATACTCAATGTGGATGCTTCCGCCCTGCGGCTGGCGGAGCTCGCCCAAACTCGCGAGGAGAAGATGAAGGCGTGCATGAACGAGCCTATCCGCCTCTTCGTAAGCGGAAAGCCCACCGCGCTGCTGCTGGAAGTCCGCGACAAGGGTACCGACTGGCTGGAAGCGCATCTTCCCCCTCATGTAGAGGTGTTCTATCGTCTGAAAGACATCGAGGTATCCCGCTTCCAACTGGTGCTGTGCATCTCGCCGCAGGTGCATTACATAGAGGGTACGCCGTCTATCTGCTATGTGCCGCGAATGGTGCACGTCGGCATCGGACTTGCCCGCCAGGCCGGGCCTGTGAAGGAAGTGACGGAAGAGATTCTGGACAGGCTGAAAGAATACGGCATTCCCCGGCAGGCCATCGCATCCATCGCTACGATTGACGCCAAGCGTGACGAGCCGGTGGTGAAGTCGCTCCAAAAGGAATATGACGTCTGTTTCTATACGGCCGAAGAGCTGGCGGCGACAGACGTGCCGCATCCCAGCAAAACCGTGATGAAGCACATGGGTACGCCCAGCGTGAGCGAGGCGGCAGCGTTGCTGTCTTCCGGCAACAGTGAGCTGATAATGCCGAAACGCAAAGGCGGGAACTATACGGTAGCCGCCGCTATAAATATCCGCGCCTTGCGCCGGGGACACATCGAGATTGTAGGCGCAGGCCCCGGTGACCCCGACCTTATCTCCGTACGGGGACGGGAGATGCTGGAAAAGGCCGACCTCATCCTCTATGCAGGCAGCCTCGTGCCCCGTGAGCTGACGCTTTGCGCCAAACCGGGCGCAACGGTGCGCAGCTCCGCTTCCATGGATTTGGAAGAACAGTTCGCGCTGATGAAAGAGTTCTACGACAAAGGAAAGTTCATCGTGCGCCTGCATACGGGCGACCCCTGCATCTACGGAGCGATACAGGAACAGATGAACTACTTCGACCGATACGGCATGAGCTATCACATCACGCCGGGCATATCTTCTTTCCAGGCAGCGGCGGCGGCTCTGAAGTCGCAATTCACCATTCCGGAGAAAGTACAGAGCATCATACTGACCCGCGGCGAAGGACGGACTCCTATGCCCGAACGGGAGAAACTGCACCTCATGGCACGCTCGCAAAGCACCATGTGCATCTTCCTCAGCGCAGGCATCGCGGAACAGGTACAGGCGGAACTTCTGCAAGAGTACCCGGAAACAACCCCCGTAGCCGTATGCTATCACCTCACCTGGCCGGACGAACGCATCTTCCGGGGAGAGCTGAAAGACCTTGCACGGATAGTAAAAGAGAATAACCTGACCCTGACAACCATGATTGTCGTAGGCGAGGCTATCGGCAATCGCGAAGGACTGTCGCGACTGTATGCACACGAATTCAAACACTTATTTAGAAAATAAAAAAATGATATTAGTATTAGGCGGTACAACCGAAGGACGCATAGCCGTCCAAACACTTGAGGAAGCTGGAAAGCCCTTCTATTATTCAACCAAGGGTTACGAACAAGACATTCCTCTGCATAACGGCATCCGCCTGCAAGGTGGCATGGATAAAGACGCTATGGAATCTTTCTGCCGTAAAGAGAACATTTCACTGTTGATAGATGCCGCGCATCCTTTTGCCGAGGAACTGCACAGGAACGTCAACGACGTATCCGACAAGCTTCAGATTCCGGCCATCCTCTACGACCGCATTTACCCCCGCATAGAAAAGCATGACGGTATCGTATGGTGCGACAGTTTTGAAGACGCCGTCCAAAAGATAAAAAAGGAAGAGGTCTACATACTACTGGCGCTGACAGGAGTAAAGAGTATAGGCAAACTGAAAGCGCTCTGGCAGGAAAGCTGCCGCTGCTATTTCCGTATCCTCGACCGTGAGAGTTCACGCGAATTGGCGAGAAGCGAGGCATTCCCCGAAGAATATTTGCGTTACTACCATGCCGGAGAGGACGAACGCCTGCTGATACGGCAGATACGTCCCGATGCTATCATAATCAAAGAAAGCGGCGCTTCCGGCGGGTTTTCCGAGAAGGTGGAAGCAGCCCAGGAACTGGGCATCCGCATCTTCATCATAAAGCGTCCGCCGCTCCAACCCAATCTCCTGCCCGTAAACGGGCGACACGGTCTGCGAAGAATGGTAGAGCTGTACCATCCCGGATTCTATGACCTGCGCAGCGGGTTCACCACGGGAACATGCGCGGCCGCAGCGGCCGCAGCAGCCATATGGGATATATTCAACCTCGACGGAACTCCCCGTCCCCCGGAGTTTATAGTAACCCTGCCCAATGGAGAGATGATAGGAGTTCCCGTAGAGCCTCAGAAGCAACGTCCTCGTTCCAGTTCCGTCAACGACAACTGGATGGTGGAATCGGAAGCCTGCGTCATAAAAGACGCGGGAGATGACCCCGACATTACCAACGGAATGCAGATTAAGGTGAATATCGCCCTGCCGTTCAATATGGACGAGGTGAACAGTGGAAAGCAGCAAGACGATTATAACATCATCATCGCCGGCGGAGAAGGGATAGGTATCGTCACCATGCCGGGATTAGGGCTGGAATTGGGAGCGCCCGCCATTAATCCCACGCCACGCAAGATGATAGAGGAGAATGTAAGGATGTACCTCAGCTATGTCGGCGTGCCTAAAATGAGCAATCCCATCGTTGTGACCATCTCCGTACCCGGCGGCGAGGAAATAGCCAAGCGTACCTTCAATCCCCGTCTGGGCATAGAGGGGGGACTATCCATCATCGGTACGTCGGGTATCGTGAAGCCGTTCTCCAGCGAGGCGTTCGTAAGCTCTATCCGCAAGTCGATGGAAGTGGCGCGCGCCACGGACAGCCCGCGTGTGGTTATCAGTTCCGGGGCAAAGAGCGAACGGTACATCAAGGCCTACTATCCCGGGTTGCCGGTACAGGCCTTTGTACATTACGGCAACTTCATCGGCGAGACGCTGAAGATAGCCGACGAGCTGAAACTGCCCCGCGTCACGCTGGGAGTAATGATAGGCAAAGCCGTGAAACTGGCGGAAGGCCACCTCGATACCCATAGCAAGAAGGTTGTGATGAACAAGGACTTCATTCAGGACATAGCCCGCCGGGCGGAATGCGGCGAAGACGTATCGGCCGCTATCCGGAAGATGAATCTGGCGCGGGAGTTATGGGACATCATTCCCGCGGAAAAGCTGGAAACATTCGCCAAGCTATTGATAGAGCTTTGCGGGCAGTGCTGCGCTCCCCTGTTGCCCGACGGAGAGCTCACGATTTTATTAATCGGCGAAGACGGAAAGATATATGTATGAAAAAGGCATTGATGATAATGTGCATGGCGGTCGCCACATCGGCCGTCCGGGCGCAGTCACCTATCTCCTTTTATGCAGAGGCGGGAATCGGAACTTCCCGCCTTTACGGAAAGCACTCCGGCAGTGATACGCAAATAGCCTGCAAAGCGGGGATAGGCGCGGAATACGCGTTGAATAAGACCTGGGCGCTGCGATCCGCTTTGGAATTTGTATCCATAGGCGGCAGGGATGATATGGACTACGTGCGGAACGCCGGGATGAACGAGCTGTACTTGCAGATACCCGTCAGGGTGGCCGCAAGGCTGCCGTTGGGAAAGGATTACCACGCCTCGCTGAATGTCGGCCCGTACATCGCCTGCGGTGTGGGCGGAAAGACATCCGGCAGCATCCCGTATTATTACAGCGGCAGCTCCGCCGACGGAAACCGGCGGTTCAAGATGGATACGTTTGGTTGCGTCCTGGAGAATAATGCCGGAAACCGGCGGTTGGACGGCGGTATCGTCGTGGGAATCGCTTTGGAATACCGCAGGCTCGTCATCGGTGCAGAGGCACAGGTGGGGCTGGTAAAGGTCAATCAGCAACTGAGGCAGGTAATAGATACGGAAGAGTTCCATAACTACCTGCCCCGAAACTTCGCTTCATTCTTTACCGTAGGATATAAATTCCGATAACGGCCGGATGATTGCTATTTACAAAGCGAGCGCTCATGGAGCTTCGCCAATAAATCCTCGATACTGGTAAGGCGCACCGGTTCTTCACCGGGACGATGCAGGACAAAAGTGCCGTCTCCCTTCAAATCGCCTGTCTCGATACAGGTGTCCGACTCTACGTTGCGGTTGGCGAGGACGCCGTTGCGCTGCAAGGCTTTGCGTACCATGGCGTATCTCTGCCCATGACCCGACAGACGTATCTGAGAGGTATATTCATTGTCTACACGGAACAATCCGGTTTCCAAGTCGAACACGATGCCCTTGCGGGCGAAGAAGCTGCTAAGGCTGCCGTTCAGCGACAGGTCTTCGGGAGTACCGATGGTGACACCGTTCGCCTTGTCCATGAGCCAGATTTTGTCGGCTATTTGCAGAGCCAGTTCGAGGTCGTGCGTGGAGAGGAAAATGGTCTTGTCCGTCTGCCGGCTGAGATGGTGCAGCAGTTGCATCATTTCCACCTTGCTGGGAAAGTCGAGAAAGGCGGTAGGTTCGTCCAGGTAAATCACAGGAGTTTCCTGCGCAAGCGCTTTGGCTATCATGACTTTCTGACGCTCGCCGTCGCTCAGCGTATGCACCATCCGATGCGCAAGGTGAGAAATACCGACCAAGGAAACGGAGTGCTCCACTATATGCCTGTCCTCTTTGGTAAGCGTCCCCCAAAAGCCTGTATAAGGGCTGCGTCCCAATCCTATCAGCTCCGTAACGGACATGTTGCGGATGTCGCATTTCTCCGTCAGCACTACGCTGATAACGCGCGACAGTTGCTTGTCGGTATAGGATTCAATCTCTTTTCCTTGGATACGTATCTCTCCACCCAGTTTGGGCTGGAAAGCGGACAGGGTACGGAGCAATGTGGACTTACCCACTCCGTTGGCACCCAGCAGGCAGGTCAGCTCGCCGCTGTTGATGCCGGCGCAGATGCCGTCCGCCACTACCTTCACATCACTCTTACCGGGATAACCGATAGAGAGATTCTCGATATGTATAGTCTCGTTCTTCAATATATATGATATTACAGTTTGATATACTTGATATGGTCGTTTGACGTACTTGATATGGTCGTTTGACGTACTTGATACGCCCGTTTGACATACTTGATACACCCGTTTTGACAGACCTGACATTTCATTCGTTCAGCTCCCCTTTTCTCTTTCTGAAAAGTACGGACGCAACCACCGGAGCGCCTACCAGCGCAGTTACCGAATTGACGGGCAACGCCCCCTCGAATCCCGGCATACGGGCAATCAGATTGCACACCAACGCCAATGCGGCGCCTACCAGCAAGGTGGCGGGCATCAGGATGCGATGGTCGGACGTATGGAAGATGGCGCGGCACAAATGAGGCACTGCCAGTCCGATAAACATAATAGGCCCGCAGTAGGCGGTGACAATGGCCACCAGCACTCCGGAACAGGATATGACGAGCAGGCGCGCCCGCTTGATGTTCAGTCCCAGGTTGCGTGCATAGCCGTCGCCCAGCAGCAACAGGTTCATGGTCTTTATCAGCAGGAACGACAAGGGCAGCAACACCGCCATAATGCAGACAAACAGCAGCATCTGGTCGCCGGAGACGCGCGCAAAGCTGCCCAGCCCCCAGATGACGTATGCCCGGATATCCTCTTCCACGCTGAAGTATTTCAGTACGCCGATAATGGCGCTTGCCACATAGCCTATCATCACGCCGATAATCAGCAGCGTCACATTTCCCTTTACCTTCTGGGAGACGTAGACTATCAGCGCCATCACGGACAATGCCCCGATAATGGCGGCGACGGAGAGCGCCACCTCTCCCATATATCCCAGACGGCTCAGCGCCACACCGCCCATAGCACCGGACAGCAGCACCACGCAGGCTACTCCCAGGCTCGCTCCCGAACTGATGCCCAGCACCGAAGGTCCTGCCAGCGGATTACGGAACACCGTCTGCATCTGCAAACCGCTGACCGAAAGCCCCGCTCCCGCCACCAACGCCGTAAGAGCCTGCGGCACACGGCTTTTCCAAAGGATATTACTCCAGATAACTTCCTGATTGCTCATCATATCGGGGGTGGAAGCCGCTCCCGTCCCCCACAGCAATTCCCATATCTTGCCAAACGGGATATGGACGGAGCCCAGCAACAGGTTCAGCAAAAAGAACAGGAAGATGGATGCCAGTATAAGGAGCATCAACGGCAGCGCAGGTCTTTTCATCGGTTCAGTCGCTCGTAATAAGTGGGTTTGTAATCGGGCAGCAGGTCGGGATGAAAAGCATGAATCAAATCTTCCAAGACTACCTCGGGCTGCATGGGCATACTCTCATAGAAGGGCTTCTCACGCATATTGCAGTAGATTACCCCTTGCTCACGGAAAGCGCGAAAGTCGGCATAGCGAGGGTCTAAGGACTTCAAGGCGTCGTAAGAGAATGTTCCGTCATAGCTGTTGACGATGCGCCAGTAGTCGGCGCTCTCCGCCTGACTGTACACCGTCTCGAAATCCAGTGTCACGCCCCCCGAACGAGGGTCGTCTTTCAGGAAATAGTCCGCCCCGGCATCACGAAACAGCTCGGCGAGGAAACTCTTTCCGCCTACCGCATACCAGTTGCCGCCACGCATTTCACCGCTGAACACCACAGGACGTCTTTTCACACCGGCCACCAGCTCTTTCAGCTCGTTATACCGTTTCTCTATCCCGGCAAACCCGGCATTCGCCTCTGCTTCCCGGCCGATGAACATGCCGATGAACTTTATCCATTCCGCCTGTCCCAGCGGAGTCATCTCCTTATATCCCAAATGCGGAACCAGCGGAATGCCTGTCTCACGCATGGCATCATATCCGCCCCGCTTGAAAGGAGAGATAAAGATGACATCGGGGTTTATGCTCATAATCACCTCATTATCGAAGTTTCCCTCAATCCCTATTTTGGATGTCTTCCCCGATTTCAGACGCTCTTTCATCTCCTTGTTGAACAGGTGGCGGGTACTGGTGATGCCCGCCACGTAGTCGCAGGCATCCAAACGGATGAAGTTGGACAGTTGCAGGGAAGTCATGCAGATGGCATGCTTCACCGGAGTTTCTATCACGGTATAGCCGTCGGGGATACCGGCAGGCTTAGCGCCCTTCGGAACCAAGGCATACCGGAAAGTATTCCCCTCTTCTTTCTGAGGGTCGCGTATGTCCACCAAACGTACATTTCCCGGCAGATATTTCACCGTATAGCCTTTGGCGTAGACGGGAACAATTGCGGAAGCGGTGTCCGTAACGGAGACCGCAACAGCCGCGGAACCGGAATCACCGGACGCTTGCCGGGACTTCGCGCCGCAGGAAGTCATAGACAATGCACACGCGAATGCAATACCCATGAGAGGTAATCTGGTCATGATTATTCGGTTTTATATTTCAGAGCACAATATTCGGCAATTTTGGGGAGATACGCAAACTCTCCCCGCACAAATCGCCAAAGAAAAAGAGTCTACAAGTTCATCAAATCGTTCAACGCCTCGCTCATGCTGGGATGCGTGAAGATGAAATCGCGCAGGAAAGTATATTCCTGCCCCGTCTTCATGGCCATTGCCACCAGATTGATGACTTCGCCCGACTCCGCTCCGAACAGGGTACAGCCCAGTATCTTATCGGTATCGGCATCCACCACCACCTTGAACAGCCCGTCCGTATTGCCCAATGTACGGGCACGGGGAATGGCGGCGACGGGGAGTCTGTTTACTTTGATGTTCAAGCCTTTCTTGCGGGCTTCGTCCTCGTTCATGCCGATGCGTGAAAGCGGCGGGTCTATAAATACCGAATAGCTCACCGGCTCACGGTCGGACACCTTACGCTCGCCCGCCCCAAACAAATCCTCGCGGAGAATGCGATAATCGTCCAGCGAGATGTAGGTGAACTGTAAACCGCCTTTCACATCGCCGATGGCGCGGATATTGGGATTGGTGGTCTGCAAATGCTCGTTCACGATGATAGCGCCCCGTTCGTTCACCTCCACCCCAGCTGCGGACAGGTTCAATCCTGCGGTATTGGGGCGGCGTCCGGTAGCCAGAAGAACGGCATCCGCATCCAGCCGCATCACCTCGCCCGTCACGGCATCCCGGCAGACAACCACCGTACCGTCCACGAACTGCACACGGGCATTCAGACGGAACGTTACGCCTTTCTTCTCCAGCACCTCTTGCACACTGGCGGCAATGTCACGGTCTTCGCGGGCTATCAGTTCGGAAGAGCTTTCCAGCACCGTCACCTGCGAACCGAAAGAAGCGTACATCGAGGCGAACTCCAAGCCGATGTATCCGCCGCCCACGATGACGAGACGCCTGGGCAGCTCCGTCAGTTCCATGATGGAAGTGCTGGTGTACACCTTCGGATTGTCCTTTATCCCCTCGATAGGCGGAATGACGGTTTCGGCTCCCGTATTGACAAATATCCGCGGTGCCTGAAGCCGGATTGTTTCTTCCGCCATGCGTACCTCCACCGCATCGGGGGCGATGAAAGAGCCCGTACCCGTATATACCGTTATATTGGGATGGTCTGCCAGATTGCGGTAATTCTTCTGACGCAGGAAAGAGGTCACTTCCTCTTTCTTTGCCACGGAGCGGCGGTAGTACGCCTGTTTCTGTTCCCAGGACACGCTCTTATCCGCCAGCTCCGCCGAATGTACCAGTGTCTTGGTCGGAATACATCCGATATTGATACACGTACCGCCGTACATCTTATCCGAACGTTCTATCATGGCAACAGTAAAGTTCCGTTTCGCCAGCTCGGCAGCGAGTGTCTTGCCGCCTTTTCCAAAGCCGATAATAATAGCATCATACTTTTTCATACTCTTATTTCTTTAATCGATTCAATACTCTTTTCGCGCTGTCCGCCAGCACCACGACGGCTCCGGCAAGGATGGCGGTATCTTTAATGACCAGTCGTCCGGCTCCGGTCAGCAAGGGGAAGCCATGCTCTCCGCTTCCCAAATCGGGAACCCACACCTCGGGGGTGGTGACGAGGAACGAAAGCGTGCCGACAGTCATTATGAGGGCGAGCGCGGCTCCTGCCAGTCCGATTCCGGGAGAGAATATCCCCAGGAAGGTAAGGATGCCGATTGTCATAATCAGTATGCCGAGGCCGCGGGAGAAACCGTAGGTATTGTTCTCCGCATGCCACCGGTGCTTGGCTTCGTTGAACTCGCCCTCTTTCAGCTTGTATTCCTTGTACTCCGGCGCAGGCTTGTTGTAGAAGAAACTCATGAACGGGCTGTTTGCCACGAACGGTACGATTCCTTCGGCTTCGTAGTTCCAGAATTTCAAACCGCCTATCCATACAAATATCACAAGAATAGCCACACGGATGAGGTTAACACCCAGCTTTTGGGAAGAAGCGGCCAGTGTCAGCGCCGCAAGAAACAGGTTTTGCAATTTCGTTTTCATATCTTTGTTGTTTTAGGTTCACTGAAGAGGCGTTACGTCTCCGGTGAAATGTTTTTGCAAATATCCCTGTTTCCGGCCGGTTGCGGAATGGCAATTATTCCGTAACAGTTGGCAATTCTTCCCGTTGTGCCTGTTTTCGGTAGTCCGACACGCTCCCGCCCGTCATTTTCTTGAAGAAACGGCTGAAGGCGGCCACGTCCTCAAAGCCCAGGATAGAGCCGATTTCCTTAGCGCTTTTGCGCGTGTACAGCAACAGCCGCTTGGCTTCCGCCTCTGTCCGCTCGTGGATGACGCGAAGCGGTGAAGGCAATCCGCAGGCCGCAAACAGATTGGACAGCGTTTTAGGCGAACGGCAAAGCATATCGGCATAGTCCCGCACTTGCTTCTTCTCGCGGAAGTTACTGTCTACCAGCACATAGAACCGGCGGATAACATCGAACGTCTGCTCATTCTCCCGCCCCACACCGAACCGTGTACGGGCAATGCGTGTACACGTGATGATGAAACGTTTCAGCACAATCCGCAGCATCTCTTCCCGGAGATTATCATTAACGGCGGACTCCTGACGGAAAATCCGGACTATGTCGCGCAGGTTGGACGACTGCTCTTCCGACAGCTTCAACCGCATCACCCGGGACGAGCCGTAGAACAGGAATCCGTTGCAGGACACCTCGTCGTCGTGCCCGTAGATGCAGTAGAAGTTACTGTTGAACACAAAAGCCAGATACTCGCCTTCCACCTCTTTGATATCCAGATGATGCAGCGGGGTAAGCGTAATAATCTCGTCCTTTTCCAGCTTCATGGGGATGTGGTCTACCTCGACGGTAAGCGTACCGCCCTGCACCCACAGAAACTTATACAAAGTCTTGTCACGTTGCAGCGGCTTGCTTTCGTGGAAGCGGGATGTCATCGCGATATTGCCGTTCAAGCGTGTATTCAGTTGGTAATCCATACTCGCAGATTATTTGATAGAAATAACAAAGATAAATAATATCTTGTTTACTACCGATTATTTCCCGACTTTTGCATCCCGAAATTCCTTTTTATTTCTAACCGGATTAACAGCAAAACAGAATGTTCCCCATCACCTTCGTATCCCTCGGCCCCGGAGAAGCCGAACTGATTACCCTGAAAGGACTGAAAGCCCTGCAAGCCGCCGACTGCATCTTCTGTCCCGAAACGCTCGCCCGCGACGGCTGTCCCCTCTCACGTGCCGCCGACATCATGCTCCGGCTCGACATACCCGCCGGCCATATCCGCCGCTTCTCCCTGCCCATGAGCAAGCAGCGGACGGACGCTCTCAACGCCTACGACCGAGTGTACGCCGAAGCCCTTTCCCTGCATCATGCAGGCAGGAAAGTGGCCGTCGTGGCAGAGGGCGATGCAGGCTTCTACTCCTCTATACATTATATATATGAGAAACTGCAAGCCGCCGGCATCCCCGTGGAACAGATTGCCGGCATCCCCGCCTTCATCGCCGCCGGAGCGCGGGGCGGACTGCACATCGCCAGCCGGGAAGAGAGGCTGACCGTAATTCCCGGTATCACCACCGCCGAAGAGATAGAGCGGCTGATACAGTCGGGGAGCACAGTCGTCATCATGAAGCTGTCGCAATGCGCCGGCGAGGTACACCGCTGCATCCGCCTGCATCCCGAATACGACTACCGTTATTTTGAGAACGTAGGCACTCCGCAAGAGAAATACATCAGCGACAGGCAGCAGCTCGAAACGCTCCGTTTCCCTTATTTCTCCCTGCTCATCATCCGTCACAATGGTTTCTGATGCCGATTTAATACAATTTCGCACAGAGTACGAGTGATTTTTGCGGAAATGGCTTACCTTTGCACCTTGTGTAATTAAAAAAGATAAAGACATGAAGAAACTTGCTTTTTATATGTTGATGCTGGTTATGAGCATCGGTTATGCCTGCGCACAAGGCGGGGCGGACATCAAATTCGACAAGACCACCCATAACTTCGGAACATTCTCCGAGAACAATCCGGTGGTAAGCTGCACGTTTACATTCACCAACGTAGGAGACGCTCCGCTGGTAATCCACCAGGCCGTGGCATCTTGCGGATGCACGGTGCCCGAATACACGCAAGAGCCGGTGATGCCCGGAAAGACCGGAACCATCAAGATTACCTACAACGGTACAGGCAAATATCCCGGACACTTCAAGAAGTCCATTACGCTGCGCACCAACGCCAAGACCGAAATGATACGTCTGTTCGTTGAGGGCGACATGACCGCCAAAGACGCCAAATAAACGTTTTTATGATACAGAATAAAGGAGAATTTTTCAATTCTCCTTTTTTTTTGCTTTCTTTGAAGCTGATTTGGATAAAATAAACAATTAATTGACGGCATAATAACTATAAAACATAAAAGCAATTAAGAAACTATGAAACAAGAAGAAGAGAAATTGACCGGTCTGCCGGAAAATGCATTCCGTGAACTGAAACCGGGCGAGGTCTACAACCCGTTGATGAGCCCTAACAAGAAGTACCCGGAAGTTAACCTCTGGTCTGTATTATGGGGTATCGCCATGGCTATCCTCTTTTCGGCTGCGGCAGCCTATCTGGGATTAAAAGTAGGACAAGTGTTCGAAGCAGCCATTCCTATTGCAATTATTGCCGTAGGCGTATCAGGCGCTGCCAAACGTAAGAATGCGTTAGGAGAAAATGTCATTATCCAATCTATCGGAGCCAGTTCCGGCGTTATTGTGGCAGGTGCCATTTTTACCCTGCCCGCCTTATACATTCTACAAGAAACTTATCCGGCGGAAATCACGGTTACTTTTACTCAGGTATTCATCAGTTCATTGCTGGGAGGCGTATTGGGTATTCTCTTCCTCATCCCATTCCGTAAATATTTTGTAAGTGATATGCATGGCAAGTATCCTTTCCCCGAAGCAACAGCTACCACACAGGTACTGGTATCGGGCGAAAAAGGCGGAAGTCAGGCAAAACCGTTATTGCTGGCCGGCATTATCGGAGGTCTGTACGACTTCATCGTTGCTACATTCGGCTGGTGGAACGAAAACTTCACCACACGTGTATGCGGCTTTGGTGAGATGCTGGCCGATAAAGCAAAACTGGTATTCAAAGTGAATACAGG
>CDYI01048700.1_pt1 | contig 24400 bp, 10 predicted proteins | sample 557711 | NCBI WGS metagenome assembly CDYI01 (sample SAMEA3182054, study PRJEB8094) | gut metagenome | biome: human; feature: gut; material: Stool; isolation source: human stools | place: Canada | collected 2012-11-13 | reverse complement strand
GGATTTTTCTTTGCATTTGCAAAATAAAGTTCTACTTTTGCATCACCAAAATCTATTGAGCTATGGTGTAACGGTAACACAACAGATTCTGGTCCTGTTATTCCAGGTTCGAATCCTGGTAGCTCAACGAAGCCCTGCATTCCCCGAATGCGGGGCTTTTCCGTCTCTTGCCGGCGCGCTTCTCCCCGTTCCGAACGGGCCGCAGAATCCGCGGTTCCCCTCCGGACATTCCTTTCAAACGAAAAGCCACGCCGAACGGCCCTCTCCCCAAATCGAAACACGAAAAGCAGCAAAAATGTTAAAAAACGATTATTTTTTATGCATCCTATTTGCCCGATAACATTTTTTTAGTTACATTTGCTTTCGGGAATGAATCTTTTCGAAACTCATTTCCGATAAAAAAACGATCAAAATTAGAGCCGTGAATTTACTTTACCGCCGATTGTTCGATCACCGCCGTCCGGTTACGGCACGAGCCTGCTCGTGCCGCAGGGAACTTATAAATTTTCCCCCCCCCCTCGCCGCGCCGAATACCCGGAGTTAAGTAAACCGTCACCGCCCGCGATTGACGCGTGCATATTGCCGTATATGGCAATATGCACGCGTTTTTCATTGTGTCCGACCGGCAGCCGACAACTTTTCACCCAACCATAAAACACGAAACTATGACCCTAAATCTACGAGAATCCCTGAACTTCATCCTGAAGCCGGCGCTGTTGCTGGCGGGGTGTCTCTGCATGGCGTGCAGCAGCGGAGACAAACATGTCGACGATCCCGACGGACCCGACAATCCGGGCGGCGGCGATGAATACGAGGACATACAGGTAGTGAACGGCAAAGTCCGTTTCTATCTCCGCGAGGCGGAAAATTCCGTCCGCAAGGCCATGGGAACCGGCGAACGGGCATGGAGCAAATCGCTCGTCTCGGTCAACGGAAAATCCTATGCCGTCGAAAGCGATGAAAACGGCCGCTACTACGTCGAGGCGAGCGCTTCGAGCTCCGGGACCTACAACGCCATCCTGACCAATTCAGGCTCCTCCGGCTGGTACGGCTCTTCGGCCTATGCCGACGTGAAACTGCCCTACTCGCAGTTCTGGGCCGCCACGGCGGCATCGCTGCAATCGTATCCCATGTACGGCTCCTACACCAAGGAGAACGGCAACAAGCTGGTGTTCGACGACGCCTTCGCCGTACTGGACCTGGCCCTGACCGGGTCGGCCAAAATCGCCTCGGTGAAGGTCGAGAACCTCGCTGAAAGCCCCCTGGCAGGCTATGCGAATTTCCTGCCCTCGCGCGGCTACCTCTCAATCACCGGCGGTGTCGGTTTCGCCGTGCTGAACTGCACCGACAACGGCAAATGCGTCTCGCTGGAGAGCGGCACGCCGAAACATTTCTACGTGATGCTGGCCCCGGGCGACTATCCGTCGGGCCTGAAAATCACCATTTCCGATTCGGAGCACCGCGCCATGGAGCACACGCTGACGACTGCGCAGCTGACGGCGGGGAAGGCCACGTCCGTAACGCTGAAATACGCCCCCGACGCCGACCTGGTGTTTTACGAGAGTTTCGACAATTTCGTCTGGGGCGGCAACATCATGGGCGGCCAGGAGTCGACGGGATACGCTCCGACGGCCGAAGCCGTCACCCCCGGTACGGGAACCGGACGCGACGGCTATGCGAACTCCTTCGAGGAGGTCGCCTACAACAACCCCGGCTCGGCGTTCATCCAGTCGAACACGTGGGACGAGATCAGCGGCAAAACGGTCGGCACGTCCCACCTGATGTCCGATTCGTACGTCGCGAGCCGCAATATCGCCGACTATACCTATATGTTCCGCTGCCAGGAATACCAGGGCTATCTGGCTTGCGGCACAGGTAACACGGGGCGGGGCATTTTCCAGACCGCAGCCCTGAAATCCATCGACGGCATACGTTCCGTGAAGGTTTCGTTCGATTTCTGCTACCAGTACGGATCGACGGACCTCCTGCTGTTCCAGGTGGTGAACGGCGGCATGATCGCATCGGCCTCCGTCGACGGCAAGAGCATCGCCCTGACGGCCGACAATTCGGGCTACACGAGCGCCTCGGGGAGATACATCGTCGAAAAGAGCCACGTAACGCTCCCGTCGAGCGAAGCGGCCGTCAAGAAGTGGCACAACGTGGAGGTCGTCGTAAACAACGCGACCGACGGCACGATGCTCTACTGGGCCGGCAACGACGTGAGCAGCGGCGTGCACGGCTTCTACGTGGACAATATCGAGGTCCGTGCGCTCGGCGAGATGGGCCGCGGCTCCGACAACCTGCGCGTGCTCTACTGGAACATCCAGAACGGCATGTGGTCCGACCAGGCGAACAATTACAACAACTTCGTCGCGTGGGTGAAGAAATACGATCCCGACATCTGCGTATGGTGCGAATCGGCCACCATCTACAAGGACAATACGAATTCGGCGCAAGCCTCCTCCGCCCGGTTCCTGCCCGACGGCTGGGCGGCACTGGCGGCCCGTTACGGCCACGCCTACACGGCCGTCGGCGGCTGGCGCGACAACTATCCGCAGACCATCACGTCGAAATATCCGATCGAGACGCTGCTGAAAATAACCGATTCGGACCAGGCGGGCAAGCCCGTGTCCCACGGCGCCGCCATTCAGCGGGTTACCGTGAAGGGCCGGACGATAAACATCGTGACGCTCCACACGTGGCCGCAGGCCTATGGATTTGGAGTCGGCTCGGCCGATCAGGCGGCGAGCGCCGCCAACAAGGAGGGCGACAAGTACCGCGAATTCGAGATCAAGTACATCTGCGCGCAGACCGTCAACAATCCCGCGTACGCCTCCTGTCAGGATTGGCTGATGATGGGCGACTTCAACTCGCGGTCGCGCGCCGACAACTGGTACTACGGCTATCCCGAGAACGACACCCGGCTGCTGGTCCACAACCACATTCTGGACCATACCGACCTCAAGGACATCATCGCCGAGCGCTACCCGGGAAGCTTCATATCGTCGACTTACGGCAACGCCCGTATCGACTACATGTATGCGTCGCCCTCGATGTACGCCCGCATAGTGAACGCACTGACCGTCATGGACAAGTGGACCACGGCGACCCAAAGCCCCTACGTGTCCAACTTCTACGACCCGTCGGACCACCGCCCGATCCTGGCGGACTTCGAGCTGAAACAGTAGACCTCCCGTCGATCAACCGACCCCAAATAAATAAAACCCAATCTTAACCTTTTTACCAATTATGAGAAAAACATTCCTGACGAAGGGTTTCGTCCGTTTTTCACGCGGATTGGCCGGAGCCGCATTAATCGCGGCGGCAATCGGCATCACGTCGTGTGAAACGCATTCGAACTCCGATCGTAACGAATCGATCAAGGTCTACGCGGACCCGATCGCAAAAGCGCCTATCGATGCCGGCATCGTCGGCGTGAAAGGCGGTCTCGCCAAACTCTACGTGGACGCCAACATCGACTTTGTCGCGACGTGGGAAGACGACGCAGCGACGCCGTGGGCCAAGGTGGTGGATTACTCTTCGACAGACCCCCAGACGGGGCTTCGCGTGATAACCCTGAAGGCCAACCGGCGCAGCACGACGTCGAGCTACTACACGCGGCGCACGGGCATGCTGATTCTGGCAGCCTCCGACGGCGAACTGAACTACAACCGGATAATCCCCATCCACCAAGGCTCCACGGCCCGCGTGAGCAATGATTTCGCGACCCTGAAGTACGGCAAGACCGACCCGCGCTTCACCGACGGCGAAACCCCGATCGACAACTGGACCACGGCCCAGAAAAACCTCGGGTTCACGTCCACGACGATCGAAGGGGAGGAGGTCGCCCACTGCTACGGCAAGAACGGCTACCTGAAACTGGGCGACGACAAGGGCCACGGAGCCGACCTGATTTCGCCCTACACCAACACGCTCCGCAGCGACTCGCTGCTGATGGTTTCGTTCCGCGCCGTGGCCTTCACCGATTACATGACCGGCGCCCGGGACGACAACAAGATCACGGTCGAGGTGCTCGGCGGGGGCGTCATCCGTGATTTCGCCCAATCCGAAAAGACCACGATCGACCTCGAAGCCGGCTATTACGACATTTCGAGCGAGGAGTTCCCCGAAGACATGTGGGAGGGTCACGATTTCCTCGTCTTCGTCGCCGGCACGAAAGCCAACCCGATTACGGCCAACACGCGGGTCCGCATCATCTGCGGCTCCCTCACGCAGAACTCCGCCGTCAACAACCGCATTTACCTCGACAATTTCTACATCCGCCGTCTGCAGAAGGTCGAAGAGGACTACTTTGCCGAAAACAACGGCAGCGGTAAGGACATCATCCTGGGAGCGCCTTTCGACGAGGAGGAACAAGAGTAAAAAAGAGGAACAAGTCGTTTCAACAAAAAAAAGCCTAAAATGAATAAAATTCTTCACTCAATAAGAGCATCCGTCCGAGTGATGTCGCTGGTGGCGGTACTGATACTGCTCGCGGCGCACACGGCGCCGGCAACGGCTCAACAAAAGGCCCAGACTGTCAGCGGAACCGTCCTCGACCCGGACGGCAACCCGCTGATCGGCGCCACGGTCGTGGTCGTCAAAGGCACGCAGGGCGCAGTCACCGATGTCAAAGGCAAATTCACCATCAAGGCCAAGCCTTCGGACAGCCTCCAGATTTCGTACCTGGGTTACAAGACCGAGACCCTGAACGTGGGTTCGCGGACGAACTTCACCGTCAGGATGGAGAAGGACTCCTCCACCGACATCGACGAAATCGTGGTCATCGGTTACGGCCAGGTCGCCAAAAAGGACCTGACCGGTTCGGTCGCGACGGTCAAGATGAACGACATCAAGGACGTACCGGTTCTTTCGGTCGACAACGCCCTTCAGGGACGTATCGCCGGAGCCGACTTCATGTCGACCACCGGTGAGCCGGGCGCCACGACCACCATCCGCATCCGCGGCACGCGCTCGATCAACGCGTCGAACGAGCCGCTGATCGTCGTCGACGGCGTGATGGACGCCATCCACGACCTGAACGACATCAACTCCGACGACATCGCAGGCATATCCGTCCTCAAGGACGCCTCCTCGACGGCGATCTACGGTTCGCGCGGCGCAAACGGCGTCATCCTCATCACCACCAAGCGGGGTCTCGGCTCCAAGGGCAAGGTCAACATCACCTTCAAGACCGACATGGGCTTCTCCCAACTGCCCCGTCAGCTCGACATTATGAACGCGTCGGAATTCGCGCAGTACCGCAACGACTACGCCTATTTCGGCAGCGACGCCAACCACCCCGACGTAGGCAAGGACACGCCCCTCTCCGGTTCGGTCTATTCCGACCCGCTCTCGCTGGGCGAAGGGACGAACTGGATCAACGAGATCACCCGCACGGCCCTCTATTCCAACTACGCCCTCTCGCTGTCGGGAACCAGCGACAAATCGTCGTATTACGCTTCGTTCTCCTACAACGACACCGAAGGTATCATCCAGGACAGCGGCCAGCAGCGTTTCACGGGACGTATCAACCTCGAACGCCAGTTGTTCAAATGGATGAAAGTCGGCTATACGGGTTCGTACACCTGGCGTCACAACGACCAGAACAAATCCTCCATCGGCGGAACGGCCTGGTACAGCAGCGCCCAGTATCTGTCACCGCTGCTCAAGCCGAACGACACGTATAACCCGCTGTATTACAACGGGCAGAAGATCAACACGCAGCGTGCGCTGATCGACCTGAACACCTATTACCTCGAACGCCACTCGAACAACCACGCCTTCACGCTGAAACTGGAGCCGGTGAAGAACTTCACGATCAACAGCACCTTCTCCTACTATCTCTACCAGCGGCATACCTACCGTTACTATCCGGGAACCCTTCCCCTGAAAGGCGAGAACGAAGGCGGCGAGGCCTACCGCGCCGAGTGGGACGAGCACTCGTTCTCGTGGGAGACCACGGCCGGCTACAAGTTCGAGAAGAACGGCCATTCGTTCGACGTTCTCGGCGGTTTCTCGGCTTACAGTTTCGCCTCGCACGATTTCAACCTGAGCGGCAAAGGCTACATGGACGACGCCATCCTGTGGAACAACATGAACGCCGTGCAGGACAAAGAGACCTATTCGGCGGGCACTTCCTACTCGAAGAAAACCAAAACATCGGTCTACGCGCGTCTGAACTACAACTGGAAGTCGCGCTATTACCTGACCGTGACGGGACGTTACGACGGAGCCTCGAACTTCGCGGCCAACAACAAGTGGGCGTTCTTCCCGTCGGCCGCCCTCAAGTGGAACATTTCGAACGAGAATTTCCTGAAGGACTGCAACTGGATCGACGACCTGTCGCTGCGCCTGAGCGCCGGTCTGACGGGTAACGACGCGATCAGCACCTACCGTTCGCTCGCCACCCTCTCCTCGACGACGGGCGGCTATCTGTTCGACGGATCGCAGCCCGTGGCGTTCTACCGCAGCCGCCTGGACTCCCCGGACCTCACGTGGGAGAAGACCACGGCCTACAACGTGGCGATCGACTGGTCGATGTTCAAAGGCCGCCTGAACATCACGGCCGAAGCCTACAAATCCAAAACGACCGACCTGCTGATGTCGCTGGCCGTTGCGGCCCAAACCGGTTACACGTCACGCTGGACCAACATCGGCTCGACCTCGAACAAGGGTATCGAGCTGTCGGTCGAGAGCCACAACATCGTCCGCCCGAAGTTCCACTGGTCGACGACGCTCACCCTGTCGCACAACGAACAGAAGGTCGACGACATCGGTTCCGAGGACTTCATTTCGGCCTACAACTCGCCGGGCAACAACCCCTACATGATGTACGGCTACGTCAAGGGCTACCCGCTCAACTCGCTCTGGGGATTCAAATACGGCGGCACGTGGAAGAGCGCCGAGGAACGCGAGGAAAACGCGGTGACGAAAACCTACGTCAGCCCGGCCAATACCGACGGAGGCCCGCGCTACTACGACACCAACCACGACGGCGTGCTCTCGCGCGAAGACCTGATCTACCAGGGCAACGCCGACCCGTATCTGTACGGAGGTTTGCAGAACACGTTCTACATCCACGGTTTCAAGCTGGGCGTCTACTTCGCCTACTCGCTCGGCGGCAAGATCTACAACTATTCGGAGATCTACATGGCCGGTTCGCAGTTCGCTAACCAGTACCGCTACATGCTGAACGCCTGGCATCCCGTCCGGAACCCGAATTCCGACATTCCGCGGGCCGGAGCGAAAAGCGACGCCGCGCTTCCGAGCGACTTTATGATCCACGACGCTTCGTACCTCCGGCTGAAGAACGTCACGCTGTCGTACACGTTCGACCTCAAGAAAAAATGCTCGTGGATGAAAGACCTCACCCTGAGCGTATCGGGCGAAAACCTCTTTCTGTGGAAAAAGTACAACGGATTCGACCCCGACGTTTCCAGCGAGGGAACCTCGTCGACGCTGCGCCGTATGGACCTGGGCGCCTATCCCAAGCCCCGCACCATCATATTCAGCCTTCAGTTGAGATACTAACCTAACAGAATTAAGACGATGAAACTCAAACATATATTCTACACGGCCGCGGCCATGGCCATGCTTTCGTTCCAGGCATGTACGCTGGACGAAGACACATCGGGCATCTCGAATCCCGACGACTTCTTCCGCAAATTTTCGGAATGCCAGTCGGTCGTAAACGGATGCTACATTCCGATCAAGTCGATCTACACCTATACCTACATGATCGCCACCGAGTGTGTCACCGACATCGCCTACTGCCCATCGGGAACGCTCGACGCCAGCCTGGACATCTCGCCCGCCGTGCCGCGCATGGGTTCGACGGTCTGGCGCAACGGCTACCTCGGCGTACAGCGCTGCAACTTCGCCGTCAACGGCATCGAGCGCGCCTATAAAAACGAGGTGATCAGCGAGGAGCAGTACCACCAGCTGCTTTGCGAGGCGAAAACCCTGCGGGCGTTCTTCTACTGGACGCTGACCTGCTTCTTCGGCAACGTTCCGTTCTATTTCGACGACGTTACGGACAACGAGGTTTTGAGCCGGATTCAGGTGCTGCCGCGCATGGACGCCAACGAGACCCGCAACAAGGTCATCGAAGACCTTCAGTCGATAGCTCCCCTCGCCGCCCAAACCCGCACCTACGACAACGAGGCCAATCGTCTGGGAGCCTCCTGCGCCTACATGCTCATCGCCAAGATGGCCATGTGGAACAAGCAGTGGGACGTGGCGCTGGACGCGCTGGAGCAGATCGAAACGATTTACGGTCCGCTGTCGCAGTACGACTACGCCGAGAATATCCTGTTCCGGAACAAGAACACCCCGGAGTCGATCATGGAAATTCAGCACACCTACACCCAGGGCGCCCTTACCTACACGTCCAACGTGGCCTGCATCTGCCAGCCCTACCCGCGTGCGGCCAATTCGGCGGTCTACGACGGCGTGGAGATTCCCGAACTGGGCGACCAGGCGACCGTCTGGTCGGCGATGCGTCCGAACGTCTATTTCAGCCAGGGTCTCCAGTCCAAAATGGGCAAGGACATCCGCGCCAAGTACAACATGGCATGGGGATACGAGGACAAGACGTTCAACAGCACCAACACCCGCCCGTGGTGCGGACCGAAGTTCTGGTGTCCGAACATGCAGGCCTCGAACGACGGCAACAACTACAAGGTCTTCCGCTATGCCGACGCGCTGCTGATGATGGCCGAGTGCTATTTCTACAAGGAAAACTACGAAAAGGCGGTCGAATACCTCGACATGACCCGCACGCGCGCCAATCTGTCCAAGTACACCTTCCGCACCCCCGCGCGCCTCGAGGAGGAGATCCGCAACGAGCGCGCCCGCGAGCTTTTCGGCGAATTCCAGCGCAAGTACGACCTGGTCCGCTGGGGCATCTGGTACGAAGCCGTAACGGACAACAGCGACTACGCCTATCTGCAGCTCAACACGGCTAACAGCCGGATCAAACCGTGCCACCGCTACTACCCCATTCCCGACACGGAGGTCACCTACTCGAAGAACAACCTCGACAACAACGAATACAAGGCTTACGGCTTGTAATAATCCGAAACTTTCAGACGAATGAAAACAATATTCAATAAACAGAAAAGATCGGTCGCCGGCGTACTGATCGCCCTGACGGCCCTGACGACGGCCCTGACCGGCTGCCAGGAGGATTTCGAGCTGGACCTGCCTCTGGCGGTCTCGGCGCGCGAACTTTCCCTGACCAAGGATGCCGGCTCGACGCACGTGCTGGTCTACTCGAACGGCGACTGGACGGCGCGCTTCACGCGTCCCGTGAAGTGGGCCTCCCTCAACAAACTCCAGGGATACGGCAATAACGAAATCGTATTCACCTATTCGGCCAACTACGGCATTTCGAGAAAGATCGGCGTCGTGTTCGAGAAAGGTTCCCTGACCGATACGGTGATGTTCTCGCAGGCCGGAGCCATCACCGACGCTTCGCTCTCGTTCTCGAAACCGGCGGTTACGCTGCTGAAGTCCCGGTCGCAGATCTTCACGCCGATCAGCACCAACCTGCGCTACTGCATCGACGATCTGGAAGCCAGCGTCACCTATTACGACAACGACGGCCTGCCCAACGATCCCGTCACCGTCCTGACCCGCGCCGAAGAGGGCGAAGAGGGCGGCGAAGGCGAAGGCGGCGACGAACCGCAGGCGCAGCCCGTCGAACCGTGGATCTCCAACGTCTCGGCCACCTACAAGGGAATCACGTTCGAGGTCACGGACAACGACTCCGGATTCGCGCGCATCGCCGATCTGACCCTCTTCATCGAAGACGCCAAGGGCGAGATCACCAAATCGGTGCTCACCGTCACGCAGGGCATCGCCCTGCCGGCGCTCAAGCTGGACAGCAATGCCGAAACGTACGAAGGTTACGCCCAGGATTGCGCGGTTCCGGCCACGACCAACAACCTCGTGCCCTACTCCGACCAGATCGGTTACGACGTGGCGTACGACGTTCCCGTCGCGGAGGGCGCCGAGTGGATTCTGAAGCCCGCGATCACCGACGACGGCCTGACGTTCTCGCTGGCCAAAAACGAGGGTTCGGAGCCGCGCACCGCCACGATCCGGCTCAACTTCACCGACGAACACGGCAACTCCGTTTCGGCCTCGTGCAAAATCACCCAGAAGCCCTACCCGACCGCTGCCGATTTCGCCGCGGTGCGCGCCCTGACTCCGGGCGAGATCACGCTCCAGCAGTATATCGAAGGCTACATCGTCAGCGACCCCGACAGCAAGAACGTCGTTTCGAGTCCCCAGACCCAACAGTTCTTCTTCGACCGCGGCGAAAACGACCGGACGGCCTATATCGAGAGCCTCGACGGCAAGTGGGGCTTCTGCCTGAAATTCGCCTCCTCCGAAGACAACACGCCGGCCCGCTTCTCGAAGGTGCGCCTCTCCCTGAACGGGGCCACGCTCGAAAAGAAGAACTCCCCCGAGTGCTACACCATCACGGGACTTACCGCGGCCAACATCCTCGAAACCTCGACGCCCGACGAGTTCAAGATTCCGGTCAAGACGAAGACGATCGGCGAACTCACCGACGACGACATCTTCACGCTGGTGTCGGTCACCAACCTCGAAATCATGTGCAAGGACGGCGCCTACACCAACTGCACCGACGGCTATTCGTTCAAGGACAACATCAACCCGATCGGCACGGCTACCGCCCCGCGCTGGGACGTGGCCCCGCTGATGTGCTACGACAACACGGGCCGGACCATCTACATGCTGACCAATACGGCCGCTCCCTGGCGGCGTTTCAGCTCGGGCCGCGACCTGGATTTCAACTCCGTCGTACCGCAGGGTTCGGGCACGTTCCGCGGCATCGTCGTGGCTGACGACGTCGCCCCGATCCGCTTCGGCGACCTGGGCCGCTACCAGCTGCGCGCCATGACCGCCGAGGAGATCGCGCTGACCGACGAACCGTTTTCGAAGACCGTCGTCGAGTGGAACTGGAACGACCGCAAGACCGACCTCATACCGGAGATCGGCGAAGGCGAGATCAATAAATACGGCGCCACGCAGGGTGCCGCAGCGGACTTCAACAACGTCGTCTGCTCGGGCAATGGAGGCAGTACCAAAGAACAGAAAGGTCTGGTGGCAAACGGCGGCATCACGTTCACCCAGCAATGGTGGGATTTCGACGCCGACAAGGGCAAATACTTCGACATCTCGTTCTCCACGCAGGGAATCAGTGGTTCGAACATGGTCTTCGGCATCGTCTGGGGCCACGGCTCGATGAGCAACACGACTCTCTCCGGCCCGGCGCACTGGAACCTGCTCTATTCGGTCGACGGCGGAGCGACGTTCCAGGCCGTTCCCGACAGCCCGATCATCAAGAAGCGTTCGATCACGTGGTGGTCGACCACGTCGCAGGATTCGACCCCGGGCTTCACCGAGCACCTGCGCAAACTGCCCGCCGACTGCTTCGGCCGGGAGAAAGTGGTTCTGCGCTTGCAGGTGGCCGACAAGGTTACCGACATCGACCCCAAAGCCACGTCTTCGAACTACCTGACGGCGCTGGGCATCGAGAAGGGAACGCTGACGCCGTCCGTTGCGGCCGGTAACAGCCAGGCCCGTATCGGAACGATAACGGTACGCTACAACTAAACGAATTGCGGTCGCGCGGCGGATGCACCGTCCGCCGCGCACGGCCGGAACAAACAACAACGAATAAAACGTATAGAATATGAACTGTCGTAAATCGATATTTAAATTTTTAGGCATTGCGGCCGTATGCGCAGCCTCGGCGGCCTGCAGCGTCGACGACGCCGACGATCTGGCCCTGGTCAAACTGGGCGCGCTGAAGAAGGAGTTCGTCGTCGAAGCCGATGCGAATACGTTCGACATCGACATCTACGCCAACAGCGCCTTCCATATCGAGCGTATCAACCAGGCCGACTGGATCAGCCTGACCTGCGGTGAGACGGAGGACGGAAAGGGCGCCATCACCGCCGAATGCGAATTCAACGAAGGCTTCAAACGCAAAGCGGGCTTCGTGCTCTGCTCCGACGTGGACGCGCGCCGCGACACGGTCTACGTCAAGCAGAAGGCGCTCGTGGACGCCAAGATCGAGTTCGCCAACTCGTCCGTCATCGTCGCCGGAGCCGGCGGCGAGAACATCTCGCCGATCGAGACCAACATTCCCTTCTCGGAGATCACGGTCGACATCGAGTATGCCAAGGCCGACAACGCCGATTGGATCGAGAGTCTCGAAATCGTGGATTCCGAGAGCGAAAAGCGCAGTCTGTCCATCACGACCGAGGCGAACGCCGCAGATGAAATCCCGCGTTCGGCTGCCGTGTCGCTCTCCTTCACCGACGGCTGGGACGAGACCGTCTCCGTCGAATTCAACCTCCTGCAGCGCACGGCGAAGGAGACCCTCGGACGTCAGATCACATTCGAGGAGTTCCGCCGGACGTATGCCATGAACAAGAAGGTCGAAGACTACGTCATCCTCGAAGGCATCGTGGTGAGCAACACCAAGAGCCACAATGCGGGCGAGAACACGCAAAGCACAACCGCAAAGATCGACTACAGCATATCGGACCGGACCGTCTACCTCGAAACCTACGACGGCAAATACGGCATCGCCGTCCAGACCGCCACGGCCGAAGACAACGTCTTCGAACAGTACGACCACGTGCAGATTCTCATTCAGGGCGCCTCGGGCTACCTGGTCGAGACCCCCGACCGCTATGAACTGCGCAACGTCACCAAGGCGATGGTCATTTCGCGCATCGCGGGTTCGGCATCGGACGTTCCCGTGAAGGAGAAGTGGATGAGCCAGCTCACCGACGACGACATCTACACCTACGTCACCCTGAAGGACGTCGAGTTCCCCGTACGCAAAGGCGCAATCACGCCCATCAACGAGGGCTATGCGATCGGCACGGGCGCAAGCCGCATCAGCAAATACCCGCTGCTCGTGCGCGACATCAACGGCGATGACATGTACATGCTGACCAACACCAACTGCGCCTACCGCAGCGACGGCACGCGCCTGCCCTACGGCTCGGGCAAGATTTCGGGCGTCATCGTCCACGAGCGTTTCTCGCGTTTCGAATGGCGCGACGGAGCCGACCCGGCCGAAATGGACGACGATCCGACGCTCGGCTTCATCGGCCGCTACCAGATCCGCCACCAGACCAAGGGCGACATCTGGGACAACATGCAGAACAGCGTCGAAGACAGTTTCTCGGCCCTGCTGACGGAGTACCGCTACTGGAATCCCGACCTGGAGAACAAGGTCCAGAAACCCACCTACGGAACGAACGGCTACCTGACGCACACCTATCAGGAGAAGTACACCGGCTCCGCCAGCAAAGAGTACCTGCAGGCCACCTTCCAGCAGCACATGTGGGGCGGCGGAACCTACGAATACCTGGGTCCCGTCGGCAACAATGCCTCCTATATCTTCGGAGCCAACTTCGGCAACAAGAACGGCATCGGCGTAGTGATCGACCCCGCGAAGGAGAGCTGGAATCCGCTGATGGACGATCTGGTGAGCCGCAATCCCGACGGAACGCTGGAGTGGTGCGGTCCCTATGCCAAGGATAAAAACGCGGCAAACGGCACGGGTGGCTGGCCGGGCAACAATGAGATTGCGACGAATTCCACGCAAATCAACTACAACGGCAGCACGGGTATGCGCGGCAAGGGGAATGTATACGGTTCCTGCTACACCGCCTTCGCCAACCACTTCTGGTGGGACGACGACACCGACCGCCCCTACGCCTGGCTGATCAACTTCTCGACCGAAGGCATCACGACATCGCATATCTCGATGCAGATTTCCGTTATGAACACGCAGCAGAGCTTCTTCTCGCCCCGTTTCTGGTGTGCCGAATGGTCACTGACCGATTCGCAGGCCGCAAAGGACGACTCGCAGTGGAACCTGATCGGCGAATACACCATCCCCGACGTTTCCGTCTGGGCGAACACGCTCTATTCGTCGTGCGTAGCCTACAAAAGCATCGACTTCGAGCTTCCCCAGGAGATTCTCGGCCACGAAAACGTCTACATCCGGCTTCGCCCGACGAGCGACCTCTGCAGCGACGGCTCCGACTACGCCAACGCGCGCCTGAACCAGAGCGCCAGCGGTGCTGCCCTGGCCGCGGAACACGCCAGCAGCCTCGAATATTTCGCCATCCGCTATAACAAATAGCGGCGTGTAACGAACGGTCGAAGCGGGGAGAGGACGACCGTCCTTTCCCCGCTTTTCCCGAAAGCCGTCCCATGCCGCAAACCGCAAAAACCGCAACCATGAAAAAACTGTTGCTTTTATTGGCCGCCCTGTTCGCAATATCCGCCGGCGGCATATGCTGTTCGGGTTCGGGCGACGATCCCGGAGAACAGGAAAAACCCGTCGATCCGCCCCCTTCGCCCGACGACGGCGTCGACTGGTCGAAGATCGACCCGAAAGCCACCGTGCGCGGGGTCGTGACGTGCGCCGGCGCCGCCGTGCAGGGCGTCGTCGTGACCGACGGCGTGAACATGACGCGCACGAACAAACAGGGGGCCTACGGGCTGCGCACGTCGTCCGACAAGTCGAAACTGGTCTACCTGACCGTCCCGTCGGGTTACGAGGTCGAATCCACGCGTGGGTTCATCCCCCGCTTCTACCGCAGGGTCACCGCTCCCACGAGCGTGGAGCAGGTGCAGCGGCACGACTTCACGCTGAAAAAGGTGAACAACGACCGCCACATTATGATCGTGTCGGCCGACATGCATATCCGCAACCGGGCGATGATCAAGACCACATCGTCGGCCACGCCGTCGATCTGTCCCCCGAAGGGCGAACTGGACTCCACGACGTTCCGCCGCACCTACCTCAAGGCGCTGCGCGACTACGTCAAAGCCCTGCCCGCAGGCGTGCCGGTCTACGGCATGAATCTGGGCGACATGACGCAGGAGTCGCACTGGACCAACGCCAACAAGGCGACGCTGGCCAATTTCGTCAACGTCTGCGAACGCGGGGGCATGCCGATCCAGACCTTCCACGCCATCGGCAACCACGACCACGACATGGCCGTGCAGAACATCGCCGGCGACGACGACTCGGCGGCCGAACTGGCCTATATCTCCGCGCTCGGGCCGACATACTACGCCGTCAACATCGGCAAGGTGCACTACGTCGTGTTCGACAATACGCAGTATGTCAACACCGGCGGCGACCGGTCGTTCGCCGTCCGTCTCAACCGGCGTCAGATGGACTGGGCGCAGAAGGACGCCGACTACATGCCGTCGGACGTCGAGCGCATCGTAATCGCGTGGCATTGCCCGGCCTTCCGCCGCAACCCGGGGGCCTCGTCGCCCAACCCGATGGACAACGCCGACGAATTGCTCGACATCTACAAGGACAAGCAGCTGCCCGTCACGATCTGGTCGGGCCACAACCACATCGCCGAAACGGTCACCGTACCGCGCAGCGACATGAGCGTGACCGAGTACACGCACCCGTGCGTATGCGGCGCATGGTGGTATTTCCCGCTCTGCCACGACGGCGCCCCGGCGACATTCACCCGTTACGATTTCAGCGGCGGAACGATCACGGAGCGGCGGAGCGTGAATTTCAGCGACAGCGACGAGCAATACTGCCGGGTCTACAACTCGGGGCTGAAAAACGCCGAAGGCAGGCCGGTCGTGCGCCTCAACGTCTGGGACTGGCATCCGACGTGGAAATTCGAATGCCGCGAAAACGGAGCCGCGGTTCCCGCCTCGCAGCTGAAGGCGGTCCGGGAGTACGACGACTATTACGTCACGGTCCACGACGCCTGCGGCAACGACATCTCCTCGTTCAGCTTCCTCGACAAATACCGCACCGACCACATGCTCGAATACACGCCCGTAACGCCGTCCGCCGAGATCCGGATAACCGCCACCGACGAATACGGCCGCCAGCTCTTCACCGTCACCACCAAGGCGGAGAACTGACCGGACGCAATCCGACCTGTAACGAAGCGTCCCGGAGCGAATGCTCCGGGACGCTTTTCAATCATCGGGCAACCCCTACTTCGTCACACAGATATCGTCGATGAACCAGCGCGAGAACTCGCCCGAAGCGGGTTCGCTCGTAAAGCGCAGGGCCGTGGAGGCCGTCGCGCCGTCGATCGTCAGCGAATAGGTGTTGAACGCATCGGTCGCCAGTCCCGACACGACCTTCTTCGTCGCGCCGTCGATCGTTCCGCCGCCGATCACCTCGACGACGACCGACTTCAGGTCGCCTCCCATATCCTTGGCGCCGCTGTTCGCATGCACCGAGGTATTCTTATAGGCCATGGCGTCGAACGAAACCCGAAGCGTTCCCGAAGCTCCGAAGGCGGGTGTCAGCAGCGATCCCACGCTGTTCGTGTAGAAACCCTGGGCGACGGTTTGCGTCTCCACGAAGCCGATTTGAGCATAGCCCGGACGCTGACGGACGTTCACGCCCGATAACCCGTTCTTCGCCGCGGCGTCCCATACCGAGATGTCGCTGCCGCAGAAGTTGAGCATGCCGGCCAGTTTGTCGCCGTGGCGGTAGTCGAGTCCCGTCGTCAGGTTGTCAAACGGCTCGAAATAGGTGGCTCCGGCCGGTTTTTGCGTATTGAAAGCGGGCACCTTCTCCACGACCGCGCACGAATGGAGGCGGATTTCGCCGCCATTGCCGATGGCTCCGCCGCTGCGGTCCACACGGGTTCCGTCGTAAGGCGAAACACGGATATAGAGCGTCCCGCGACGTTCGAGCGGAATTTGCGGTACAATGTCGATCGTCCAGTAGAAGAAGTTCTTTCCACCGCCCACGGACTTTCCCTGCGGGATGACGAAATGAGGTTCGTCCGTCGGGACGGGCGTATGCCAGGTGACATTGTCGTTCGAGTAACTCAAGTACCAGTTTGCGGGGGCCGATCCGGATCCGCTCCATCCGAAGGAGAAGCGGAACGCACCGTCGATCGTCTCGTTGAGCGGGAAGGTGAAAAGTGCGTAATCCTTGTCTTTGCCGCCCGTCCACGACTTCATCGGCAGGTTGTGGTGGCCGCTGTTCTCGTTCCAATAGCGGAAGCCGAGGTTACCGCCCGAGGAACTCAACCTGGCCGTGATGTTGGCTCCCGTGCCGTCCATGGCCGTCGCCGCCACGCCTTCGATCGACCCCGTGCCGTTCGTGCCGGAATAGAAGATATACTTGCCGTCGCCGTTGGTCGCCGTTTTGGTCATAATCGAAAGTACATAGGGCAGCGTGATGCCTCCGTCGAAACGGGGTGAGGACATCGTGATGTCACTCCCCGTACAGGGCATCACGGCGTAAGCGCCCTCATATATCCCGGCGATGCCGCAGAGCCTGCCGCTCCCGACGGGGACGGCGTCGATACCGAACGTGCTGGCCTGCCGCGCGCAGAGCACGAAACGCTCGTCGTCGACCGTCTGCACGGTGACGTTGTCGCTCAACAGTTTGTTCAAATCGCTGACCACCACCTGCACATCAAGCGCAACGTACATCGACTCGTAATCACCGGACGCCAGCTGCGCATAGCTGACGGGCACCGCCGCAGGGGTCACCTGCGTCGTCTCCGTGCGGCTCACCTTGTCGTCCGCGGCGGGTTTCACCTCCATCACGCCGGTTTCGGGATTCACCCCGACGACCGCCCCCTTCAGGTCGATCTCCAGCTCCTCGCCCGGCTTGCGGTAGAGCACCTCGTCGGTGCGGAGCGTAATGCCGCAGTTGGCTTTCAGGGCGCTCTGGAGCGCGATGCAGTTGTCGTAATAGTTATTGTCCTGGACGCTCGACACCACGATTCCGCGCATCTTCACGTCCTGCGTCACGGAGTAGTCGCCGTCGGCGGCCAGTTTCCGCAGATCGGGGATCGAGAGATACCCCTCGGCCGTCGCCGAAGCCTGCACGAAGGACAACTCCTCCACGACCGCGGCATTCCGTTTGGCCGCAACGCGTATCGTCAGCGCACGGGAGCCGGAAGTATTGTTTTCGGCAATGGACACCGCCACGGTCGCCATGCCCGTGGCCTCGGTCTGCGAGAGTTCGGCCCACGAGGTGTCGTCGCCCGCGACGGAGATCGTCCAGTCGCAGTTGGCCTCGACGTCGAACGAGAGCGTCGTGGCGAACGACGGCGCGAGAATCGCGTGCGTGTTCAGCGCTACCCGCTGCATCGGCAGCGCCACGTCGTCCTTGCACGCTCCGGCCGCGAGCAGCAGCGCGAAGGCCGCCGCCGCCCGGAAAAAGCTATTCAAGAGTCTGTTTTTCATAATCGCTTACTTTTTGAGGTCTACCAGTACGGGAAGGTGGTCGGAGACCGTCATCACGTTGATCTCCTCGTACGAGGGCACGGCGGTGCGCAGCACCTCGTACGACGGCGAATTGCCCGTGTAGACGAGCACATAGTCGATGCGCGACGGCGAAGAGGTGTTCACGAAGGTATTGGCCGAGGTGCTGATGATCTTCCACGATTCGAGCGCCGCTGCCGGAAGCTTCGACGTGTTGAGGTCCCCCGCCAGGTAGATCGGCTTGGTATAGGCGGCGTAGTTGGCGGCGATATACTCGGTTATGATCTCGAACGACCGCTGGCGGTTCTCATCGCTCTGGTGGCAGAAGTGCGTGGCGATGAAGATGTAGCCGTCGAACTCCGCGAGGAAGAACTTCCGCGCCTCGGTTCCCGGCAGATCGCCCGCATAGGTGTTTTTAGGCGCCGTCTTGCAGAGGATGCCGATGCCGTAGTCGCCGCCGCGGTAGCTGATCGTCTTGCAGTAGTAGGGCCGCATCCCCGTGCGGTCGGCCAGTTCCTGCAACTGGTCGGTCTGATGCCACGTGGTGTTCTTGTCCAGTTCCTGCAACGCGATCACGTCGGGGTCCATCAGCGAGATGACCTTGGCCGTGTTGTTGTAGTTCGCGCGGTCGGTCCCGGAGTTCTGGGTCCATCCCTCGCAGCGGTGGGTGTTGTAGGTCGCCAGCCGCACCGAGTTGGGCAGGCGGTCGTAACCCTGTCCGTCGTAGGGATTGTCGGGTGCGTCGGAGGTCATGTCCCCGAAATCGAAGTCGGAGTTGTCGCCCTCCAGCCCGGAGCAGGCCGCCCCGGACAGCGCCAGGCAGCAGCCGGAGAAGGCGAGCAGTATGAATCGCTTGATTTTCATAATCATTCTTTTTTTCAGGTTAGAAATTCAGGCCGTCGTTCCAGCCGGGGTTCTGCGTAATGGCGCCCTGGGTCAGCACCCGGTCGTCGGTGGGCACGGGATAGAGGTAGTCGCGCTCCTCGTTCCACGAACGGGCGTAATCCGTATGGATAATGATGTAGCCGCTGTCGCCCCCGCTCAAGAAGATCTCCTTGTTCAGCTCGTAGACCGCCGGGGCCGAGGTCGCGGGCTTCGAGCCGGACCAGATGCAGACGTCGTCCACGCCGTCGTTGTTCAGGTCGTAGGACCCCGTGCCGGGGAAATACAGCCCCGTGAAGGGTTTTTCGAAACGCTTGCCCTCCTTCCAGCGCATGATGTCCCAGTAGCGGAGGTTCTCCATCAGCAGTTCGACGGTGCGTTCGCGGCGGATTTCGAGGATCACGCCCTTGTTGTCGCCCGTCACATTGGCATAGCCGGTCTCCGGCGAAGCCAGATAGGGGTCGGGCGAGGCGTTGGCCTTCGTGAGCGAGAGGTTGGCGACGCCCACACGGTCGCGCAGCGGCTTGATCGCAAGGTCGATGTCTTCCTGCGTGAGGGTTCCCAGCTCGGCCTTGGCCTCGGCGTAGTTGAGCATCACCTCGGCGGCGCGCAGCAGCGGCAGGTCGTTCGTCGAAGCGTTGTACGAATCGTACTTGGCCGACTGGAGGTACTTCACCAGCTGGTATCCGGTCATCGTCGCCGCAAGGTTCGGGGCCGACAGCGCCGTGTCGTCGATGCGCTTGTACCCGGGCGTGCGGACCGTCTGTGCGAAGCGGCCGTCCCGGTTTTTGCTCTCCTCGGGGAGCTGCATCGTCTCCCAGCCGGGCTGCGAGGTGAAGGGCGTGCCGTCCTTCATCAGATACATGTTGGCGATGTTCTTCAGCAGGCCGGGGCGTCCCATCGTGATGCTCGTGAGGTAGCCGTTGACGTCGTGCTTCAGACCGATAGCCGTGTTGTAGGCCCGGGCGAGCACGATTTCGGTGTCGAGGGCCTTGAGCGACGAGAAAAGGTTGAGATACGGCGTCGTTCCCGTCGTGTAGACCGAGTATCCGCTCTCGTCGGTGAAGCGCTTCGACGCCGTCGCACAGGCCGTAAGATAGCTTTCCCAGTCCTTCAGCCCGTGATACTTGCGGAAGGTTCCCTCGAACAGGCAGACGCGGCTCTTGAGCGCCAGCGCCGCCCAGCGCGTCACGCGGTAGACCGACCTTTCGACGGGCAGGTTGGTAACGGCGAAATCGAGGTCTTCGATCACCTTCTGCATCACCATCTCGCGCGGATCGCGGCCCTTTTCGAAGAGCAGCGGGTCGCCGGCGTCGATCGGACGGTCGACCCAGGGCACGTCGCCGTAATGCTTCACCTTCTCGAAGTAGAACCACGCCCGGAAGAAGCGCGCCACGCCCTCGTACTCGAGCCGCACGTGCTCGTCGGCACAGTTGGAGGAGTATTGGAGGAAGAAATTGATGTCGCGCAGCTTCTCCCACTTCCAGGAGCCAGCCGTCGCGGGCACGGTGCGGTTGCCCAGCACCTCGCTCGTGAGCGTGGTCTTGGCGATGATGTCGGCCGTCTCGCCGTAGATGGTCCCGGCGGAGGGAAACATCGTGTAGAAATCGTTGGTGTAGAGCTGGCACTCCTCCTCCGTGTGGAAGAAGTTATCGGGAGTGAGCCGGTCCTTCGGGTAGCGGTCGAGCGCGTCCTCGCAGCTGCAAAGTCCGCACGCCGCCACACCGGTCAGTATATAAAGAATGTATTTTTTCATAACGGCAATCGCTTTAGAAGGTTAAGTTCAGACCCACGGAATAGGTCCTGCACCAGGGATAGACGTTCGACTTCTTGTCCGAATTGGCGGCAGCCTGCTCGGGATCGAGGAAATCGTTTTTCAGGGCGCTCCACGTGGCGAGGTTCTCGCCGCTGAAGTAGACACGGCACTCCTTGATGCCGACCTTCGAGGTCAGCCGCTTGGGAATCGTGTAGCCGAGGGTGAGGTTTTTCAGCCGGCAGTAGGCCAGATTTTGCAGGTAACGGTCGTTGGTATAGTAAGCCGTGCCCTGCGTCGAGTTGAGCGACGTATAGGCGCGGGCGCGCGGGAGATAGGCGTCGGGATTGCTCTCGCTCCACACCTGACTCATAAAATTCTTCGGAATGAAGGTCGCATAGGGACGGCTGTACGGCCCCCAGAAGCGCAGGTTGTCCGCGCCGGGATACCAGTCGAGCCGGCCGATGCCCTGCATGAACACCGAGAGGTCGAATCCGTACCACGAAAGGTTGAGCGTGAGTCCGTACTGGTAGCGGGGCGACGAGTTGCCGATCACGCGGCGGTCTCCCGGGTCTTCCAGCGTTCCCTTCCCGCCGTCGACGATACCGCTTCCGTCCAGGTCGAGGTACTTGATGTCGCCTCCGCGAACGCCCTTTCCATAGGCTCCCGTCGCGGAATAATATCCTGCGGCGACCTTCGAAAGGTCCACGCGCGAAGCGTACTCGGCGGCCTCCTCGTCGTTGCGGAACAGCCCGTCGACCTTATAGCCCCAGATTTCGCCGTACTTCTTGCCCACATAAGGGCCTCCGATCAGCCCCGAGGGGTTGTCGCACTTGGTGTACTCGGCCGTGTAGTCCGAGAACGTCCCCGTGATGCCGTAGCTGAAGGTGCTTCCGGCGAGTTTGAACGAGTCGCGCCAGCCCAGCACCAGTTCGTAACCTTTCGTACGGAGGTTGTTCGAGTTGACCTGCGGTTCGTTGGCGCCGTAGATCGAGGGCAGCGACTTGCCCTTGCCCAGGATGCCCTTCGTGTCGCGGATGTAGAAATCGGCCGTCAGCGAGAGACGATTGCTGAACATGTTGAGATCCGCGCCGAGGTTCTTCGAGATGACCTTCTCCCAGGTCTGGTTGCCCGACACGGGATCGCTCACCGTGGCGTGCTGGCCGAGAATCGTACCGTCGAACGAATAGTCGCCCATCGAGCCCTTGGTCGTGATGGTCTGGATGAAGTCGTAGTAACCGATCTGCTGGTTGCCGAGCGAACCGTACGAAAGTCGGATCTTGAGGTTGTCGACCGTCTTGCGCAGCGGTTCGAAGAACGCCTCCTCGCTGATGCGGTATGCCGCCGAGAACGAGGGGAAGAAGCCGTAACGCTTGCCGCGCGGGAAACGCGACGTACCGTCGTAGCGTCCGTTGACTTCGGCCAGGTACTTGCCCTTGTAATCGTAAGCCGCGCGGTAGAACCAGCCCATGATGGCGTATTCGTTGCGGCCTCCGTTGAGCGTGAAGTTGGTCGTACCCTTGGCGAGGTTGAAGTCCGAGAGGTCCTCGGACAGCAGTCCGTCGTTGGCCGCCGTGAGGTCGCGGTAATACTTGGCCTCGTAGTTGTAACCGGCGATCAGCGTCAGGTTGTGCTTCTCGCTGAAGGTCTTGTTATAGGTTCCGTAGACGTCGGCCACATAGTAGTTCTGGTCCCAGACGACCTCCTTGTACTTGTTGGGGAAGCTGCCTTCGGGTTCGGTCATCACCTCGCCCGGATACTGCGAATACTGGACATTGACGCTGCGGTAGTCGTTGTGGAGGTATCCCTGCGTATAGCTGAAGTCGGCCTTTACGTTGAAGTTTTTGTGCAGTTTGAACGTGGCTTCGAACGTCGTGGTGATCTCCTGCGTCTTCTTGTTGCCGAAGCTCTTGCCCTTCTGCATCATGGCGCTGTAACCGTCCATCAGGTAGTGGGTCGACGACTGGGTCATCGAGGTGTGCGACACGGCCGTACCGTCGGGATTCACCGGCACGAACGACGCCAGGGCGTGCAGCGTGGGTTTGCGGAAGTTGTTATACTCGTCCTCGTAACCGTAATACTTGTAGTTCGACTGGAAGAACTTGGTGTTGCTGGCGATGGTCAGCCAGGGTTTGATCTCGGCCTGGAGCTTCACGCGGAAGTTGTAGGACTTGAACATGTCCGGCTCGATGCGGTTGACGCCCTTCTGCTGGTAATAGCGTCCGCTGACCATGTAGGAGAGCGCCTTGGTTCCGCCCTTGATGTTGATGTTGTGGTCCCACGTCGGGCGGCTGTCGTCGTAGAGGTAGTTGTACCAGTCGAAGTTGGCCAGATAGACATACTGCTGACGGCCGTTGCGCCTGTCGGTGACGACCCACGGACGCGCCGGGTTCTCGGTCTTGTCGTTGCGCCGCTCCCAGAGAGCCTTGTAGTCGGCCTCGGTGTAGGAGGTGTAGGGGGTGTTCTGCGTGGCCATCATAAAGAAGTCGGCGATCTTGGCCGAGTAGTATCCGCGCGTCTCGTAGTCGGTCGAGGTCGTGGGGCTGGAGACGGAGAAATAGCCGTTGTACGACACTTCGGCCTTCTCGTTGTACTTGCCGCTCTTGGTGGTGATCAGGATGACGCCGAAGGCTCCGCGTGCGCCGTAGATGGCGGCGGACGAAGCGTCCTTCAGGACCGTGATCGACTCGATGTCGTTCGAGTTGATGCGGTCGGGATAGGTCTCGACGCCGTCGATCAGCACCAGGGGGCTGCCGCCGTTGGGCGAGGTCGTACCGCGGATGTTGTAGGTCGCTCCGGCTCCGGGCTGTCCCGACGAGAGCGTCACGTTGAGGTTGGGGATCACGCCCTGCAAGGCGCGGCCCACGTTCGACACGGGACGGTCTTTCAGCTCCTTCTGCGACACGGTGGCCACGGCTCCCGTGAGGTTGGCCTTCTTCTGCACGCCGTATCCCACCACGACCACCTCGTCGATGCTCTGCTGGGCGTAGGTCAGCACCACGTCGAAGAACGTGCGGCTTCCGACCGCCGATTTGTAGGTGTCGAAGCCGATGAACGACACTTCGAGCATGGCTTCGGCCGTAAGCGCCGGGAGGGTGAGCGTGAAGCTGCCGTTCATGTCGGTCGATATGCCCCGGGTCTGCCCGGCATCGGTCACGAGGACCGTGGCGCCGATCACGGGCGCACCCTTCTCGTCCTTGACGACGCCCTTCACCGTCTGGCGCTGGGGCGCGGCGTCCTTGACGAGGATGATCCTCCGGTTCTCGAAACGGCACGAGCAGTCGGGCAGCATCTGCCGCACCACCTCGGACACGGGCTTGCGCACGGCCGCGACGGACACGATCCGCTTGAGGTCGAAGTCGCCGTTATTGTAGAAAAACGTGTAATTGGTCAGTCGCTCTATCTCTTTCAAAACCTGTTCGACAGAGACGTTTTCCTTGGCAATGCTAACCGTGGGGGGGGGGGGGG
>CDYI01009697.1_pt1 | contig 25439 bp, 14 predicted proteins | sample 557711 | NCBI WGS metagenome assembly CDYI01 (sample SAMEA3182054, study PRJEB8094) | gut metagenome | biome: human; feature: gut; material: Stool; isolation source: human stools | place: Canada | collected 2012-11-13 | reverse complement strand
CCTTTGGGTTATGAGCCCAACGAGCTACCAACTGCTCCACTCCGCGATGTTTTGTGGGTGCAAAGGTACGGCTTTTATTTGAATATGCAAATAAAAACCGGATTATTTTTCATAAAAATGCACTAATATACATAATAGGCTGATAAATAGTCCGATAAAATATAAAACATTTCTATTCGCCAATCGGCTTGACTGTTAATAAAATGTGCTTTTGTTTGTGATATATGCGGAAATATCTTACTTTTGCACAAATTATTAAGCAATGTGCAATTAGTCTATGGCCGTATCGAAGACAAAAGCTAAATTAGTGGATGTAGCCCGTCAGTTGTTTGCTAAAATGGGTGTTGAGAATACCACGATGAATGATATTGCCCTCGCTTCTAAAAAAGGTAGGAGAACGCTTTATACCTATTTTAAGAGCAAGGAAGATATCTATATGGCTGTTGTCGAATCGGAATTGGATATGCTTTCGGATATGATGAAGCGTGTGGCGGAGAAGAACATATCGCCGGACGAGAAGATGATTGAGATGATATACACACGTCTGGACGCAGTGAAAGAGGTGGTATTCCGCAACGGCACGCTTCGGGCCAATTTCTTTCGCGACATTTGGCGGGTAGAGAAAGTGCGCAAGCGGTTTGATGCCAAGGAGATACTGCTGTTTAAGGATGTATTGCGCGAAGGAGTGGAGAAAGGCGTGTTCAGAATAGACGATATCGACATGACCGCCGAGCTGGTGCATTATTGTGTAAAAGGGATTGAGGTGCCCTATATCCGCGGCCATATCGGCGCAAAGCTGGATGACGAGACCCGCGACAAATACGTTGTGAACCTTGTGTTTGGCGCACTGCATAGAACATAAAAACATTTAATCAATAATTTAAAAACAGTATGGGATTATTAGACGGAAAAACAGCCATTGTAACCGGAGCCGCTCGCGGCATTGGTAAGGCCATCGCTTTAAAGTTTGCTCAAGAAGGAGCTAATATAGCATTCACCGACTTGGTGATTGACGAAAATGCTGAAGCTACGGCAAAAGAAATCGAAACGTTGGGCGTAAAAGCCAAAGCGTATGCTTCCAATGCGGCAAGCTTTGAAGATACCGCTAAAGTGGTAGAGGCTATCCATGCAGACTTCGGTCGCATCGATATTCTGGTAAACAACGCAGGTATCACCCGTGACGGTTTGATGATGCGCATGACCGAACAGCAATGGGATATGGTTATCAACGTGAACCTGAAATCGGCTTTCAACTTCATTCACGCTTGTACTCCGATTATGATGCGCCAGAAAGCCGGCAGCATTATCAATATGGCTTCTGTTGTAGGTGTTCACGGCAATGCAGGCCAGGCCAACTACTCTGCTTCCAAGGCCGGTATGATTGCATTGGCGAAATCCATCGCACAAGAACTGGGTTCTCGCGGCATCCGTGCCAACGCCATCGCTCCGGGCTTCATTATGACGGCCATGACAGATGCCCTGTCCGAAGAAGTAAAGGCCGAATGGTGCAAGAAGATACCTTTGCGTCGCGGCGGTACACCCGAAGACGTTGCCAACATTGCTACCTTCCTGGCTTCTGATATGTCTTCTTATGTATCAGGACAGATAATTCAGGTAGACGGTGGTATGAATATGTAACATCCAAATCACTGAATAAATGACTGTCGTATACGAGGACAATCATATCATTATAGTAAACAAGACCGCTTCCGAGATAGTTCAGGGAGACAAAACGGGCGATACGCCGCTTTCGGAGACCGTAAAGCTGTATCTCAAGGAGAAATACCAAAAGCCCGGCAATGTCTTTATCGGTGTCACGCACCGTCTGGACCGCCCCGTAAGCGGTCTTGTTATTTTTGCCAAAACCAGTAAGGCGCTTACCCGTCTGAACGAGATGTTCAAGAACAGCGAGGTGAAGAAAACCTATTGGGCAGTGGTGAAGAACCAGCCTCGGGAGCAAGAAGGCGAGCTGGTGAACTATTTGGTACGTAATGAGAAGCAAAACAAGAGTTATGCCTACGATAAGGAAGTGCCGAACAGCAAGAAAGCGATTTTGCATTATCGGCTCATAGCCAAGTCACAAAACTACTGTTTATTGGAGATAGACCTGAAAACGGGGCGGCATCACCAGATACGCTGCCAGTTGGCAAAGATGGGGTGTCCCATTAAAGGGGATTTGAAATACGGCTCTCCCCGTTCCAACCCTGACGGAAGCATCTGTCTGCATGCGCGCTTTGTGCGCTTTGTACATCCGGTGTCCAAGGAACTGATAGAGGTGGAAGCCCCTGTTCCTGCCGGTAATCTGTGGAATGGCTTTGAAATGATTTGATAATCTGTTAATAACAAATTCAATGAAAAAGATTCTGATTCTTTCGGGACTGTCCCTGTTTGCGGCGCTCGCAGTCCGGGCGCAGGATAAAGTGACCGAATACAATGTACGTCCTGCCGTTGCGGTGCGTACTCCCATTCAAGGTGACAGCATCAACTTTACAGGAGAGAAATTCACGGTCGATGACCTGCTGAAGACCGACATCAGCCTTGACTTCGACGGGCGTCCTTACGAACGCATGGCGGCGGATACCGCAGGGTATGTACGTGTGGAGAAAGCGGATAAAGATAATCTGTTTTATCTGTTTGCCACCAACCTGCGTGCGGAACGCTTTATGAAAGGAAAGCTGAATATTTATTCTCCCGCACGTTTCGAGGTGTTTGTGAATGGCGTTTCCAAACAATCCAAGACGACTGCGGAAGATAGCTTGTCGCAGGTTTCCCCTTCGGTACTTGGCTTACGTCTGGAGCCGGAAGCGGATTATGAGATAGTCGTTAAATTGTTGTCGACGGCTGCCGATAAGGCCGTTCCCGCATTGAAGTGCGAGTTTGAGAAGGATAAGGAGTTTACCGATGTCGGCTATCGGATTGCACCCGATTTGAAAAGGCGTTTCGCGTTGCACAATACGGCTTTCGGAAGCCGCGTGCGTTCGGTCAGTCTTTCTCCGAACGGCAAGTATCTGCTTACCTGCTATGCGGATAACTATTCGTTGAAGCGCTCAAGGACACGTTGTGAGTTGACCGAACTGAAGACGGGCAGGGTGATACTGCCCGCTGCCGATGAGAAAATGCGTTGGATGCCCCGCAGCAATAAGCTTTATTATACCGTAACCGGCAGGCAACGGAATGATTTGGTTGTGTTCGACCCGGTTACCATGCGCGAGGAAGTGTTGCTGAAAGATGTTCCCGAAGGATATTTTGCATGGTCGCCCGCGGAAGATTATCTTATCTACTCTCCCGATGATAAGGGGGAAACGGTCAGCGGTCCTTTGAAACGGTTGCTGCATCCCGACGACCGTATTCCCGATGCGCGTTCCCGCAACTATCTCGTTAAGTACGACCCTGCCACCGGTCTTTCCGAACGACTCACTTATGGTAGCCATGCCGTCTATCTGAATGATATATCTTCTGACGGCAGGAAGCTTTTATGCTCCACTTCTAAATCGAATATCACTCAATGTCCTTTCTCCCTCACTTCCATCTTCGAGGTGGATTTGGCTACGTTGCGGGCGGATACGCTGGTGACATGGAACTCTTATGTCAACAGGGCGGCTTACTCTCCCGACGGCGGACAGCTTCTGGTAATAGGCAGTCCGATGGCTTTTGACGGAATAGGGAAGAATTGCGGCGGGCATCCTGTCGCCAATGATTTCGATACCCAGGCGTTCATTATGGACAAAGCCACGAAAAAGGTCAGTCCTATCACACGCGATTTTAATCCCACCGTCGACTTCTTGCAGTGGAACCGTGTAGACGGCTGTATTTACTTCAATACAACGGACGAAGATTGCAGACATATCTACCGCTATACTCCGAAGACGGACAGTTTTGAAATGCTGCCGCTGCAGGAAGATGTGATTTCTTCCTTCGACCTGGCGGAATACAATCCTGCGGTTGCCGCCTATGTCGGCGGTGGAAATACCAGTGTGGGAGTTGCCTATACGTACGATGTGAAGAAGAAAACGTCTGTCTTGCTTGCCAACCCGATGAAACTCGTTTTGGATAAGATAGATATGGGTGCCATGAAGGAATGGAACTTCACGGCGGAAGACGGTACGGAGATTAAAGGTATGATATGCCTGCCGCCGGATTTCGACCCGGATAAGAAATATCCGCTTATCGTTTATTACTACGGCGGGACTACACCTACCACGCGCGGCATCACTTCGCCTTATTGTGCGCAACTGTTCGCGTCACGCGATTATGTGGTTTATGTTATCCAGCCCAGTGGGGCTATCGGTTACGGTCAGGAATTCTCTGCCCGCCATGTCAATGCGTGGGGGGAACGTACCGCCGACGAAATTATCGAGGGAACGAAGAAGTTCTGCGCCGCTCATCCGTTTGTCAACGATAAGCGTATCGGTTGTATCGGAGCGTCTTACGGCGGTTTCATGACGATGTACTTGCAGACAAAGACGGATTTGTTCGCCGCTGCCGTTTCGCATGCGGGCATCAGTAGCGTCACCAGTTATTGGGGCGAGGGCTATTGGGGCTATTCCTATAACTCCGTTGCCGCTGCCGGGAGCTATCCGTGGAATAATCCCGACCTGTTTACAAAACACGGGGCCTTGTTCAATGCGGATAAAATCAAGACCCCGCTGCTGTTGCTGCACGGTACGGTCGATACGAATGTGCCTGTCGGCGAAAGCATCCAGTTGTACAATGCATTGAAGATATTGGGCAAGCCGGTAGAGTTTATAACGGTGGATGGCGAGAACCACTTCATCAGTGATTATCCCAAGCGCGAGCTGTGGCACAACTCTATCATGGCATGGTTTGCACGTTGGTTGCAGGACAGTCCGGCATGGTGGAATGACCTTTACCCGGAAAGACATTGGTAAATGAAAGGTAACAAAAAAGCCGTTTCCCGGAATAGACAAGGAGGAAACGGCTTTTTTGTTGTTAGTGCGCTTACTATTATTCGGCCACTTCAAGTTGTGCTTGGGATGCTCTTGGCCATTTGCATCTGTGCTCAGGCCAAGAACGATCCGTCACAAACAAACATAAACAGGGCTGCTACTAATACTAATCTTTTTGTTTTTCATTTACTTTAATAGGTTTATATTCGGTTCAGTCTTAGTTTAGGTAGATTTTGCTTTAATACTGCTGTGGATTGGATATCCACATGGAATGTACGTCAAATGATGTGCCAGAATTGATAAGGAAATGATAAGGTGCTGGTAATTAGTACGCTAATTTGGCCGTGACAAAATGCCGCATCGTAGAAATGTGTGGATTTGTGTGGAAAGTGTGGAACGGGGTGTGGAGTTTTTCCACAATTACAGCTCTATGCCGTATAGCTTAAGTTTGTTGTAGAGCGTTTTCCGGTCTATGCCGAGCAGTTGTGCGGCGCGGCTTTTGTTGTAGCCTGTCTGTTTCAAGGCTTCGATGATTTGCTGCTTTTCTGCTTCTTCGTTACGGAGCGGCATGCCTGCGGACGGAGTGACCTGATTTTGCAGTTCACTAAGCTCATTCAAGGTAATGAATTTGTCTTGAGCAAGAAGAGTGGCGCGGCGGACGATATTCTTCATCTGGCGCAGATTGCCCGGCCATTGGTACTCCAATAAGGCTTTGGATGCTTTTTCGTCAAAGCCGATGAGGTGCTTGTCCAGTTCACGGTTGGCCTGGTCTAAGAAGAAGTTTGCAAAGAGAAGGATGTCCTCGCGACGGTCTTTCAATTGCGGCATACGCAGGGTAAATTCATTGATACGGTGGTAGAGGTCTTCGCGGAATGTACCTTTCTCGATGGCTTGTTCCAGATTCTCATTGGTGGCGGATACTAAGCGCACGTCTACCTGTATCTCCTTGTTAGAGCCGATGGGACGTATCTTACGTTCTTGCAGGGCGCGAAGCAATTGTATCTGTACCTCGTAGCTGAGGTTGCCTATTTCGTCCAGAAAGATGGTACCGCCGTTGGCTGCGGCGAATGCGCCGGTCTTGTCGGTCAGCGCACCGGTAAAGGAACCTTTTACGTGACCGAAGAATTCGGAAGCGGCCAGCTCTTTGGGGATGGCTCCGCAGTCAATGGCTATGAACGGCTGCTTGGCGCGGCGGCTCAACTTATGGATGCGTTGCGCCACATACTCCTTACCTGTTCCGCTGGCTCCGTTGATGAGGACGGACATATTGGTGGGAGAAACCAGATTTACATAGTTATAAAGTTGTTTGGCGGCATCGCTTTCGCCCTCCAGGTAGTCGGAAGATGCGTCCACCGTGCTGTCGGCGGCAAATGCTTTATCTGTCCCGGATGAATGTGCCGCCTGTTGAGGTGCGGCGGACGAGGGCTTCAGGGCTTCATCCATTTTCTTCAATAATTCATCGGGATTTACGGGCTTTGCGATGTAGTCGCATGCGCCCAGCTTTATGGCTTGTACGGCGGACTGTATGTCGGCATAGCCCGTCATGATGATAAGAGGTATATGCAAGGAATGTTCCCCCAGCCATTTCAGCAAGTCTATGCCGTCACGGTCGGGCAGGCGCAAGTCGGACAGTATCAAGTCTACTGTCTCGGCTTCGATATGCTTCTGGGCACGGGATATGCTGCTGACCGAACTGACCTGGAAACCTTTCTTGCCGAGCCATGTTTTCAACATCATACCGTAAGTGATGTCATCTTCTACGATTAATATGGATTTCATCCCTTCTGCTTTTTATCTCTTTTATGATGCAAAGGTAAATCGTTTTGTTCGATTTTAGTATATTTGCAGACTTAAATTAAACAAAAAGACAGATGAAAAGAAATCTCATAGTATTATTAACCATACTGGTTTGCGGTCTGACGGCCTGCAAACCGGGACAAAAGAAAGACGGAAATATGGAAAAAGAAACGAAATTGAAGATTGAAACAAGTGCGGGTGACATCATCGTGAAACTGTATAACGAGACGCCGAAGCATCGCGATAACTTTATCAAGCTGGCCGAGGACGGTACTTATGAGGGTACTCTGTTTCACCGTGTCATCAAGGACTTCATGATACAGGCTGGCGACCCCGAATCGAAGAATGCCCCGAAAGACAAGATGCTGGGAGCGGGTGATGTGGGATACACGGTTCCTGCGGAGTTTGTCTATCCTAAATACTTCCATAAGAAAGGTGCGCTGTCTGCCGCCCGTCAGGGAGACAACGTGAACCCGAAGAAGGAATCGTCCGGTTGCCAGTTCTATATCGTGACCGGAAAGGTGTATAACGACTCTACACTTCTCGGCATGGAACATCAGATGAATCAGGCGCGTTTGAACAATGCTTTCAATGCTTTGGCGCAGAAGCACATGAAAGAAATCTACAAGATGCGTAAGGACGGCGACCAGGAAGGTTTGATGAACCTGCAGGATACGCTTATCGCGCAGGCTGAGGCTCAGGTGGCTGATGAACCGGAATTCCGTTTCACGCCGGAACAGGTGAAGGCCTATACCACTGTCGGCGGTACACCGCATCTGGACGGTGAATATACCGTATTCGGCGAAGTGGTTGAGGGCATGGATATCGTAGATAAGATTCAACAAGTAAAGACAGACCGCAGTGACCGTCCGGAAGAGGATGTGAAGATTGAAAAGGTGACTGTGATCGATTAACGAATGAAGATAAATAAGCATTGTTTCCCCAACGGCCTGCGACTGGTGCACTACGAGGATACCAGTACGCAAATGGTGGCGCTGAACATCGTTTATGATGTCGGTGCACGCGACGAGCATCCCGAACATACCGGCTTTGCCCATTTGTTCGAGCATCTGATGTTCGGCGGTTCGGTGCATATTCCCGATTATGATACGCCTTTGCAATTGGCGGGGGGAGAAAATAATGCCTGGACGAATAACGATATTACCAATTATTACCTGACCGTTCCGAAACCGAACGTAGAGACAGCCTTTTGGCTGGAGTCCGACAGGATGCTGGAACTGGCTTTCAGCGAGCAAAGCCTCGAAGTACAGCGCGGCGTGGTGATGGAAGAGTTTAAGCAACGCTGTCTCAACCAGCCGTATGGTGATGTGGGGCATTTGTTCCGCCCGTTGGCGTTCCGGGTGCATCCGTACCGCTGGCCTACTATCGGCAAAGAACTCTCCCACATAGAGCAGGCCACGCTGGACGAAGTGAAGAGCTTCTTCTACCGCTTCTACGCCCCGAATAATGCCGTACTGGCAGTGACGGGGAACATTTCATGGGATGAAACCGTCAGGCTCACCGAGAAATGGTTTGCGCCCATTCCCCGGCGGGATGTTCCGGCGCGGCAATTGCCGCAGGAACCGGAGCAAACGCGGGAACGCAGGCTGACGGTGGAAAGAAACGTGCCGCTGGATGCCTTGTTCATGGGCTATCACATGTGCAGTCGTGAGAGTGCGGATTATTACGCATTCGATATCCTGTCCGATATTCTCAGTAACGGACGCTCCAGCCGTTTGAACCGCCGTCTGGTGCAGGAACAGAACCTCTTTTCCGGTATCGACGCATACATCAGTGGTACGCGTGATGCGGGGCTGTTGCAAATCAGCGGTAAGCCTGCGGCAGGCGTGTCGTTGGAACAGGCGGAAGCCGCTGTCCGTAAGGAATTGGAAGAGTTGCAGCAATCTCCGGCAGGCGAACAGGAACTGGAGAAAGTCAAGAATAAGTTTGAATCTACCCAGATATTCGGCAATATCAATTACCTGAACGTAGCCACAAATCTTGCCTGGTTTGAGCTGACGGGAAAGGCGGAAGATATTGACCTTGAAGTAGAGCGTTATCGCTCCGTTACGACGGAGCAACTGCACACTGTGGCGCAGCATACTTTCTGCGAGAACAATACCGTAGTATTATATTATAAGAGTGATAAACAACATTAAAAGAGAACAGTGAGGATGTGTGGAACATCTGTCTGACAGACTGTGGATTTCGTCCGATGAAACAAATTTTAGATAATAAGATGATGAATTTGATAGCCGGCTATAAACAGCATTATAAAGCGTTGATATTTCTGGGACTTCCCATTGTTATCGGGCAGGTGGGCGTAATTGTTCTCGGTTTCGCGGATACCCTGATGATTGGGCATCACAGTACCGAGGAACTGGGTGCGGCTTCTTTCGTAAACAACGTATTTACGCTTTGCATCATTTTCAGTACCGGTTTCAGCTACGGACTGACGCCTATTGTAGGCAGTCTTTACGGCAACCGCCGTTTTGCGGAAGCGGGGCAGGCGTTGCGGTGCAGTTTGGTGGCGAATGTCCTGGTGGCTTTGCTTCTTACTTTCATCATGACGGTGGTCTACTTCAATGTGGAGCGTTTGGGGCAGCCCGAAGAACTGATGCCTTTGATAAAACCTTATTATCTGGTATTGCTCGCTTCGCTGGTTTTCGTGATGCTGTTCAATGGTTTCAAGCAGTTTACGGACGGTATCACCGACACCAAGACCGCCATGTGGATACTGCTGGGCGGAAACGCGCTGAACATCATAGGTAATTATATTCTTATCAACGGTAAGCTGGGCTTTCCGGAGTTGGGTTTGCTGGGAGCAGGTATCAGTACGCTGTTTTCGCGTATTATGATGGTCGTGGTTTTCGCGCTGATTGTACTTCGCGGCCGTCGCTTCATTCGTTACCGGCTTGGGTTTTCCCGCATGGGGTGGTCGCTTCCGGTGTTTAAGCGGCTCAATGCGTTGGGCTGGCCTGTCGGCTTGCAGATGGGAATGGAGACGGCTTCTTTCAGCCTTAGCGCCATTATGGTGGGTTGGCTGGGTACCATCGCTTTGGCATCCCATCAGATAATGCTGACCATTTCGCAATTCACTTTCATGATGTACTACGGTATGGGGGCTGCGGTAGCGGTGCGTGTCAGTAACTTTAAGGGGCAGGGCGATATGGAGAATGTACGCCGTTCCACATTTGCGGGCTTCCACCTGATAATGGCTATGGAAGTGGTGCTTATGAGCATTGTTTTTGTGATGCGCGGACAGGTGGGCGGTTGGTTCACGGATAGCGCCGAGGCTTCGGCGCTGGTGGCGTCCTTGTTCTTTCCCTTCCTGATTTATCAGTTTGGCGACGGATTGCAAATCAACTTTGCCAATGCGCTGCGAGGCATATCGGATGTAAAGCCGATGATGATTATTGCATTTATTTCTTATTTTATTATATCTTTGCCCGTAGGATATTTTTGCGGTTTCGTGCTGGGCTGGGGATTGGTCGGTGTCTGGATGGCTTTCCCGTTCGGACTGACCAGCGCCGGACTGATGCTGTGGCTGCGTTTCCGCTATAAAACGGGAACGAGATGATAAAAGAGGCGGTATTCGCCGTCCTGTCACTCTATCACCTTTTTATCACCTATTATGAATAGCGTATCGAAAGTAAAGATAGCTGTCGGATACACTCTGTTGTTAGGAGTGTTGCTTTTTTCCCTGTTCTTCGTGCATAGGGAAATGGAGAATCTTATGCTTTCCGATAATCAGGATGTGCAGTGGACGGACAGTCTCATCACGCTTCTCAGGGAGAAGGACGCGAACACCATTTACATGTTGCGTGTGCTGAGCGAAACGAGCGACAGTATGGTTTCTACCCGGGAGATAGAGAGCATCATCGCTACCCGGCAGGATTCGGTCGTTACCAACCGGCGGGTGCAGCGCCGTATCATTACGCATCGCGATACGGTGGTTACCAAGCCCAAGAAGAAAGGCTTCTTCCGTCGTTTGGGAGAGGTGTTCGTTCCGCCTAAAAAAGATACTGCCATACAGGTAAAGACTTCCCTCGAATATGCTACGGATACGGTGATTGATGTCTACAATCCGGTGGACTCCCTGCAAGAAAAGCTACGTGCCGTGGCGCAGCAGAAGAAAGAGAATAATGCCATTGTACAACGCCGCAGGCGCACTTTGCAGCGCATGGACAGGATGCTGACCGCCCGTATCGACAGTCTGTTGAAAGGTTATGAACAGGAAACCTTGCAGCGCGCCCGCGAAGAGGCGGAGTATCAGCAATCCGTGCGCCATCACTCCATTAAGATAATCAGCGGTATCGCGGCCGGCGCTGTGTTGCTTTCCGCCTTTTTCCTGATAATCATCGGGCGTGACATTACGCGCAGCAACCGTTATCGCCGCGAACTGGAAGAAGCCCGCCGCCGTGCCGAAGACTTGCTGGCTACGCGGGAAAAGATGATGCTTGCCATTACCCACGACTTTAAGGCGCCGCTCGGCTCCATCATGGGCTATGCCGACCTGCTCTCCCGTCTGACGGTGGACGAACGGCAGCGCTTCTATCTGGATAACATGAAAACTTCATCGGAACATCTGCTGAAACTGGTTGTCGATTTGCTTGATTTTCATCGGCTCGACCTTCATAAGGCCGAGATAAACCGGGTTACTTTCCATCCCGCCCGTCTGCTGGAAGAAATCCATGTCAGCTTCGAACCGCTGACTTCCGCCAAGGGACTGGGCTTACATTGCGATATTGCTCCCGAGTTGGAGAGCACGTATATCAGCGACCCGCTCCGGTTGCGCCAGATTATCAATAACCTGCTTTCCAATGCCGTGAAGTTTACGGACGAGGGCGGCATAACGATAACGGCACGTTACGAGAACCGCCGGCTGGTCGTTGCCATAGCCGATACGGGCAAAGGTATGGAACCTGCCGACAGGGAACGGATTTTTCAGGAGTTCACCCGTCTGCCCGGCGCGCAGGGCAAAGAGGGCTTCGGGCTCGGATTGTCCATCGTGCGCATGCTTGTACAGTTGCTGGAAGGAACGATTGATGTGGACAGTGCGCCGGGTAAGGGAAGCACGTTTACATTACGTATCCCTTTGTTCCCCGTGAGGGTATCGGAGAATGCCGGCGGGAAGCGTCAGGAGACGGAAACCGAAGCTTCTGCCGCTCTTTCCGGAGAAATATCCGTTCCTTCACAACGCTCGCTTCGCGTGCTTCTGATTGATGATGACCGTATTCAGCTTACGCTCACCGCGGCCATGCTCCAACATAGCGGTATCGCTTCGGTGTCGTGCATGCAATTGGATGAATTGCTGGATGCCCTGCGTTCCGATACCTTCGATGTACTGCTTACCGATGTACAGATGCCTGCCATAAACGGCTTCGACCTGCTGAAACTGCTGCGGGCGTCGAACCTTCCTCAAGCTCAGACCATTCCTGTGATAGCCGTTACAGCCCGTAGCGACATGAAAGGGGAGGAGATTAAGGAACACGGTTTTGCCGGTTGTTTGCACAAACCGTTTACGGTAGCGGAGCTTTTCCGGGAACTGAATGCGGAGGGTATCGGACAAGAGCCTGTTCCTGCCCCGCAATGTGAAGAAGCGGTTGCGGCTGAGGCTTCATCTCCGGAGCTTCCTTATAATTTCTCGGCGCTTACCGCTTTCTCCGGTGATGATCCGGAAGCGGCAAAGTCCATTCTTGAGAGTTTCGTCACTGAAACCCGTCTCAATGCCGAACGTTTGCGGCAGGCGGTGGATGCGGCGGACATGGACGGGGTGGCTGCCGTATCGCACAAAATGATTCCTCTCTTTACGCTGATTGGCGCTACGGAACTGGTGTCGGAACTTAAGATACTGGAAAGCCTGCGCGGCGCTCCCTTCACTGCCGAACAGGGACAGCGCGCGCTCCGTTCGCTTGCCCTTATCGAGGATATTGTTCGTTTACCGGCACAGACCGATTTGGGTAAGCGGTCGATATAAGTGGTCATAAACACTGGTGTGGCACAGTATTTTTATTCTTTAGGAACTTTATCTCGAAATTAATTGTTTACTTTGTACAACTTTTAATAGATGACAGTTTGACGTTCCAATGAGAAGAAAATGGTTAAAGGGAGCACTTTGGGTGCTGCTCACTCCTATTATCCTATTTGTAATATTGATGATATTGCTGTATGTGCCGCCCGTGCAGAATTTTATACGGAAACAGGCTACGGCGATAGCGTCGGATGCTACGGGCATGAATATTTCCGTAGAACGGATTGACCTTCGTTTTCCCTTGAATCTGCTTGTGCGTGGCGTACAGGTGGTGCAGTCGGAGAACGACGCCGTCGATATGCAACATCCCGATACCCTGCTGAACCTTGGAAGCCTGAACGTGCGCGTGCAGGCGTGGCCTTTGTTGCAGGGCAGGGTAGAGGTGGACGATATTACTTTGCAGCAGGTAGCCGTAAACTCTTCCACCTTGCTGGAAGGTATGCATATCAAAGGAACGCTCGGACGGTTCTTCCTCGAGAGTCACGGCATCGACCTGAAAAAAGAGAATGCCGTGCTGAATAGTGTGGAGTTGAGTAATACCCATGTGCAAGTAATACTTGCCGATACTGCCGAGGCTCCGAAAGATACTGCTGAGACCGCCTTGAACTGGCGGATAGCGTTGCACAACCTGAAACTGAAGAATGTTTCGGTGGATTTGCAGATGCCGCTTGATTCCATGACGTTGGCTGCCAATATAGGAGATGCAAGCATAGAAGATGCCAATGCCGACCTCAAACGTCAGTTCTACGGTTGGCGTAAGTTTGCGCTTACGGGTACTGCCGTAAATTACGATTCGGGTACAGCCGCTCCCGTCGAGGGTTTTGACGCTTCGCATATCGCGTTGCGCGACATCCGTATCGGCATAGATTCGGTGATGTCCTGCGGCCGCGACATGAACGCCGTTATCCGCGAGTTCTCCATGTACGACCGTTCGGGACTGACTGTAACTTCTCTGACCGGACGTCTGTTTGCCGATTCAACCCTTATCCGCGTGCCCCATTTGCAACTTACGACCCCGCATAGTGAAATGAACCTGACGGCGCAGACCTATTGGAAACTTGTCGATATACCTACTACCGGACGTCTGTCTGCCCGCTTTAATGCCAATATCGGCAAACAGGATGTACTGCTCTTTGCAGGCGGATTGCCCGAAACCTTTAAAGAGGCTTATCCTTTCCGGCCGCTGGTGATTCATGCCGGTACGGAAGGGAACTTGAAGCAAATGCAGATTTCACGTTTCACCGCCGAATTGCCGGGCGCTTTCTCGTTGAGCGGCGGCGGTGAGTTGTGGAACCTTACGGACAGCTTGAGGCGTAGCGGAGAGCTTGATTTTGAAATGCAGACGCAAGACCTTAATTTCCTGACCGGACTTACCGGGGTAACTCCCGACGGCTCTATCGTTGTGCCCGACAGTATGAATCTCGTGGCGCGTCTCGGTCTTGACGGGCCGCAATGCAACGCGCTTCTGAAAGTAAAGGAAGGCAAAGGCAGTCTGGATTTGGATGCCGCCTACAACTTGTCTACCGAGGCCTATCATGCAGACCTTGCCATAGATGCTTTGCAACTCCATCATTTCCTGCCTAAAGACTCTGTTTATACACTTACGGCCCATGTTTCCGCCAAAGGCCAGGGAGTGGATATCGCTTCTCATAAGACAATGGCGCGCATAGAGGCCAAGCTGGCGGAATTGCAGTATGCCCGTTGGAATATATCGGGCGTGGATTTGAATGCGGGTTTGAAGTCATCGGTGGCTTCAGTGCGACTGACGAGTGATAATGAGTTATTGAAGATGCAGTCCGAGGCCGACTTACGTCTCGACCGCAAATACATGGACGGCAAGCTGAATATGAATGTCGAGGAGCTGGACTTATATAAACTGGGCGTTGCCCCCAAGCCTTTGGAACATTCGGTTGCGTTTAATCTGGGTGCGGAAGCGCGCCACGATTCCATTAAGTTGCGGATGGATGCCGGCGATATGGACTTGCAGTTCCGTGCCCGCAGCACTTTGAAGGAACTGTTGGAACAATCGGACGAGTTCGTCGCCATTCTTATGAAGCAGATAGATGAAAGGCGGCTGGACCATGCGGCTTTGCGTCGGGTGTTACCTTCGGCAGGCATGCAGCTGACGGCGGGACAGTCTAATCCGGTCAGCTATTTCCTGAAAACAAAAGATGTGACGTTCAATGACTTTACCCTTCGTTTCGGTACCACGCCGACGCGGGGCATCAACGGGCGGACTGCTGTGCATGGATTGCGTGTGGACTCGTTGCAACTCGATACGATTTTCTTTACCGTGAAGCAGGATACCTCCCGGATGATGCTGCAAAGCGGGGTGATTAACGGGCCGAAGAACCCACAGTTTGTGTTCCGGAGTACGCTGACAGGCGAGATTCGGAGTGAAGACGCCGAACTGACCGTAAATTATGTGGACGGTGAGGGGCAGACAGGAGTGCTGTTCGGTATAAATGCCCGCCCGCTGACCGAAGGACACGGCAAAGGCAACGGAGTATTGCTGAATCTGACACCTGCCGAACCGGTTATCGCATACCGTAAGTTCCATTTTGTAGATAACAGTAACTGGATATATCTGCATAAGAATATGCGTGTCTATGCCAATATCGATATGGATAGCGACAACGGCTTATGTTTCCGTATGCAGTCGGACAAGAACGACAGTATCTCGTTGCAGAATATGAACGTGGAATTAAGCCGCTTCCAGTTGGGAGAATTAAGCGAAGTGCTTCCTTATATGCCCCGACTGACCGGTTTGTTCTCCGCCGAAGCACAGTATATACAGACTCCTACTTCCTTACAAGTGTCTGCCGAAGCCAGCATCAATGAACTGACTTACGAGCGGCAACATGTAGGAGACATCGGTATGGGCGCCACATGGCTGCCGGGAGATAAAGGCGCTACGCATTATCTGAATACGTATTTCAGTTACGACAATCAGGAAGTGCTGACCGCAGACGGTATACTGACGCAAAAGAATGGCAGGGATACGCTGGAAGTGACCACCTCTTTTGAGCATTTCCCGATGAAGATTGCCAATGCCTTTATTCCCGACCAAATGGTTTCCTTCACCGGCGATCTTGACGGCGGAATGTATATCTACGGACCGTTGGAGAAACCCAAGATGCACGGAGATGTTACACTGGACAGCGTATCGGTATATGCGCGTCAGGCAGGAGCCCGCTACTGGTTCGACGACCGCCCCGTACAGATTAAGGACAATCAACTGATATTCGATAAGTTCGCTATCTATACCACCAGTAAGAATCCGTTCACCATTAACGGTAAGGTGGATTTTCGTAATCTGGAACGCCCTACGGCGGATTTGAAATTGCTGGCAGAGAACTATACGCTGCTGGATGCGCCGCGTACCCGCGAAAGTCTCATTTACGGCAAGGTATTTGTCGATTTGAACGCAACGGTACGAGGGCCTTTGGATGCCTTGACCATGCGCGGCAATATGAATCTGTTGGGAAATACGGATGTGACCTATGTGCTCACCGACTCGCCGCTGACGGTGGAAGACCGTCTTGAAGGCCTGGTTACCTTTACTTCCTTTGCGGACACGACCTCGGTGAGTGCGGATGAGGCCCCTGCCATGTCTTTGGGCGGTATGGATATGATTATGTCCGTGCATATAGACAATGCCGTACGCCTTCGTGCCGATTTGAGCCCCGACCGTAGTAAGTTTATAGAACTGGAAGGCGGTGGGGATTTGAATATGCAATACACTCCGCAAGGTGATATAAGCCTTACCGGACGCTATACGCTTTCGGGCGGAATCATGAAGTATTCGCTTCCTATCATTCCGTTGAAGGAATTCCAGATTAACAACGGAAGTTATGTGGACTGGCGCGGCGACCCGATGAACCCGACATTGAACCTGAAAGCGACGGAGCGTATGCGCGCTTCGGTAGCCGACGGTGACGACGGCGGTTCGCGCGTGGTAAACTTCGATGTGTCCATAGCCATAAAGAACCGGCTTGACGCTCCCGAACTTATCTTCGATATAACGGCGCCGGATGACGCAGCCATCGAGAACGAATTGCAGGCTATGGGTACTGAGGAGCGTAGCAAACAGGCCATTGCCATGCTGGCGACCGGTGTTTATATGAATAGCGGTGTCAAAGGTGGCGGATTCTCTATGGGTAGCGCTCTGAACAGCGTTATCCAAAGTCAGATCAACTCATTGGCGGGTTCGGCTTTCCAAAGCATTAATGCAAGTTTCACGATGGGTATGGAAGACCGTACGGCTGCCGAAACGGGAGATAAGCAAACGGATTATAGCTTCCGCTATTCGCAACGCCTTTTCAACGACCGTGTGCAGATTGTTATCGGCGGTAAAGTAACAACGGGCGCCAATGCCACGAATGATGCGGAATCGTTTATCGATAATATTTCGCTGGAGTACAGGTTGGATACGTCCGGTACGCGCTATGTCCGTGTGTTCTATGACAAGAACTACGAAAGCGTGCTCGACGGGGAAATAACGGAAACCGGAGTCGGTCTTGTGCTTCGCCGTAAGATGGACCGTCTGGGCGAACTCTTTATCTTCAGGAAAAAGAAGAAACAAACTGTAGAATGATATGAAACGACTGATATTATATATAGCGGGTATACTGTTTCTGGCAGGATGTTCCACAACCAAGCATTTGCCGGAAGGTGAAATCCTGTATACGGGACAAAAAACGATGATTGTCGAGAACCGTAGCAAGACTCCGGTAGGCGAAACCGCCATGGAAGAGGTGGAAGCTGCGCTGGCCACTGCTCCGAACAACTCTTTGCTGGGCAGTTCCAGTATCCGCATACCGTTCCCTGTGGGATTATGGATTTACAATGGATTTGTGAAATATGAGAAGGGGTTTGGAAAGTGGATATTCAACCGCTTTGCTGCAAAGCCGGTATTGATGTCGTCCGTCAATCCTGATATCAGGCAGAAGGCTGCTGCCAATCTGTTGCGGGACTACGGCTACTTCAACGGTACGGTCAGTTATAAGACATTTGTAAATCCGAAAGACTCATTAAAGGCGAAGCTGCAATATACGGTGGACATGCGTAATCCTTATTTTATCGATACGGTCTACTACCACGGTTTCAGTGAACGTACGTCGCGCATTATGAATATGAGCCGCCGCCGTTCGCTCATCAGTCCGGGAGAACAGTTTAATGTGACCGACCTCGACGGAGAGCGTACTCGTATCAGTACTTTGCTGCGCAATGTAGGGTGCTATTATTTCCGTCCCGACTATCTGACTTATCAGGCTGATACGACTTTAGTGCCCGGCGGCCATGTCGTGATGCGTATGGTGCCTGCTCCCGGTATGCCTTCTGTCGCCGAAAAACCGTTTTATGTGGGCAGTAAAGCATTCCACCTCTATGGCAAGCATGGAGAGGCTCCTAACGACAGCATGGATTATAAGGGACTGCGCATCTATTATCATGATAAATTGCGGGTACGTCCCAACATGATTTACAGGTGGCTCAACTATCAGGCATATCGTCAGAAACGCCAGGTGCAGGACAGTACGGGTATCTCCCGCAGACGTTCCATGCAAAGCCTTTACAGTTTATATCGTCAGACCCGTGTGCAGGAGCGTTTGAATAATGTGGGTATCTTCCGCTATCTCGAAATGCAGTATACTCCGCGCGATACGACATTCGCGTGTGATACGCTGGATGTGAATATCCATGCGGCTCTCGACAAACCCTACGATGCCGAACTGGATTTCAACGTGAAGATGAAAAGTAATAACCAGACCGGACCGGGAGCTTCGTTCACCGTAACGAAAAACAACGTGTTTGGCGGCGGTGAGGCATGGAATGTGAAGCTGGACGGTTCGTATGAGTGGCAGACGGGTAAAGACCGGTCTTCATTGATGAACAGTTATGAGGTGGGATTGTCTACTTCGCTGATGTTCCCACGTGTGGTCTTTCCCCGTTTCGGCGATAAGGAGTACGACTTTCCGGCCACTACCACCTTCAAGTTGTACATCGACCAGTTGAACCGCGCCAAGTATTATAAACTGTTGGCGTTTGGTGGAAACGCTACGTATGATTTCCAGCCGAAGCGTACGACCAAACATAGTTTCACGCCGTTTAAACTTACGTTTAATGTGCTTCGTAACCCGACGGAAGCCTTTAAGGAATTGCAGGCGGAGAATCCTGCGCTCTACGTCAGTCTGCGCGACCAGTTTATCCCTGTCATGGAATATATGTACACGTATGATAACGCTTCTTTACAGCGTGTGCGCAATCCCATTTGGTGGCAGACGACGGTAAGCTCGGCAGGTAATCTGACTTCGTGTATTTATCGTGTCTTCGGCAAACCGTTCAGCGAGAAGGATAAAAAACTGCTGGGTGTACCTTTTGCGCAGTTCCTGAAGGTTAACAGTGAATTCCGCTATCACTATAAGATAGATAAAAACCAGATGATCGCTTCACGCATTGCCGGAGGAGTGATATGGTCGTACGGAAATGCGCTGTCGGCTCCTTATACCGAGCAGTTCTATATCGGCGGCGCCAACAGCGTACGTGCTTTCTCCGCCCGCAGCATAGGCCCGGGCGGTTATGCTCCGGATAAGGAAAGTAAGTATTCTTTCATCAACCATGTGGGCGACATACGTATGGAAGCTAATGTTGAGTATCGTTTCCGTATCATCGGCGACTTGCATGGAGCGGTGTTCTTGGATGCCGGTAATGTGTGGCTGATGCGTAAGGATGATTCCCGCCCCGGTGGAGAACTTACTTTAAAGAACTTTGCCAAGCAGGTGGCTTTGGGTACGGGAGCGGGTTTGCGCTATGATATGGATTTTCTGGTGTTCCGTTTGGACTGCGGAGTAGGACTGCACGACCCGTATGATACCGGTAAGTCGGGATACTACAATATTCCTAAGTTCAAGGACAGTCTTGCTTTGCATTTCGCTATCGGTTATCCGTTCTAAGAGATTCTGTCGGCTTTGCAGACAATAGTGAATCGTATTTGCCCAAAAACGGACTCAATGCGGAAGTACCGGTCAATAAGGTGGAGTTTTGTACGATTATAGAAAAGAATGGACTAAAATCTCCCCTTTTCTGATATAAATTTTACTACTTTTGCATCTGTTATCAACCATGATACACTAACCTTTTTAAATAATAACTAATATGAAACCAACTTTATTCTTATTGGCAGCCGGTATGGGCAGCCGGTACGGTGGCTTGAAACAGTTAGATGGACTGGGCCCCAATGGCGAAACTATTATGGATTATTCTATTTACGATGCTATCAATGCCGGATTCGGTAAGCTCGTTTTCGTTATCCGTAAAGACTTTGAGCAGGACTTCCGCGATAAAATCATTTCCAAATACGAAGGACATATTCCGTGCGAACTGGTGTTCCAGGAACTGGATGCGCTTCCCGAAGGATTTACTTGCCCGGCAGACCGTACCAAACCATGGGGTACTAACCATGCCGTAATGATGGGCGCCGATGTGATAAAGGAACCGTTCGCCGTTATCAATTGCGATGATTTCTACGGTCGCGATTCTTTCCGGGTAATGGGTAAATTCTTGTCAGAACTTCCCGATGGTTCCAAGAATAAATATTCGATGGTGGGTTTCCGTATTGGAAATACATTAAGTGAAAGCGGCACGGTATCTCGCGGTCTTTGCGGTACGGATGCCGATAATCTGCTGACTTCCGTTGTAGAACGTACCAAGATTCAACGTATGGACGGTGAGGTGAAGTATATCGATGATAATGGCGAGTGGACTGCTACTCCCGACACTACTCCGGTCAGCATGAATTTCTGGGGTTTTACTCCCGACTATTTTGCTTATAGCCAGGAGTTCTTTAAGACATTCCTCAGCGATCCGAAGAATATGGAAAATTTGAAGAGCGAATTCTTTATTCCTTTGATGGTGGATAAACTGATTAATGACGGTACTGCTACGGTAGAAGTACTCGATACGAACAGTAAATGGTTCGGCGTGACTTATCCGGAAGACCGTCAGAGTGTGGTTGATAAGATTCAGGCGTTGGTAGATGCCGGAGAATATCCCGCTAAGTTATTCTAAGGGAATATCCGAGCGGTTTACTTTATAAAAATATCCCCTCTTTTCCTTCTTTTGTTCTCCAGGTTGGTTGGACGGAAAGGGAGAGAGGGGACTTTTTGTAAAGGTTTATGAGTTGTAAGAGGACTTTTGTAACTAATTGATTATCAGTTTGATTTATAAAGCGTGATTAAGTATGGGACTGAGCCTGTCTCAGTATACGACTGAGGTACCCTGAGTATGGGACTGAGCTTGCCTCAAAATACATCTGAATGCGATAAACATCGCATTGTAACTATAAAATCCTCGACAGACCGTTCGCCATATCATTTGATACGTCATATAGCAAGTATTGAAATTTAAATGAATGTAGTTGTATGCTTTGAATACACGATTGCGTGAGAATAAAAATAATATCGCTACCTTTGCAGCCTTAAACGATTAATTCATTGACACTATGATATCTGTAGAAGGACTGAAGGTGGAATTTAACGCTACCCCTCTGTTCGAAGACGTTTCTTATGTTATTAATAAGAAAGACCGCATAGCTCTTGTCGGTAAGAATGGGGCGGGTAAGTCCACCATGCTCAAAATATTGGCCGGCATTCAGCAACCCGCTTCCGGTGTTGTGGCCGTTCCCCGTGAATGTACGATCGGGTACTTGCCTCAGGTGATGATACTCAGTGATGAGCGTACCGTCATGCAAGAGGCGGAACTTGCTTTTGAGCATATCTTTGAGATGCAGGCTGATATAGAGCGTATGAACCGGCAGTTGGCCGAACGCACCGATTATGACAGTGAAGATTATCAGAAATTGATAGACCGTTTTACCCATGAAAACGAGCGTTTTCTGATGATGGGCGGTACAAACTATCGTGCCGAAATAGAACGTACCCTTCAGGGACTGGGCTTTAGCCGTGAGGATTTTGACCGTTCTACGAGTGAGTTCTCCGGTGGTTGGCGTATGCGTATCGAGCTTGCCAAGTTGTTGCTTCGCCGTCCGGATGTGTTGCTGCTCGATGAGCCTACGAACCATCTCGATATCGAGAGTATCCAGTGGTTGGAGAACTTCCTCTCCACCCGTGCCAACGCAGTGGTGCTTGTCAGTCACGACCGCGCTTTTCTGAATAATGTCACTACCCGTACGATTGAAATAACTTGCGGGCGTATCTATGATTATAAAGTGAAGTACGATGAGTTTGTGGTACTCCGTAAGGAACGCCGAGAACAGCAGCTTCGTGCTTACGAAAACCAGCAAAAACAGATACAGGATACGGAAGACTTTATCGAGCGTTTCCGCTATAAGGCCACTAAGGCTGTACAGGTACAGAGCCGTATCAAACAACTGGAGAAGATAGAGCGCATCGAAGTGGACGAAGAGGATAATTCTTCTTTACGGTTGAAGTTTGTGTGCAGCAGCCGTAGCGGTAACTATCCCGTTATCTGTGAAGATGTTGCCAAAGCGTACGGAAGCCATGTCATATTTCACGATGTAAATCTCACTATTAACCGCGGTGAGAAAGTGGCTTTTGTCGGCAAAAACGGCGAAGGTAAGTCCACACTTGTAAAGTGCATCATGGATGAGATTACGGATTATACCGGGAAGCTTATTTTGGGGCACAATGTGCAGATTGGTTATTTCGCGCAGAATCAGGCGCAACTGCTGGATGAAAACCTGACGGTTTTCGATACCATCGACCGGGTGGCGGTGGGAGATATCCGGCTGAAGATACGCGATATTTTAGGAGCATTCATGTTTGGCGGAGAGGCTTCGGACAAGAAGGTAAAAGTCCTTTCCGGTGGAGAACGTACCCGTCTCGCCATGATTAAGCTGTTGCTGGAACCTGTGAATTTCCTGATTCTCGACGAACCGACGAATCATCTTGATATGCGTTCGAAAGATGTACTGAAGGAGGCCATCTGTGATTTTGACGGTACGGTGATAATTGTCAGCCATGACCGTGACTTTTTGGATGGACTTGCGACTAAAGTATATGAGTTCGGTGGCGGGTTGGTGAAAGAACACCTTGGCGGTATCTATGATTTCTTGCAGAAAAAGCAGATAGAGAGCTTGAACGATTTGCAGAAGTCTCCTTCATTATCTGTTTCACCGGCTGCGGGGAAAGCGGCTGCCGGCGGTAATGCTGAAGCAGCGCAACCTTCCGCCGCGAAGCTTTCTTACGAGGAACAAAAAGAGCTCAATAAGAAGCTCAAAAAACTGGAACGTCGTGTAGCGGATTGTGAAGCGGAGATAGAGCAGACGGAGGCGGCTATTGCTATTCTGGAAGCTAAGATGGCTACACCGGAAGGTGCTTCGGATATGACGCTTTACGAACAGCACCAGAAACTGAAAGCCCAGTTAGACCGTGTAATGGAAGAATGGGATTCTGCTTCCTGTGAACTGGAGGAGATGAAAAAGGAGTGATAACGTAATAACATTTATTTTATATAAGTATGAGAGTATTTCATTTTTTACCCATTGCAGCATTTTGCCTGATGGCAGGTGCTTGCGGTACTGGCAAGAACCAGGCTGAACTTACAGCCGGCATTCATCTTGCCGATCTTGACACAACGGCTTTGCCCGGAACAGATTTCTACCAATACGCTTGCGGCGGTTGGATGAAGAACAATCCGATTCCTGCCGAGTACTCACAGTATGGCTCTTTTACCATTCTTGCGGAAAATAACCGTAAGCAGATTCAGGGGCTTATCGAAGAACTGGCTGCCACTCAGCATGAAGCCGGAAGTGTAGCGCAGAAAGTCGGTGATTTGTACAAAATCGTAATGGACAGTGTGAAGCTGAATAAGGATGGTATAACTCCTATTAAGGCTGAACTCGACAGGCTGGGGGCTTTAAAAGACAAAAAAGAACTTTATGCCTTGTTGGGCGAGATGCAGAAGAAAGGTATTGTTTCCTATAACGTTCTGTATGTAGGGGCGGATGAAATGAATAGTAGCATGAATGCTGTACAGACCTATCAAACGGGTCTGAGTATGGGTGAGCGTGAATACTATTTGGAAAATGATGCGGCTACCGCTAAGATTCGTGACGCTTTCCGTACGCACGTACAGAAGATGTATCAGTTGGCAGGTTTCGATGAGGCTACTGCCAAAAAAGGTGTGGATGTCGTGATGGATGTGGAAACACGTCTTGCCAAGGCTTTCCGTTCGCGTACGGAGTTGCGCGACCCGCATGCCAATTACAATAAAATGAGCATGGAAGAGTTGAAGAAAGCTTATCCTACCTTCGATTGGGACGCTTATCTTTCTGCTCTGGATTTGAAAGATGTGAAGGAAATTATCGTTGGCCAGCCCGCTTCTTTGAAAGCCGCCGCCGATATTCTGGATACTCTGCCTGTTGACGAACAAGGGCTTTACTTGCAATGGAGATTGATTGACGCCGCCGCAGGTACTTTGAATGATGCCATGGCGGAGCAGAATTTCGATTTCTACCAACGTACGATGAGTGGCACACAAGAGATGCAACCCCGTTGGAAGAGAGCTGTCGGTACTGTAAGTTCCGCTTTGGGTGAAGCCGTAGGCCAGATGTATGTAGAGAAATATTTCCCTGCCGCTGCCAAAGCACGTATGGTGACTTTAGTGAAGAATTTGCAGGAAAGCTTGGGTGAACGCATCAAAAACCTTGCTTGGATGGGTGATTCTACAAAGGTAAAGGCGTTGGAAAAACTGGCTACTTTCCATGTGAAAATAGGTTATCCTGATACCTGGAAGGATTATTCTACACTGGAAATCAAAGATGATTCATATTGGGCGAACATGGAACGTGCCAATGAATGGAGTCATGCGGAGATGGTGGCTAAAGCCGGCAAACCGGTGGATAAAGACGAATGGCTGATGACCCCGCAAACAGTGAACGCCTATTATAATCCTACAACGAATGAAATCTGCTTCCCTGCCGGTATTTTGCAATATCCGTTCTTCGATATGGATGCGGATGACGCTTTCAACTATGGTGCCATCGGAGTGGTGATCGGTCATGAAATGACTCATGGATTCGACGACCAGGGACGCCAATATGACAAGGACGGAAACTTGAAAGACTGGTGGACTGAAGAGGATTCCAAACGTTTCGACGAACGTGCCCAGGTTATGGTGAATGTATTCGACAGCATTGAAGTCGCTCCGGGTGTGTATGGCAATGGCCGTATGACTTTGGGAGAAAACATTGCCGACCATGGCGGCTTGCAGGTTTCTTATCAGGCATTCAAGAAAGCTACGGCCGCTAATCCGCTGCCTGTAATGGACGGTTTCACTCCCGAACAACGTTTCTTCCTTGCCTATGCGGGCGTATGGGGAAACAATATCCGTCCGGAAGAAGTGCTGAACCGTACTAAGAGCGATGTGCATGCTTTGGGTAAATGGCGTGTAAACGGCGCTTTGCCGCAAATAGGCGCTTGGTATGAAGCTTTCAATGTGACGGAAAATGATCCGATGTTTGTACCGGTAGAAAAACGGGTTTCCATCTGGTAACAGACCGGTTGCCATAAAAGATTTCAGTCCCGCTGGAGAGGTATGGATGCCTTTTCAGCGGGGCTTTTTTTATGTCATTGTGCGAAGGTGCCGGATTTAATAATAACTTCCTTTTTTAATTATACCTAATTTATTGTGTATGAATGTATGTATGAATAAACAAAATT
>CDYI01052713.1_pt1 | contig 29663 bp, 29 predicted proteins | sample 557711 | NCBI WGS metagenome assembly CDYI01 (sample SAMEA3182054, study PRJEB8094) | gut metagenome | biome: human; feature: gut; material: Stool; isolation source: human stools | place: Canada | collected 2012-11-13 | reverse complement strand
GCATCTGTAGGTACGAACTTATTTGTGAATTATTCATACGTATAAAATTAATTTTGAACAGTTACTTACCTATATGATATTTATAAGATTTCATTTACAAAAACTGTTTGACAATGAGACAAATTATCAGAGAGTAAAAACCTGCGAGAGCATCATCTAACATTACGCCCCAACCGCCTTTCACATTCTGATCAACCCATCGACATCCTAATGGCTTGAAGATGTCAATGATTCTAAAAGCAACAAATCCCAATATCGCCAATAACCATGTGTTTTCTCCACAAGGAGCAACAAGAGCAGGAATCCAGATACCTATAAATTCATCAATAACTACAGTTCTTGGATCTTCCCCCCAATATTTTTCCATAATATTAGAAGTCCAAGCCCCAACAACAGTTACAGCGATTGTTGTTATCAGTGTAACCCAAAATAAAACATCTACAGGTAAAAACTTGTACCCTGCCCACCATAAAGCAAGTGCAACTAATGCTCCTGCTGTTCCTGGGGCAATCGGGACAAAGCCTGCACCAAATCCTGTTGATAATATAACGTGAAACCATGGTGCATCACCTAATGGATGATTAATGTTATTACTCATTTTCTATTCTATAACCATATTGAAAAAAGAGGCAGAGTTTATAGCTCTGCCTCCTTAACCAGATGAACTATTTCTTAAACAATTGCCAGATTTCTCTTATCCAAAGAACAAGAGATGAGAAACCAATGATAATTAGCAGATCTAACCAACCATTAGGATGCTCTGCATTATGCAGCATTGGCTCAACATTGAAGAACTTAAACATCACTTCAGTAATGAGTAACTGACCGAAGACAATTACACATACGATAGTCCAGAAGCCCTTGCTCCAGAACTTTTTGCTGAACAAATTCAAAAGGACGCTTTCACCTGTTTCAAAAGCACGTGCATTAAACAGATAGAAGAAGTGAGTCCATACAAAGATTGAGAATAGCAACGTTTGTTCGTAATGAGAAACTTCGCCATTGCCTGAGAAATGAATATTCAAAAAGTCAGTCATGCTATTGATGTCAGCGTGCTGGAATATAAGCAAGAAGGCAAACAACAATACAAAGAAGAATATGCCAACACTAAGAATCTCGCCAAGCATAGGCTTGTTGATGATAAATGCACCAAGCTTCCACTGCTCCTTAAAATATGCCCAGTTTCCAATTTTATTTACATGTTCACTTCCGCGCTTACGAGGTTTGTCTTTCATTACATCCTTTGAAGGAGGCAATGATGCCAATGCCATCGCACCGAATGTGTCCATAATGAGGTTGATCCAGAGCATCTGAGTTACGGTCAAAGGAGAATCCTTTCCGACCAATGCACCCACAAAAACAATACAGCAAGCTGTTACGTTCACTGTGAGCTGGAAAAGCAAGAAACGCTGGATATTCTTGTATAGAGAACGCCCCCACATTACAGCCTTGCCAATGCTAGAGAATGAGTTATCGATGATTGTAATATCAGATGCTTCTTTTGCAACAGCAGTTCCTGCACCCATCGACAGACCAACATTTGCCTGATGCAGTGCTGGAGCATCATTTGTACCATCACCGGTAACTGCGACTACTTGATTGCGTGCTTGTAGTGCTTCAACAAGACGTTTTTTGTCCATTGGACGTGCACGAGCAATAATCTTCAAATCAAGTACACACTCTTGCAACTTCTCATCAGAAAGTTCTGCAAGTTCTGTACCTGTTATTATGTTACGATCGGTGTCGGCATCGGCCCATAAGCCAATTTCACGACCAATTTGCTTTGCAGTTCCAGGAGTATCACCAGTTACTATCTTGACCATTATACCAGCATTCATACATTCTTTAACTGCATCAGGAACATCTTCTCTGACAGGATCTTCAATAGCAACTACACCTACGAAGTGCTTGTCTATGGCAAAACCAAGTGTACGATAAGCACTATCTTGATATTTCTGAAGTGATTCCTTCAGAGTGACCTCGTCAATATCGGAAGAATCACACATGCCAAAGACTATCTCAGGAGCACCCTTAGTATATGTAACTTCCCTATTAGTTACTGCTGAAAAAACTGTGGTTGACATGTATTTTCTTTCAGTAGAGAATGGAATTTCATTCTTTGTGTTAGATGCTTCTTTAAGACGACGATAATCATATTTGTTGGTATGCAACCACAAGAGTAATGCGCCTTCCGTAGGATTACCAATAGGTCTTGGTTGGCTTTCTGAGAAATCGAGTGATGCAGTAGAGTTTACAGCAATTCCTTCTGCCAATTCTGGAGTTAATTTCCCAAAAGTACACTCCTTAACCTGCATTTTGTTCTGTGTAAGAGTGCCTGTTTTATCAGTGCAGATAACTGTTGTTGCACCCATAGTCTCACAAGCGTGCATTTTACGAACAAGGTTATTAGTCTTGAGCATAGAATACGGAGATCGTCCTGTTGTCCGTCCCACGGTCTGAGGCTCTAGCAATTGCCTATTTTGGTTGAACAGACAACGTCAGAGCCCACGCCGATATGAGTAATCGCTCCATTGCATAAAGTAGGCGACAACTCAGCAAAACGCTCAAGCCAGCTTGGCGGTTCCGCTTTCGGTTTGCGCTACTTTTGGGAGACCTATATAAACAATTTTATTGCACCCGAAAAGGTACAATTCGTGCTTACAAGGTCTCCGCAGGAGTGATATAATCACACCCGGGACATCTACCGTTGCTACGTTCAAGACCAAACATTTCTGTGACTTGCTAGATTACAGACCGTCTCAAACACAGCGTCAAGTAAACGCCTTCATTATGTCTGGACTATCTTTCCCACCCAATGCCCGCTTTGTATTGCTTTGTCATCATGTGACTCCGCCATACTCAGCACGGCGTAGGCTGCCTCGCTAATGCCATGTAAGAACACGTCTAACTGCGACAGATAGAGCGAAAGGCTAATAGTCCAAGTGCAAAGGTACGCATAATTTTTGAATTAGATGATAACAACCGAAAAGAAATTTTTGTACAAATCTTAAAATTAACACGAATTAACTATAAAAATTACCGTATTCCGAATTTTTGTATAAGAAAAAGTGCTTAATAACATCAAATTTGAGCCACTTAATCCGTCAAAAAGCCATATTGTCAAAAAAAACACTTATTATGCCATCATAAAGTATGTGCACATAAATGGCAAAGTATGTGCACATCTAAGCCCAAGTATCTGCACATACAGGCATGTGCCACTCTGATCAATATATAAAGTGAGGACAAAATAAAGAACTATGGAGAGAAGAGCAAATTATACTCTACCAATCGTCTTCTTCGGATAGAAGGTATGGCTTTCCCTTTCCACTTGCAAAACTTCAAATAGAGAGGCAGAATTTGCCTTTCACCTTTCTCCAAACGGATGAGCAAGGTTGACTTTGGATATCTCGTATTGCCCAACAACTTTGCAGGACCTATTTGGTATGAAAGAGCTGCGAGAAGATAGGCATCCTTACCATATCGCGAATATAGACGATAGTGCTGTATAAGGTCACTTCTTAACAGGGAATCCGCCTGTCGGCGAGTCAGTGAATTGCGGAAATGTTCTCCTTGTTGAATCTTGTGACCATATCCGACATGCCCAGGCGTTTTGCTTTGCGTATGCCATCCCTCAAAATATTTTGTCGAGGTGACAAGACGTTCAAAAAGTACCCTATCTGGTTGCTGACTGTGACAGGGTACAGGGCAAGTGGATAATATGCTCAACAGAATTATTGTGATAGGTCGTATCATGCTGTTGTTCTTATGTTCATTCTCTTGGTTTTGTTGAATACTACATTGACTTGAATAATTGTATCTCCTTGATCATGGCTTTCACGTCCTCACCAACCTGAACGAAGTTCTTGTAGAGGATGCGTTCTCGCTCTTCCTTCGACTTGAACTTATAGAACTTAGGGAGAGGGACATACTCCGATTCCTCTTTCTTGATTTCCGCCATGTCGAAGTCGGTCTTGCAGTAGAACTTGGAAGTCTTGAACTCCTCGCTTTCCTGAATGTTCATCGAGCCGTTCATGCCGGTCTTGGTGGCTACGAAGTCACGGGCGGTTTGTCCGCAAATCCATCCAGTGGGCATATCGGAGATTTTGCTTGCAGGCACAAGGCTGTCCATGTTCTCATTGAGGTTGATGGAGGTCTTGTCACGGTCGATGGTCACTCCCTTTTTGAGCTGCACCACCTTGCCGAAGATGTCACTCGACAGCCATTCGAGGGTTTCCTTGGCACGAGCCGAACCGCTCACCACATTACCTACCGTGGTGATGATTTTCTGCATTCCTACCTTGCCATAGTCGGCTTCCAACTGCGGCAGTTCCTGAAAGCCCAAGGCTACGCTTACCTTGTTGCTTCGGGCTGTGCCTATCAGTCGGTCTATCTTGTGGAAATACAAGGTCGGCAACTCATCGACGATGATGCTCACAGGAACGTTCTTGCCTTGTCCTGTATTCACTCTTGTCACAAGGCGGTTGAGAATCAAGGCATTCAGCGCACCAATGATGCTCTCCATCTCGGGGTCGTTGGCAATGAGCAGATAGCTCGGATTCTTCGGGTCGCTGACCTTCAGGTCGAAGTCATCGCCGTCCTTATGGAATATCCAATAACTCTCCTTGGTGGCAAGGCGGGAGGTATAGACACGCAACGTGCCTATCATTCCCTCCAACTGCTCCATGGCTTTGTTGGCAAAGGCGGTTTGGAACGGACCAAGCAGCGGGGCTACCTCATTGTCAGTCTGCAACACCTCGAAGATGGTCTGATAACTCTCATTGAGGAACGACAGAATATGCGGCATATCAGAGTATTTGCCCAACCAATAGGCGGGCTGCACCTCCATGCCAGAATGATCGAACACCCGTCCTGTGGGTATCAGCCGCTTGGTCTTCGGGTCTTCACGTCGTTCGGCTATCAGCATCTTCCCGTCCTTGTCGTAGGGCTCTTTGCCATAGTTGCAGAAGAAATAGATGCAGGCGGCAAGGAAGTTGACGGCAGAGGTCTGGAAGAACTGGTCGCTGCCACCGCCGCCTTCCTTCTTTCCCTTTTGCAGGGATTCAAGCAGAGTCTCGGCGGTCTCGCTCGCTGCGGCAAGGTTGTTGATGTACTTCAACTGAATAGGGTTCACACGGCGAGAATACTCCACATCCACAAAGTTTATGATGTTGAACTTCATGCCATTGGGCATCTTACTGTCCTTGGCATTCTTGTTCTTCAAGTAATGATAGTAGAGTTTGGTGGCGAGGGTGGGAAACTTATAGTCGTACACCACCATGGCAAAGCCCTTCTCGCTATGCTGCCTGATGAAAGGCTCAATAATCGAAAAAGTCTTACCAGAACCAGGAGTACCCACAACCCATGTGCCTCGGAACGGATTGACGATGTTCACCCATCCCTTGCGGAACTTACCCTTGTAGTAATAGCGCATCGGTATGTTCACGCTGTACTTGTTCTCCTGCAATTCCCTGCATTGCTCGAAGCTCTCGTTCTCGAAGTTGAAGCGGTCTTTCAGCAAGCCCTCCTTCAGGAACTTGGAGATATTGTCGAGGGCAATATGCACCAACACAACACCGACGATGGAAGTGAGCATATAGAGCCAAGTGTTCAAACGGAGAGTATAGAAACGGAGCATTATCGAATGACCGAACAGCCATACGGACAGCACAATCAGCAGTACTCCCGACAGCAGCGGATAAAGCACCTGCCTACGAGCGTCAAACTCCAGATGTTTCTTGTTGCGCGTTCCTACACAGGTGATACATATCAGCAGGAACGTAGCCACCTTGCTATACACGAGGTTGCCGTCATGGTATATCATCCACCGCTTGATGCGCCCGTGGATGTCCGTCACCACGCCGCCCAAGAAGTCCAACTGTTCCGGCTCCAGTGCGTAGGCGAAGAACTCCATCAGGATGGAGACGTAAATCACCGCCCTGAATATCTTGTAAAAACCCTGTAACTCTTTGCTTTCTTCCATTTACTTTACAATGATTTTGGGTGATAATGAGAAAAGGAAGAAGGATGCCACGGTGGACACCCTTCTGTCCTCTTTTGAGTTTTATTCGTAGCCGTTGATGGTCTTCTCAGACTCTACTGTCCACGGAGAGATAGTTGCAGATATGACCTCCAAGGTGTTACGCACAGGCTTCAATGAATAGCTGTAGGAATGACCTGCTTTCCAAGTGTCGTTTGTGAGGAATACAAAGTTCTCCCCATTACTCAGTTGCAATGTCATGTCTGGCATAACCTGTGCAGGAACATAAAGCGTATATTCCATGTGGTCACTTTGTGGGTCGCCGAAATAATAGGTTGTCACCGACTCGTCACTACATTCCACTTTTCCGGTCTTGATGTTGAAAGTGCCGCTGTCAAAATAACCGATGAACGTGAGTAGGCTTCCTGCAAAATCGTTGGTAGTGAAACCGTATTCGGGCGAGGTATAGACCTTGATGATGACACGCACCATCTGATGGGTGAAGTTCAATGTGAGACTCGGATTGGCGTATGATGCCGTTCCACTGGCAAACAGGAAATCATTGACCTTCTGCTCACTCTGTACAGCTGCCTCCGGCACTTGGAACTCTATGAGATCGTTGGTAGGATTTGCCGTATAGGGATAGTAGGCATTGAAGGTGTGGGTGTCTGTGTCCGTGAAAAACACCTTGTTGGCTGACACAAACTGATTGGTGCCGCCGCTTCGGGTGAACTTCATGTTGTTGATCATCCCTGTGGAAGAAATACCAATCATATCATTGAGTTCCCACTGATTGTCAACGGCTCGTGTGGAAACGGTAGGTTGCAGCATCTCCAGATTGGTAAACACCTGAAGCTGCTTGGTTGATGTGCTGTCGGTCACGACCACAGAACCGCCGCCACCAGGCAGGTAAATCTCATTGACGATGTCTTGGTCACAGGACGTGAGGAGCACGGCTCCAAGTCCCAACATTAGAAACAAATTCTTTTTCATGCTTTTTCTTTTTTAATTGTTGTACTTTGATGATGATACGGGTGATTCTCGATGTCTGTATATGGACTAATCCATAATCGTGATGATGGGTCTCGCCTTATGCGGCTGCCACTTGGGAGTCTCCTGTATGGCACCGCTGCCAAGGGAGTAGAGCCATGCCTTGGCGGTCGCCTGTCCTTCTACCTCCGTTGAAGTCCAATACCAACAGTCATCATCCTCATCGGGGATGGGTGTTCCGCCGCATTTCAAGATGTAGGGGTTGATGATGTCCTTGGCATGATAGAGCAGACGCATCTGCGCCACGCTCGGTATATAGGCACTCTGACCGTAACGCCACATGTCGAAGACACGTTCTGCCAAGGGCGACTTCACATCGGCCGTGCCATAGAGGGCAAAGGTGTTGGCATTACCATCGTAGGCGGTGAGGTCACAGGATGTGTCCTGCTCTACACCGATGCTGTCGGCAAAGGCTTCGGGAACGATGTCCCACAGATAGACGGCATATCCGTTACCCTCCATTTCTTCCCTCTGGTTGATGTTGAACACCACGGCAATGGCTTGCTTGCCCGATTGCTCATAGGTTTCGTAGGGCATCACCTTGCCGTCAGTGGTCAAGATATGGGTAACCTTCATGGCAGTATCGGGAAAGTCCTGATGCTCGTCACAGGCAGTCAGCAACACCGTTGCCGCAACTGCAAGTATTGATAATAGCTTCTTCATACGCATAGTCATTTTACAGGAAGTTTCACACCCAGGACAATACCCGTTCTAAACAGGTCTTCGCCCTTAATCATCACGTCGGTCTTCACCTGCCAAAACAGTTTCCAACCATGGCGCAAGGTGTAGTTATGTTCATAGCCGAGGTGGATGCCGCCCAAGAACCTGTCGGTATCGCTACCAGCAGATGCTCCGATGCGCATGTTGCCATGGTGGTTGCGTCCTCTCACCACACAGGGTTTATAGGCAAAGCCGAAACCATAACTGCGGTAGTTGTTCCAGAAGCTCTCAGGACACACATGACCGCACGAGGCGCATTCGTCCCACTTGATGTAGCCATTGGCAAAATACTCCCACGCATTGTGGTACTTCGTCTCATGCTCGTAAGACAGCGTCACGTCCAGTCCTCGCTCATACAGGCAGCCGAACCCCAAGGATATGCGGTCGCTATTCTGCTGCGCTATTGCCGGAGTCATGCTTGCCATAAAATAGATGGCTATCAGCAATAATGTATGCGCAAGCCTATTGGCTTTCCCTTTGGCCGCCGAACGTTGTTTCTTCATTCTACATTCTTCACTCTTCATTTTCATCATTCTTCCTCCAACAGTATATGGTTAAACGAATCGGCTGACAGCACATCCTCATAGTCGATGCTGAGCGAGATGGTACGTCCGCTTATCTGCTTCTCCGACAGTTCTATGGTCAGCACCTTGTCGTTGGGGAAGGTCATCTTCTTCACCACAATCACGTTGCGATAACCGTACTTGAAGGTCCTCGCATCGTCCAACACAAGGGCTGGGGTCAACTCCACTATCTGCGCATTGGTAGCCTTGCTCTGCTTTTTGTCCGACAGTTTGATGCGCATCTCGTCAATGTCGAAGCGGATGTTGGTCTTGTTCTCCACGGAGAAGTCGATGAAGAAATATTCGCCCACGCTGTAGATATTGTTCAGACGCATCACCATGCGGTGCATCTTCGTCGCCACATTGCGATACTTGGCAGCCGATGACCATATCTGACGCGCATACTTGGTCATGTCGGCAGTGGAGAGGCTCACAGCCGGGTTATTGTAGGCATTGCGCTCCGAGCATTCTATCTCCTTGTCGGTTACAGCCTCCTGCATCCTCGTGGTGTAGAGCAGTGCATACTGCGTGCGGTAGCGTTCCGTCACAATGGTCACTATCGCCAGCACCTCGCCGTCGGCATACACGTTGTCCTTGGGCTTCAGGCGGATGATGTTGTTGATGGGTTGGTCGCCCACCACCTTGTCGGTGGATATATCGACAAAGCGGATGGGTTCGGAGGCGGTGATGACGGTGGTCACTTGGTCGTTGACAGTCAGCTGCTCCATCTCCATGTAGGTAGTCTGCGCCTTGGCTGAAAGCACGCTCAGCGACAACAATGCACAGACGTTAATCTTCTGAATGATATTCATAATTGTTGATATTATTGATGTTTATACTTGATGAGCCACCGTTCCCGATGATTTTGTCATCGGGCAGTGTCTATTTCCTCTTCTCTTTCCCATTGACCAGATACACAAACGTCCCATACTTCAGCTTCACCTTGTTCTTCTTGATAGCCTTGCTGATGGCGTTGCTCGTCTTCTGGTAGGCATTGGTCACGGCTTGCATTCCCCATTGCGAGAAACTGTTGTTCGCTCCACTCTGGTCGATGTTCATGTTGCTCTGCATCGCACCGCTCGCCACATCCTTGGTTGTTTCACGGAACTGGCTACCGGGGACATACAAGCCCTCCAGTCCGTCCGTATCATAGAGCGAAAGCGACACCTTTATCAGCTCGTCATCCACCAAGATAGAGTTGATGCTGCCCTTCACTCGCTGAGAACCGAAACCGCTCATGGTGGCATAGAGATACGACCCTTTCTTCACCATGGTCTCACCAATCTCTATGTCGTCCAACAATCTCAGCCGCACTCTCGATCCGTCCGTAGCTTTCACATCCTCGTCAATGATGGCCTTGATGAGCTTCGGCTCATGCTCGTTCTGCGTCAGGGTGTTGAAATAGTCGGAAGTCACCTTCACCTTCTTCACCACCTCCTGTGCCTTATCCTCCTCATCCAACGCCTTGCTGTCCTCGGCAATCTGACCTTTCACCTCAATCGGCTCCTTGGGAGGTTCAGCCTGTGTGGTGTCCTGTACCATGGGGGCAACAGCAGCCTGTCCTCTCAGCCTCGCTTCGGCGAGTGCCTTGTTGAGTGCTTCGAGTGCTTCCGCTTCTCGCGCCTTGGCATCGGCCACTTCGGCTGCATCGTCCTTCTCTTCTGCCTGACGGACGAGTTCCGCAAGGTCTTCTTCTGTGTACTTGGATTCATACGTTTCTTTCTCTTCTTCGTTGTCACGCTCAATGTTATCCACAGCCGAATAGTCGGCTATGCGACCATACGACTTCGCCATGTTCTCATACTTGCCGCCGATGCCGTCGCCCTTCCTGATCTTTGCACTTGGCAGGTTGGGGTTCAGAAACTCGGTGGTCTGCAGGTTCTTGTCCTGCTTCTTCGCCACCTCCGTATCGAACATGTCAAAGACAAAATAGCCTGTGGCAAGCAATGGGATGTACACGATGGCTGGCAGCATGTACTTCGGCTGACGGAAGTTTATCTTATCTGTTATTTTCATCGCTGTCTGATTTTGATTCGTTTGACTTCTTGTGGATTCCATCACCAACTTGATGTTTCACGGGAGGAAGTGTGCAATGGGCGGCATCCATCACCTGCCGTATGCGCCCTTCCTGCCGCTCAATGGCACTTGTCGCCTCCGTTCGATGACCGTAGTACTGCACCATCCTGTAGATATTGATGCCGAAACAGGTGGCAACAAAGCCAAAGACGACGACGAGAAACAGCGTCTTGTGTGCATTGGCGAAGCCTTGCACCTTAGCCGCCGCACGGTCTATCCTCGTAGTCTTGGCAAACTTGCGCCCTGCCGCCACCTCCTTCTCATATCGCTCCTTGTACTTGGGGTCGTTCTTGTCGGGCATCTCTTCGCCCACAAGCATCCGTCTGATTCCTTTCACACTCATACCGCTGCGATATTAGAAGTTTGACTTCGACTTCTGCTCAATGTCCTTGTTGAGCAAGGTTCTCCAGTTCGTGATGAGCAGTCCGTGGGGATTGTTCTCCGTCCTTGGCACACGCTTCACCTGTCCCGCCGTCACCAGTTCACGCATCAGGATGTTGCTCCTTCGCTCAATCCTCTGCCTTCCGTAGTAGGTGAACTCCATCTTCTCCTTGTTGAACTTGATGCTGTCACAATAGATGCTGAACACGGCACTCGTACCCATGATGTTGTTATAAAAGCCCTTCTCCTTCAGCGTATTGTACTGCGCTAAACCAGTTTCATCGACCAGATACATCGCCTTCTCCATCGAATAACGGATATACTTGTCATCGGGAGCAAGCGTGAAGAAGTAATGGTGGAACATCTCGATATGGCTCTTTGCCTCCACATCCAGCGTCTCTTCCATCGTGGTGCGGTTCACCAGTATAGGCACGTTGCCGTCCAGCACATACACCTTCTGCTGTGCATCCGTCACCATGCAGCGTGCCGTCCAGATACTCGACACCGAGATGATGATGCAGCCAATCAGAAAGGCGGTGCAGATAATGCCCACCAGCTTGATTTTGTTTTCTAAGTTCTTGATTACCATAATTTATACTTTTTATTGTTTCAATAGGAGGTGCGGTGTCTCACCGCACACTCACTTGTTATCTCATCACTGTCGCCATGGCTCCCGTAGCCGTCATTTTGGCTTGTTGTGCCACGCCCTCACCGAAGTTTCTCGTTGAGAAGGCAGTGTCGCCCTCTGGTATCATCCATGCCGCAAGGTCGGGCACGAGGTTCAGACATTTCAACGCCACGATGCTCGCCGCCATCAGATAGCCTGCCGAGAAGAACGAGTTTTGCAGATAGGCTGCCATCGTCTGCTCACTGGCTGTTATCACCGTCAGGTTCTCTACCTGTATGCAGAGCACTATGTCAAAGAGCAACAGGACGTAGAAGCCGACGAAGTAGAGGATATTATAGCGTAAAACAAAGTCATAATAAATCAAAGAAAATACACGTTATCCCATTGATACACAGACACTTCTTTGATTTGATTTCTTTTATTTCCTTGACTGTTAAAAATCTATTTTTGGTGCATTTTTGTTGCACGTTTGTTACGCGAAACAAAATAATCTTTATAACTTTGACCTCAGAGAAACCCGAATGGGGGCATAAAATAGAAACAAATAAAAGCATATAACAGCATGGGAAGACAAAAGAAAGTATCAAAACCAAAAGAGCCTGTTCGCATTCGTCAGCGCAAGTTGAAGAATGGAAATATCAGCCTCTATCTCGACATTTATTCAGATGGTGTCAGAAAATACGAGTCGCTGTCGCTCTACCTCGTTCCAGAGAAAGACCCAATTTCAAAAGACCAGAACAGACACGCTATGCAAGTGGCAAACAAGGTGAAGTCAGAAAGAATATTGGGGCTGCAGAACCGTGGCATCAAACAATGGGAGAAAATCAAGCAGGAGAATATGCCACTGCTGACTTGGCTCTGCAAATATGAGCAGTCGGACGGCAACTTTGCCAAATCCACATTGAAAGGCAGAAAGGAGATGCGCCACAAGATAGAACAGTACCTTGCCACGACTGGCGACATCAATATCTGTTTGTCAGAAATAGATGTTGATTTCTGCCGTGGCTTCGTGAAGTTTTTGAAAACGGCACATCATGGAGTGAAGAAAGATGTTACAGCTGTTATCAGTCAAGGTTGCGCCCATCATCATCAGGCGGTATTCAATGGAGCGTTGAACAAGGCGGTGCGTGAGGGTGTCATAGCAAGCAATCCAATGAAACTGTTGGATGCTAAGGAGAAGCATCAGCCAGCCGAAAGCGTAAGAGAATATCTGACCATTGACGAGTTGAAAGCCATTATGAAAGCGGACTGCGCCAACACGGAAGTAAAAAAGGCATTTATCTTCTCTTGCTTTGCAGGATTGCGCTTGGGTGATGTACGTGCGCTCACATGGAACAAGGTGTTTCTCGCTTCTGACGGAAAGACAAAGTTTGTCCGCACGATCATGGAGAAGACAAACAAACTCGTCAATGTTCCACTATCAAAAGAGGCTCTGAACTGCCTTAATGAAAAGGAAGACCCGAACGAGCCGATATTCACTTTGCCAGGCACTCCAACGGTATGTCACGACATTCGTAAATGGATGCAAAATGCTGATATTAAAAAGCACATCTCGTTTCACTGCTCACGGCACACCTTCGCCACGATGATGCTGACACTTGGAGTTGACATCTATACAACAAGCAAATTATTGGGGCATAGCAATGTCGCTACAACACAGATATACAGCAAGATAGTGGACGAGAAAAAAGTGGAGGCGGTCAACAAGGTTGATAATCTATTTGATTAGCACTAATAAAAAAGGTAACTGAAAATGAGTATAGAGATAAGAACAAGAGTGTTAAAAAATGGCAGTCAGTCGCTATACCTTGACTGCTATGAGAATGGTAAAAGGGAATATGAGTCACTGCATTTGTACCTTGTTCCAGAGGTGAACGAAGACGCAAAGCGAGAGAACAAGAACGCCATGAAAAAGGCGGTCGCTATAAAGGCTGAAAGACTCCTTGGTATTCGTAAGGAGGCAAAGTCTTCAGATGAAACGTCATTAAGAAAGGCATCGCCTGTTTTCTATGAATGGCTGCTTGATTATCACAAGGGATTGATTGACAGCCAAGCGTATTCTCAGAACTACATCAAGAATGTATGGAAGCTGATAGCCATCATGCACCAATATATGAAATACAGCCATAAAAGTGGCATACGATTGATAGACTTCAATAAAAACGTATATATGGGCTTCTTGAACTATATGAGGGACATCTATGTTTCGCCAAAGTCTCCAAGCAACCCTCAGAAGTTGGCACAGTCCACCATGCACCAAATGCAGACCACACTCAACACCATATTGAACAAGGCGGTCAGAAACGGTCTGATAAGTGCAAATCCTTTTGCTTCATTGGATATAAGGGAAAGGGTTAGCAAGGTAGAGAGTAATATCGTTGCATTGACAAAAGAAGAGGTCATGTCATTGGCTTCCGCAGAAACAGGCAGTCCTGCAACTAAGCAATGTTATATGTTCTGTTGCTTTACAGGTTTAAGACATAGTGACATATCCAACTTAAGATGGAAGGATATTCGCCAAACTGATGCGGGATTGGCTATCTATCTGCCTCGTATGCAGAAAACCAAGCACCCCATTCTGATACCATTAGGCAAAAAGGCATTGGAATGGTTGCCTGACAGGGAAGATAAAAGTGAAGATAGCCTTGTGTTTAACACACCGCAAATCTGCAACTGTGACAGAGCCTTGAAGCACATGGCAAAACGAGCTGGCATTACAAAGGTTCTCGGATTTCACACAAGTCGGCACACTTTTGGAACATTGGCTATCCTCGCAGGATGTGACATCTTGACTGTGAGCAAACTATTGGGTCATAAAAGTGTTAAGACAACACAGATATATGCTTCCGTAGCCATGCAGATGAGAGCGGATGCCGTTAAGCGAGTGGAAAAAGTATTTGGAAATTAGGGAAGAAAAGAAAGGGAGTAAGGAGGATAAAATCTCTTTATTCCCTTATTTCGTATCAAATGGGTGTGAAAGTGTGAAATATCGTTATATTTTTGTCTATTAGAGCCACATAACGAATTATTATCGCAAAATTTAATGTATATTTGCAGTAAAATTCGGTGAAAATATGAAACTGAACAGAATAAAAGATACGTTGGAAGAAAAAGGCATCTCTCAGACATGGCTTGCAAAACAGCTTGGGAAGAGCTTTAGTACAGTAAACTGCTACGCCAGGAATAAATACCAGCCAGATTTGGAAACATTGCTTGAAATATCCAAAATTCTACAAGTCGATTTGAAGGACTTGATAACAGACGAGGACGAGCGAGAGTAAAAACGCCAAATGCTGGATTTTTAGAACTGGACAAAATAACTTCCGATAATAAAACGTTATTTGAACATGGGCATAAGCAAAGAACTTACAGAAGAGGACATCAAGTTCCGCTATATCAACGAAGCCATCACAAGCAAGGGATGGTCAAAGGATAGTATATTCATGGAACAGAAGGTTAAATTTACTGACGGTAAAATTAGCCTTCATGGTAATCTTGTGCATAGAGAGAAACCGAAATTTGCCGACTATGTACTTTATGCAAATAAGGCAACACCCATTGCTATTGTAGAAGCAAAGGATGCCAATCATTCTATTTCTCATGGATTGCAACAAGCCATGACCTATGCCCAAATGCTTGATGTGAAGTTTGCATACAGTTCAAATGGTGAAGGTTTTGCCGAACATGACTTCTTGACAGGCAAGGAACGCACTTTTGCTATGAACGAATTTCCAACAAAAGAAGAACTTGTCGAAAGATATAAAAATGAGGCTAACGATGGAAACGGACTTAACGAACAAGAGCTGGCTATTATAGAGCAGCCTTTTTGCACTGGTCAGAATATATTTCCGCCACGATATTATCAGCGCAATGCAGTAAACCGCACAGTTGGTGCCATTGCCAAAGGACAAAACCGTGTGCTCCTTGTCATGGCAACTGGCACAGGCAAGACATATACTGCATTTCAGATTGTATGGCGTTTGCTTAAAAGTGGTTTGAAGAAGAAAGTGTTGTATCTTGCAGACCGAAACATATTGGTTGACCAATCCATACAGCAGGATTTCAAGCCATTAGAAAAGGTGACACACAAGATTGACTACTCAAAAGATAAGAATCACTTGGAAGAACTTGGCTCTTATCAAGTGTTCTTTGCACTCTATCAACAGTTGATTGGACAGAATGATGCCAAAAACTATAAGGAGCTGTTTTCTAATCCAGACTATTTTGACCTTGTTATCGTTGATGAGTGTCATAGAGGTAGCGCAAAGGATGATAGCAACTGGCGAAACATCTTGGAATACTTTTCTTCGGCTACTCATATAGGTATGACTGCCACACCTAAAGAAACAAAATATCAGTCAAGTATTGGTTACTTTGGTGAACCAGTCTATACTTACAGTCTTAAAAACGGAATTGAGGACGGTTTCCTTGCTCCTTTCAAGGTTATCAACATCACAACGAACATCGGTGACGAGTGGAGACCGACAAAGGGACAAAAGGATATATACGGCAACGAGATAGAAGACCGCATTTATAATAACAGCGACTATGATTATAACATTGTCATAGAAGATCGTATAAGGGAAGTTGCGCAAGAGATAACCAACTATCTGAAAAGTACAGATCGCATGGCTAAGACCATAGTGTTCTGTGCTGATGAAACTCATGCGGAACGTATGCGTATGGCTTTGGCTAATGCCAATGCTGACATGTGCAAGAAAAATCCCGACTATGTGGTTCGTATAACTGGTAGTGACGAATACGGAAAAGGCAAGTTGGATTATTTCATTTCTGTTGCCGAGAAATATCCAGTCATAGCAACTACAAGTAAGTTGCTTTCAACAGGTGTTGATTGCAAAATGACAAAACTGATTGTGCTTGACCAACAAATCGGCTCTATGACAGAGTTCAAACAAATAATTGGTCGTGGCACTCGTCTTCGTGAGAAAGAAGGAAAGACATACTTCACAGTAATGGACTTCCGCAACGTAACACGATTGTTTGCTGACCCTGATTGGGATGGACCGATTGAGATAGACCCAAATTATCCGCCTAAACCACATATTTGTCCTGTATGTGGACAGAATCCATGCGTGTGTCCCAAACCGACACCAGAGCCCTGCCCAGTATGTGGTCAGATACCATGTATTTGCCAACAACCGCCCAAACAGCCTAAGCCAATAGTCAACTCGGACGGTTGTACAGTAAAGGTCATTAACAAGGTCGTTTCTGTCTATGACACAAATGGTAAGTTGCTTCGCACGGAAAGCATTACCGACTATACAAAGAAAAGTATCATAGACACATACGCTACGATTGATACATTCACTTCCAAGTGGCAAGAAACCAAGAAAAAGTCTGATATTGCTGAAATGCTTAAAGACAGTGGTATTGATCTTGCTGCATTGAAGCATGACCAAGATATGGATGATGTTGATGATTTCGATTTTATCTGCCATATAGCCTACGGCAAGAAAACACTTACACGACATGAACGTGCCGAACAAGTGAAGAAACGAGACATATTCAGCAAGTATGGTGAACAGGCACGACTTGTGCTTGAAGCCTTGTTGGATAAGTACACCAAGAAAGGTGTGTCAGAATTGGAAAGTCTTACTGTGCTTGAAAATGACCCATTCCGCAAATTGGGTTCAAAGGCAAACATCGTGAAGTTCTTTGGTGGCAAGCAAGGCTATCTTGATGCCGTAAAGGAACTGGAACAATACATATATAATATAGCATAAAATAAAAACAAAATATGAGTTTATCAAATTTCGTAAAACGAGTACGCAATATAATGCGCAATGATGCCGGTATCAACGGTGATGCGCAACGCATAGAACAAATGGCGTGGATGCTGTTCTTGAAAGTCTATGACGAGAAAGAGAATGATTGGGAGTTAGACGATGATGATTACAAGTCTATTATTCCCGAGAAATGCCGTTGGCGCAACTGGGCACATGATGACGGATGCGGTAACGCCTTGACAGGCGATGAACTGCTTTCGTTTGTGAACAACACTTTGTTTGTAGAGCTTAAAAACATTGAAGTTACGCCAAACACCCCTATTCGCCAAGCGATAGTAAAGACAACCTTTGAGGATGCCAACCAATACATGAAAGATGGCGTTCAGCTCCGACAAGTGCTTAATGTCATTGATGGATTGAACCTTGGTGACTATGAGGAGAGCCATGCTTTCGGTGAGATTTATGAGACCATACTCAAGGAAATGCAGTCGGCAGGCTCATCAGGCGAGTTTTACACCCCAAGAGCCCTGACTGAGTTCATGGCAGAAATCGTGAATCCACAGATTGGCGAGAAAATGGCAGACTTCGCTTGTGGTACAGGAGGTTTCATCACAAGTTGGCTGGGTGAATTGGACAAGAAGGTAAAGACTGCTGAAGACCGCAAAGAGTACAATCAGTCTGTATTTGGCATAGAAAAGAAACAATTCCCGTATATGCTATGTGTGACAAACCTGTTGCTGCATGGTATTGACACACCATTGGTATTTCACGACAACTCGCTTACAAAAGATGTACTCAACTATACAGACGAGGACAAGTTTGATGTTGTGTTGATGAACCCACCATATGGTGGAAACGAGAAGTCGGATGTCAAGTCACATTTCCCTTCTGATATGCGCAGTAGCGAGACTGCTGACTTGTTCATGGTTCTCATCATGTACCGACTGAAGAAGAATGGTCGTGCAGCGGTCATTGTTCCAGACGGTTTCCTGTTTGGAGCGGACAACACAAAGATAGCCATCAAGACCAAGCTGCTCAGAGATTTCAACTTGCATACCATTATCCGTTTGCCTGGCAGTATCTTTGCACCTTACACTTCGATTGCCACGAACATTTTGTTCTTCGACAATACCTGTGCGGAGGGTGCTCCAGAAGGTTATTCTACAAAGGAAACGTGGTTCTATCGTTTGGATATGCCAGAGGGGTACAAGCATTTCTCCAAGACAAAGTCCATGAAGTCGGAACATTGCGACCCAATCCGTGAGTGGTGGAACGACCGTAAGGAGATTATTATTGCTGATGGTGACGAGAAATCTCGTAGCTATTCGGTTGAAGACCTTATCGCCACCGATTGCAACTTCGACTTGTGCAAGTTCCCGAAAGAGGATGAAGAAATCTTGCCTCCTGCCGAACTGCTTGCCGACTATTTCAAGAAGCGCAAGGCTCTTGATCATGAAATTGATAAGACATTGGCGGAGATACAGCGTATCTTGGGGATAAATGTGAATGTGGACGAATTGTAAAATGTGGGACGGTGTTCCACAAATCTAAAAGATTGGCATGGAGAATAAAGGTTTGACAAACATAAATGATGCTGCCTATCAGAAGCTGATAGACAACATAACCACGCTATGGGGTGAGGCGAAGTCAAAAGCCATTGCTGCGGTCAATACGGAATTGCTTGATGCCAACTGGCAGACTGGCAAGTACATTGTTGAATATGAGCAGGGAGGAAAGCAAAAGGCAGAATATGGAAAGAAGTTGATTATAAACCTTTCCAAAGATTTAACTGCAAGGAACGGTAAGGGCTTTAGCAGGTCTAACCTTATTTATATGCGTAAGTTTTATCTTACTTTCCCAAAAAGTGAGACAGTGTCTCACCAATTGACATGGAGCCACTATTTTGAATTGTTGAAGTGCGATAATACACTTGAACTACAATTCTATTTTAGGGAGAGCATAAAGGAGGGTTGGAAAGTTAGGGAACTGAAAAGACAGATGAAAAGTTGTCTGTTTCAGCGACTTGCACTAAGCACAGACAAGGCAGGAGTTCTTGCTTTGGCTAACGAGGGACACCAAGTGCAAACTCCGCAAGACATCATCCGTGACCCTTTCGTGCTTGAATTTGCAGGACTTCCCAAACAGAAACGCTATAAGGAGAGTGACTTGGAAAAGGCTCTTAAAGACCACATGGAGCAGTTTCTTTTGGAAATGGGACGTGGTTTTGCATTTGTGGGCAGACAATACTCCATGCAGATAGGAAGCCGACAGTTCAAGGTGGATTTGGTATTCTACCATTGTATCTTGAAATGCTATGTGCTGATTGACCTGAAGCGAGCAGAGATAAAACATGGTGACATCGGGCAGATGAACCTCTACCTTAACTATTTCAAAACAGAAGTATGTCAACCTGACGATAATCCACCAATTGGCATAGTTCTGGGAGCAAGAAAAGACGAACTTCTGATGGAGTATGCCTTGGAGGGTATAACCAATCAATTGTTTGTGGCACGTTACCAACTCTATTTGCCAAAGCGTGAAGAACTGCAAGCGCAACTTGACAAGTTGTTAGACGAAGCAGAGCAACAACAATAAAATAAGGACATTTCGATTTTATAGCATAATTATGAAAAGTAATATTGGAATACAAATCATTTTGTCTATTGTACTGACTATGTTCAGTGCCAATATAAATGCACAAACGGTTGGATATACATATCGGCCTTTGGCTGCCGAGGGATGCAACATGAAATATAGCGTTGTGAAGCAAGATACGGCATATTACATTATCGCAACCGTAAAGTCAGACAGACTGAATTTCCTAAAAGAATCAACCATGTTGTTGAAAACATTCGATGGTGAAGTTATTAAACTTTATGGTTCTCATATTGGTAGCGGCTCTGAAACGGCAGGTATTGTCTCTGGCAATATAGTCCTTCCAGTGACAGAAATCAGTTCTACAGCTCAATTCAAGATAAGTCCACAACAATTTGAGTTGTTGAAAAAAGGCGTGGCTAAGATAAGGTTATCTACCATACCTATTGAGCATGAGCGGACATTTGCCAAAGATAAAATAGGCAAGAAACTTTATCAGTTCTTCTTGAAGCAGAAGAATAAGGACAATGATTTCTAACGATAGAAAATTATAATGAACGGAAAACAATTAAAGAACAGCATATTACAATGGGCGATACAGGGAAAACTTGTACCGCAAGACCCTAATGACGAACCTGCAAGCGTTTTGCTTGATAAGATTCGTCAAGAGAAAGAACGCTTGATCAAGGAAAAGAAAATCAAGCGTGACAAGAACGCATCCATTATCTACCGTGGTGAGGACAATTCCTATTATGAGAAGATAACCGCTACTGGGGAGGTGAAGTGCATTGATGAGGAGATACCATTTAATGTTCCGCAAGGTTGGGAATGGTGTCGATTAGGAGAAATCTCAACTTATGCCCAAACAAAGAGAAAAATCAACGCATCGAATGCCGATACTCAATTATGGGGATTGGATTTGGAAGATATAGAAAAAGGCGGAAGATTGCTGAATATTAAAACTGTTGGTGAACGAAAAGCCATCGGTGACAAGACCGTCTTCAACCGTGGTGACATTTTATACAGCAAACTTCGTCCATATTTATTAAAGATACTTGTTGCACCTGAAGGAGGTATTTGCACTCCCGAAATCATACCTTTCACTTGCTACGGCAATATATGCAAAGATTATATTGTTAGCTTTTTGAAATCACCTTATGTAGATGATTACATTAATTCTGCAACGTTTGGTGTAAAAATGCCTCGTGTAAGCACAGAAACAATGACGTCTCTGTTAGTCCCACTTCCACCTCTTTCGGAGCAGTTCCGTATTGATACAAAAGCAAAGGAGTTGATGCCATATATAGATGAGTATGGAAAAGCGCAGGATAAACTTAATAAGTTAAATGAAGAACTTTCCTATACTATTCGTAAGAGCATCCTTCAAGAGGCTATTCAAGGCAAACTCGTTCCGCAAATAGCAGAAGAAGGTACTGCACAAGAGTTGCTTGAACAGATAAAAACAGAGAAGCAGAAACTCGTCAAGGAAGGTAAGCTAAAGAAGTCCACCTTGGCTACTTCTGTTATCTTCCGTGGTGACGATAACAAGTATTATGAGCAGATAGGCAAAAAATGCTTGGATATAACAGAGCTAATTCCCTTTGAAATCCCTAATAGTTGGACTTGGGCAAGAATGGGACAGATTGGAGATTGGGGCGCAGGTTCTACACCTCAGCGCAGCAACCAAGATTATTATGGAGGCAATATTTTGTGGCTTAAAACAGGGGAGTTGAACAATGGTGTCATATGTGATACTGAAGAAAGAATAACGCAGAGAGCTTTTCAAGAATGCTCTCTACGTATGAATAAAATAGGTGACGTTCTTATTGCTATGTATGGAGCTACAATAGGAAAGTTGGCTATTGTAGGCAAGGAATTAACTACCAATCAAGCGTGTTGTGGCTGTACTCCCTATATTGTTTATAATTGGTTCTTGTTTTATTTCTTAATGGCAAGTCGAGATACATTTATCAAGAAAGGTGAAGGTGGTGCCCAACCAAACATATCACGTGTCAAATTAGTTGAGCACTTGATACCTTTACCTCCTTTAAATGAGCAGAAACGCATTGTCGAAAGAATTGAAACTCTATTTGAGCAATTGTGATGAATCCTCTATCTTTTGGACGATTCTTTTCTGCTCTTGTAGTGGCGGAATACCAATAATAAGCCCATAAAACAATTCCTTGTTGAGGTGTGGTATAGCTGCACCTTTCTTAGAATTGCGCAAAGTTTCTTTGTAGAACTGTATGAAAGCCAAAATATAAGGTTCGTACATAGAGGAACTTATCCATAATTGCTTGAAAGTACTACCCATATAACCGTCTTGTGGAACGATGAAAACTTCACCAGAGTTTTCACCGTCCACAAGCATTATATTGTCACCTTTATATACAAATTTACCATGTTCTACAATAGTTTCAGAACTTTTACCACGTAAGTATTTAGCATCTAACAAGCACTGCTTGCCAGTGGTTTTCAAGCCGTCTGTAAGTTGGCAAACTGCATTTAATCGAGCAATAGACCAAGAACTTGGAAACTCAAAAGGAAGGTCAATCTCAGTTATTTCGCTCCCTATCTGCTCATAATACTTGATAAAACCTCTTTTATTTTGGCTACTACTCTACTTTGTTCTGCCATTGGAGGTAATGGTAGATACAGCTCTTTCAGTCGTTCTTTCCCAAGATTATAAAAAGCAGCACCAGACTTCTTGGTTATTCCTCGCATAGCCTCTATCAGAAATGGACTTTGAAGAAAATACGCAAGTAACAAGGAGTGATTAAAGTCTTGAATGTATGGGCTAAAGATGAATACAAAACCGCCAGCACTAACATTATTGTAGTCTTTTTCTATCACAGCCATTTTACCAATATTCTCCAAACTGGTTACAGCAGGAGTAATGATGCAATTCTTCTTCAGAAGGGTATTCGTATTGACAAACTCATCTGACACAAATACATCATCATTTTTGAATATATACTTATTGGGCAAAATATTTCCCCCACGCAATATTCTAATGCCTTTTTTATTTGCGTTTACTTGTTCTTTTTTGAACGAAGCCCCTGTTTGTATTTCCAACAGGTCTTTGACCTTGCACCAAGCCCATGTTTCGGGTATTTGGAACGGCAAAAACTCGTCTATACAAACAGGGCTGTTGTCTATCAACTCATAATACTTGTTACAGACTTGTATATTTCAACAATTCGAGATTGTTCCTCTAAAGGAGGCAATGGAAAAAACAAATCCTTCAAATCGTCTTTGTTAAATCCTGCTTGGGCACTTCTGGAATGATCTTTTACCAAATATTGGTATATGCTTGACTGATAAAACAAGAATAAATACTGTTTGTTCACGAACTCAGAGTCAAAAAGAGGAATTACCTTTGCCATCGCTACATTATATGCTCCATCTTTAGCCCAAAAGACTTTACCTAAAGAACCGCCATACCTTGCTAATATAATATCACCTTCTTTTGTTATTTTATTTGCTTTTTCTTGTGGTATATAAACAGGCATAGGATTTGAACCATAATCTCTGATTTGATACAGTCTTATATATCCTGATTTAGGACTATCAACAAACTGAGATTTAGGAGGCTGTGAACCGCCTGATATTTCAAACAATTGATTGTGCCTAACCCAACACCATGTTGAAGGTATTTCAAATGGAATTTTATCGTCAATACACTCCATACATTCAGTTGACTTCTCCCAATACTTGTTATCGTCACCTTTGAAGATAACGGAATCTTTGAGGGCAGACTTCTTTAGTTTGCCCTCTTTAACGAGTTTCTGCTTCTCTGTCTTTATTTGTTCAAGCAGTTCTTGCGCAGTACCTTCTTCTGCAAGTTGCGGAACGAGCTTACCTTGTATTGCCTCTTGTAAGATGCTCTTTTTAAGACAATCCTTTATAGTAGTGTTCAGTTCGTCCAATTTGTTCTGAACATTATTATATTTCTCTATTTGTGGTAATAGTTCAGCTAACTTTGCCACAATTCTTCTTTGTTCTGATAGAGGTGGAAAAGGCAAAAGTAATCCTTTCAAACGATTTGCAGACAGTCCAGGCATGGCAGTTCCAACAGATGCCAAATTGTTGCTTTCTTTCAATAGGTAAATGAAATGATATACATATTCACATATGCCGCTAACACACGGACGCAATCTATGAACATGATTTTGAAGACAAATATCATAATCTTCATTCCATATTGCTGAACGTCCATAACCAGCACCACCTTCACAAACAAGCAAATCTCCTTTTGTAGCCGAACAAGTCTTAATCTCTTCGTCAGTAAAATTCATAACCTTTACATTATCAAGGATAAAGTGTCCCCAATATAGATTAGAGGTCGTTATGAACTTTTGTGGGGTTCCACCACCTTTATTGCTACTACTCTGTTGCTTTCCGCTTGTATGGTTGAATATATTGCCTATACGAGTCCATTCCCACCCCTGTGGTATATCAAACGCCACTTCCTCATCTATGCACTTCACCTCCCCTGTGGCGAGCATCTTCTCATAATAGGAACTCATAGAACAAATCCATGCCTATTTATTAGGACAACTTAATGTTTCACTAATAAACGAATAGAAATGGAATTAGACAAATTTGAAGAGTTCCTAAGCCAAGGCAATATGGCTAAGAACACGATTTCGGCATATCTGTATGCCGTGAAGGAGTTTGGCTCTCGACACAAAGAGTTGAACAAGAGAAACTTGTTGGTTTACAAGACCTACTTGATTGAGACCTACAAACCAAAGACGGTGAACCTCCGTATTCAGGCTTTGAACAAGTACCTTGTATTTGTAGGCAAGACTAAGCTCCGCTTGAAGTCGGTCAAGGTGCAGCAACGTTCTTATCTGGAGAATGTCATCAGCAATGCCGACTACACCTTCTTGAAGAACAAGTTGAAAAAGGAAGACAACTTGGAGTGGTACTTTGTGGTGCGTTTCTTGGCTGCGACTGGTGCCAGAGTGAGCGAACTTGTGCAAATCAAGGTTGAGCACGTGCAAGTAGGCTATTACGACATCTACACCAAGGGTGGCAAGATACGGCGTATCTATATTCCCAAGACATTGCGCACGGAAACAGAAAAGTGGTTGCAGACACTAAACCGTACAAGTGGCTATCTCTTTCTCAATCGCTTTGGCGAGCGCATCACGACAAGAGGCATATCACAGCAGTTGAAGAACTATGCGGTGAAGTATGGCTTGAATGAGAAAGTAGTTTACCCTCACTCGTTCCGCCATCGTTATGCCAAGAATTTCTTGGAGAAGTTCAACGACATTGCCTTGCTTGCAGACCTTATGGGGCATGAAAGTATCGAAACGACACGTATATATCTACGAAGAAGCAGCATTGAGCAACAAGAGATAGTTGACAAAGTGATAACCTGGTAATCGAAGCATATTCTATATCTTTTGATATGTTATCCATGCTATTAAACTATGCAAACGAGTATATGCTTTTTACAACAAGTAGAATTGATTATCAGCATTTTACATTACCTTTGCACTCAAAAAAAATACGCATGGGACTATTCAAGAAGATAAAAGACATATTCAGCAACGACAAAGGCAAGGAGACAAACACGCAAGAGAACGTTTCCTTGCCTTCTTCTATAAATGTACCTCAACAGTCCACCAAGCAGCCTTTGGTAATGCCTGGTGTTACAGAGGTTATAAAGGCAAGGTCATATCTGAAAGCAAATGACACAGAACAGACTAAATGCCAATACGAGAGTGCGGTTCAAAAAGGATATTCATTGAACCTTGAACCCTATAATTGGCTACTTCGCCATTATACAAGCAAAGAACAATGGAGCGATGCCAAGCGTGTTCTGTTGCTTGTCCCTGCAAAATTCAGCCAAGATGCGCTTGTTGTCGAATTTAGGGAAGTAATAAGGCAACGAGAAGACAAACTACCCAAACAGGCCAATCTCAACAGAACCATTACCACCAAAGATACATTGGCAAACCGATACAAAAGTTTGATTGCTCAACTGCCCGAATTTGACTTCTACACAAGTGGAAATGACGCTCTGTTTTCAGAAGACGCTCCAGTGTGCCATCAGATAGAATATATAATCAGCCATATAGAGAATGAACTACGCAAGGCAAAGGTTGCCGAGAAAAGCAAGGATTACATCACCGCAACCAATATCTATGAAGAGTTGATTGCCAATGGCTATTGGAAGCCAGAGCCTTACAACCGTCTGCTTTATATCTATGATAAGGCAGGACTTACAAATGGTGTAAAGGAGTTGCTTGTTCTTGCAATAAGTTTCTTTGAAAATCAGCAAAAGAAACAGAAACAGGAATTGTTACGCCTTGCCGACAAGTACAAAAGCAGAGCCTATGCAGAGGCGAAAATAAATCAAGGAAAGACAGTGGCGTATTTCGATGGTTTCTTTGAAATATACATGCCTTTCCCTGATATTGATGTCTGGAAGCGAATACTCGCTGACACTACCGTTTAATGCCCGAACTCTTCTTGGGATAGTGTTTGCTGTGGGCAAATCTCATGCAGCGTCTGGCAAAGCTGAAAATATCCTCGTCCTTATCCCTCCAAGGCAATTCCGAATTGGAGCCACCGCCACCTCCCGACTGCGTGATGCTTGTTGCCCCATTGATGCCCTCAATGAACATCTTGACGGCTGTGCCAAGCACATCTTTGAAACGCATATCGCACATATCTTCAATGATGGTGTTCTCTGCCATTTTCTTGGCTTCGGGTACATTGGTGCAAATCCTACTGCTCATCGTCAGCAGTTCTTGAAAACTGCCAGCAAGAATAGAGGCTTGGGCGTATGTCTGCAAAGTACGTGATGTCTGCTCCTGCACGACACGCAATGTTTCAGCCTCAGACTTCTGCGCCCTTGTCATAGCTCTGAACTCGGCAAGTGCTTCATCGGCTGCACTCAGTTTTTCTCGTTTGTCCGTCAGCTTGAACTCCAAGGTGGACAACTGACTTTTGAGCCGTTCCAGTTCCTTTGACAATTCGGAATGCTCGCCATTCTGTTGTTCTAACAAATTCTCAACCTCATGGATTTTGTTCTCCACTTCGGACTTCTGGTGAGTGAGGTTTTCTATCATCGTTTTCAGACCCTTAACGGCATTCTCCTTTTTGCGAATGTCAAGTTCCAGTTTGCCGTTTGCAATTTCCAACTCACGGCTTTCGGCTTGGAGTTGTCTATACCATTCGTCACGAGGGATATGCTGGGCATTGGTAGCCGAAACTGATTCGCCACGTACCAAGCCCCACTTTTTGTTGACCTCTGCCAAGTAGTCGTGGATAGCATCCAGTTTGTTTGCATCACCACCAAAAGTATCTCGGTATTTGATACGCATCTTCTGTTTCTTCTCATCGTACATAATGGGCGTGACAAGGCAATGGATATGCGGTGAAGACTCGTCAAGATGGACGGAAAAGTCAATGATGTTGTCTTCACCCCATGCATCGGAAACAGCCTTGTAGATGTCCTTTGCCCACAATTCTATTCCCGATTTGCGCTTGACATGGCTGTTGTCTGCGCCTTTCGCTCGTTCCACATTCTGGTCTCCGAAAGCCATTTCTCGCATTCTGTCGGCATCGCCCGAAAATATCATGTTGCAGGCAATGCGATATTTTGGCGTTTCAAGCCCTTTGTTAGGGTCTTCCGCACCAGTGGCTTCCAAACGGTCTTGAAACCGTTCTAAAATGGGCTTAGAAGAGCCGAGAGGCACAATCTTACCGCCCTTGACTATCTCAAAGTTGAGATGCGCACGGCTTTTGTCGTAATTGAACTTCTTGTTGGAGGCTTTGGCTTCCCACTGGGATTCCGTCCAACGCCTCTGATGTTCGTTGTCTTCACCTGCCGAAAACGACTTGACGGCTTGTTGGTGAAACACTTGGTATTCTGGCATAATGTTATTTCTTAGATGGGGTAATAAAATTTATAAAATGAGCTTGCTCTGGTGTCCTCCTGAGGGCTTGCCCGACGGAGCATAATTCGGTTGGTGATAACCATACCGAGGATTATGTTCCCCATCTACATTATGCGTACATATAGGCAAGCCTCTTCTGTTGTGTACCAACACTGCTCTAAAACGGTTTTGATGAAGTCTTGGCATTGCGTTCTTACTGGCAAACTGACAGCATGAAGGCAAATGCCAAGACAAAAGATGAAAGAACGAAAGGTTACATTTCACGATGTTCGTGGAAATGCTCTACATCTTCCGCCAACAACTGCTCTCTCACATCATCAGGGATTTCTTCCAAGGAATGGATTTGTTCCATTTCCGAAGGAGTGATTTCTGATGAATCGGAAGAAGGCAAAGGCAAAGTTAAAGAAGTCGGATCTGAAACAGACTTGTTCGGGTTCTGTTCCGACTTCGCTTTGCCGTTGTCTCGCTTATAAAGGGCATTGGCTGTATAAACCGTTTCACCCTCATGCTTCCACGCTGCTATGCACCGCATATCCATAATGGTGGTAAGGCAATCAGTTTTTATTGTTACGATACCCAACTGTTCCAACTGTTTCAAGAAGCGGATAACTGTCTTTCGGTTGCAGTTCCATTCCTTTGAAAGTTCAAGGGCAGATACACATGTTTGTCCTTGCATTAGTGGTTTGGATATGCCACGCTTGGTATAGGTGGTATCGGCAGTTGCCGTGTGGTGAATCAGTCTGCGGAAACATTGTATTCTGTTGATGCCTCCCTCGTTGCTACTGAGAAAATTCAGTTGTTCGTCCGTCAATGACAAATAGTAAGTGACAGGGCGAGTTTTGTCTATCTCTTTTCTTTCCATGTCCGAATGGTTTATAAATGGTGAATGACTGAAAGGACAACAAATCATCGGTGAAGACCATGCTGTTGCCGTGGCATATCCTCACTGACAATCTCCATAAGTTTTCTATCCAAGCGTTGAAGTTCATCTTTGTTAAGACTGTTTATTGCCTCTATGCCTACTCGTAATGCAACGGCACGTCTTCCATACAAAATGGCTTGTTCGTCATTGTCTATGACATGGTTTGCACCAGTTGCTTCAATGTAATCATTGACGGCATCCCTCATTGATAGTTCACGAAGTCCTGTCTTAGCCCAGAGGACAGACAGTTTGACTGCCTGTTCTTTCTTGGCTTCATATTCTGTTGTCCTCATGGCTACTTGACACTTAGATTTTTCAAGATACGGTTGGCTTCTTCTGAAACCTGCGCCTTTGACGCAATCGCATTTCTGCGAATCCATGTCAAGAGTTCCGCTTTCTCGAAATACACCATCTTGCCATTCGGCTTGTAATAAGGAATGGTCTGCTCATGTGTCATCTTGTAGAGTGAACTTTTTGTCACTCCCATAAATCGGGCAGCTTCTTCCAAAGTCAGCACTTCCTTACCTGCTGACAGAGTATTTTCAAGCACTTCCACTCGCTTGGCGAGTTTTAGGTTCTCCAGCATGAGTGCTTGAACATCTGGAGTAACGCTTTGATTGGTTCGTGATTCCATAATCTGTTGATGTTTTAATTTGACTATTTCATCATGACCATTGTTTGTGATTGCAAGTTGAAAGTGGTGCAAAGGTATGTAAGAAATTTCTCATTCTGTTAGAAATGCTTGGTCAATGACGAAATCTTAAGCTATATTATAATAATGAAGTTGTTTCATACTCTAAATCATACTTGAATGAAATAAAGTGAAGACAAAATCAAACTTAGAAACGATAGTAAGAATACAAGAGAAACACTGTTTTTGGAACTTGGTTGTCAAACCCTCAAAACTGCCTTAAAATGCAGAAATGGTGCTTGGGCTGTAATTTTATAGTTACAAATACGCAATTATCTCTTTTTTATTTGGAAATTTTTGTTGCACGTTTGTTACGTGGAGGTGTTTTGTGAAATAGCAACACTGATAATCAGTGAGTTACATAGCGAAATAATCCCACGAAGTAGAG
>CDYI01035028.1_pt1 | contig 29997 bp, 19 predicted proteins | sample 557711 | NCBI WGS metagenome assembly CDYI01 (sample SAMEA3182054, study PRJEB8094) | gut metagenome | biome: human; feature: gut; material: Stool; isolation source: human stools | place: Canada | collected 2012-11-13 | reverse complement strand
AATTAAAAAATATATGTTCTCTACTTTCCTGTTTTTAGAATCATATTCTTTTCTCTCTCTATGCAAGAGGTGGAAAAAGGGAATGTAGGCCTATCTATTATATGTGAGTCATAGTGCTTTAGAACCATCTTCCAAATCTGTTCTTTCGTGTTTTTTTAGTAAATCATTTGTTTTTTCGAGAAAAAAAGACCGATTATTTTGTGGGTTTAAGTATTTTATCTACATTTGCATCGGATTTATCCACCTCTTGCATAGAGATGGAATAATAATATTGAGGATATATTGCTGAATAGGAGAACGTTGAAGTTTTTGTTGAAGACTGTCTGATTCGTTTCTTTATTTTACTTCTTCTATTTGCCTTTTCAAATATTTTTCTTGTTGCAGCATCAATATTGCGGTGGTCCAGCGAAGTGAGATAGATGGAAGTGGTCTTTTCATTGGAATGCCCCATAGACTCGCTGATGACGTGCATCGGGATATGAAGCTTTAAGGCTTCCGAGGCCCATGAATGCCTCGGGACGTAAGAGGTGAGCGTGGCTTTCTCTCCTAACAATTCGGATAGCTTTTTTAAATTGAGATTGTATGTCCGTAAGGCTGAGTCGTAAACGGACTGTCGGAATTCTGTGGTTTTCATTACAGGGAAAAGAAAGTCCGATTGGGGAGAGGCGTATTTATTGATGATGGTTCTCATGATTCTGTCTACCTTGACAGAGAGCAGGCGTCCGGTTTTACTCCGATAATAGGAGAGGCGTCCGTTTTGCAGATTTTCCTTTTTTAGTTTGGCGAAGTCTATGAAAGGCATACCTTGTGCGAAAAAGCAAAATACAAATGTATCGCGACTGAATTCCATACTTTTATTGAGCTTCTTATATTGCATGAGTTTGATGATGACATCGATGTTTACAGCCCGTTTTCGGGTTTTGTCTACTCCCGTATAGACGTTGCCGAAGGGGTCTCGAAGTTTCAGATTGAGCATGGCAATTCCTTTTTTATAAGCCGCATGCAATGTGCGGATATAAAAGGAACTGCTGTTTTTGGTGATACCACGTTCGTGTTGTAGGTAGGTTTCGTAAGATGCGATTAATTCTTCGGTGATAGATTCGAAGCTTACAGAGCGACAGTAGCCTTTGGTTTGGAGGAAATGTGTAAAGGAACGCAGGGATGATTGGTAGTTCGCAGATGTTTTGATTTTGTTGCGCATCTTTTTTTCTTGGATTTGATTTTGCATGAAAGACAAGAAGTCGGCTTTCTTGCTTTTACAGATTGTTGATTTCTTCATTTTACGATTTTTTGTGTAAGACAATACTGTGTTTTTTACTTTATCTTGCAGAAAAAAACAGACTGCCTTTAGGTGACAGTCAGATGGAGGGCGGACAATATAAAAAAGAATCCTTCTTGCCGGATGAACTCCATGCAAGAAGGATTCTTTTTTTAGGTAAAGAAATAAAAGAGCCTTGTTTAGAACAGCTTTTCCGGGTATTCTCCTGCTGCTACCAAGGAGGCAATCTTTTCTACTGTGGCTTCACGGTCGGCAGCGTATGTTACACCGAACCATTTGCTGGTAGTGTCGAGCACTTCTACCGTAGCGGTACCTTCGTTGATGAGCTTATTCACCATCAGCGGGATGAAGAACTCGGCTTTCGGATTTTCCATGTTCTTCGGATTGCCCAGAAACTCTTTGAAATATTCTTCGCTATGCTGGAAGTAGTCGGGAGTGAAGCCCCACATGTTCATGCTGACCGGTACGTTCTCTTCCAACGGAATCCATTTGCCTTCTTCGTCTTTGTAGCAGATAGGACCGTCCACACGCATGATTTCCGTACGTTCCACCACATCTTTCAAGTGATGATGGTCGTCGTACATGCAGACACCACGTGCAACGGAGCCGTTTTCGCTGAGCGTATTGCAGCAACGGAAGCCCACCATGGCGTATGTGTTTTGGCAGCCTTCCGGCAATTCGCTCAGGAACTTGCCGATGGTGGCGAATGCGTCGCGGCCGTAGAAGTCATCACAGTTGATGACACAGAACGGTTCTTTGATGACATCTTTACCCATCAATACGGCATGGTTCGTACCCCATGGCTTTACACGGCCTTCAGGGCACGTAAAACCTTTGGGCAGTGCGTCCAGACTTTGGAATACCAACTCAGCCGGAATCTTTCCTTCGTATTTTGAAAGGATTTGTGTGCGGAATTGTTCTTCAAAGTCTTTGCGGATGACGAAGACAATTTTGCCGAAACCGGCACGGATGGCATCATAGATAGAATAGTCCATGATGGTTTCGCCATTCGGACCCAGCCCGTCCAATTGTTTCAAACCGCCATAACGGCTACCCATACCGGCAGCCAATAAGAAAAGTGTAGGTTTCATATTCGTTCGTTTAAAAAGTTAAATATTTACGTTCTGTATTGCAAAAGTAGCTTTTTTATTTGAAAAAGTCGTGTTTTCGGCTTCTTTTTTTAAGCCCTTTGAACTGTTTGGGAAAACAGGAGGGGCCGTCCGTGCTACAGCCCGTTTTAGAACGGATAACCTACGGCAAAATGGTATCCCAGACTGTCTTTGAATTTCGGCATGTTGTAATAGCCGCTCTTTCCTGTGTCGTAAGGAGCGTGAAGTCCCACTCCGACATCGAAACGCAATACGAGGAAATCGAGGTCGCAACGAATGCCCAATCCGGTGCCTAAAGCCAGGTCTTTGCCGAATCTTGAAATGTCGAATGTTCCTCCCGGGCGGTTTACGTCTGCATCCAGAAGCCAAACGTTTCCAGCATCCAGGAATACGGCTCCGGAAAGCATAGAAACGATGGGGAAGCGATACTCGGCGTTCATTTCGATTTTGAAGTCTCCCATTTGGTCGATATAGGAATAGGCCGACGCGCCCGGAATATAGCTACCCGGCCCCACGCCGCGGACGGTGAACGCACGGATGCTGTTAGCACCACCCACGCTGAAGAGATCGTTGTAAGGAGCTGCGGTAGAGTTTCCGTAACTGAATATCACGCCGGTTCCCACTCGCGTGGCGATGCTTGTACGGGGAGTAAGGCGGAATTCTTCTCTGAACTCAGCCAGAAAACGGATATACTGTGCAAAAGGCACGTTGAAAAGTTTCTTGTCTTTTTGGTTGAACGGTTTACCGAAAGCGGCGTAAATACCGGAGGTGATGTTTCCGCTTTCCTTCACTTCAAAGATGAAAGTACGCGGATTGCGTGCCTTGCGCGGACTGGAATAAGTGAAAGTGTATCGCATGGAAGGAACGAACTGGTCGCGCATACTTACGTAGAGTGCCTGGTTGACGTTCATGATAGAGTCGAAAGTGGCGGTTGTACTCAACAGTTCGTCGTAATCCAAGCGGAACGGGACGAATTCGTGTTTGATTGTAGGACGCGCTTGGTAAGTATAGGCCGCCCGTGCGCTCAAAGACACCATGCCGAAATAGTTGGCCCGGTTCATCCATGTAGCATCCAGTACAAACGAGGTGCTCGTTTTGGCGCGTCGGGAGAACTTACGTGCCCCGGGAAATATCAGTCGGGGATAGTCCAATGACAATGAAGTACCGTATTCGTAGGAGTTGATGACGGAACTACGTCCCTGTACGGTGGAGTTGGTTTGCCATTCATATGATCCGTGTACTTCGAATTTCAGCTTTTCCGCTCCTCGGAAAGCATTGCGTTTGGACATGCTGAACGAGAGTCCCGGACCGATCTGCCCATTGCTTTTAGAGGTTACCTTTGTGGTGAACTCCCCGTCGTAGGGTTTGTCCAAGATACCGGTGATTTCGATGTCGAGCGTATCGTTGAGTGCAGTGGTATCACGCGGAACGTATTTCAGGTTTACCGTGCTGAACACATTCATTTCCGAGAGTTGCTGTTGTACGAAGCTCATAATGTCCTGTCGGTAGAGCATGCCTTTCCGATAGAACAGATTACGCCGGAGGGCACCGAAGCGCAAAGGGATTTTGCCTTTCTTTCCTCCGTCATAATATAAGGTGTAATCGCGAAACTGTAGCGTGTCGGTCAGTTCATAAGAATCATTATTGAACAGATTGACGGTGGTCCGTCCGAGGTAATACCTTTTGTTGGCCGATGCGGGAATGCCGTCAGCCGGTACGACTTGCAGTTGTACGAATCCCGGACGCTGTATGGTATCGGCACGATAGGTGATGTATTCCGGTTTGTAGTAGAAATAACCGGAATTGCGGAACATGTTATAAATACGGGTTCTTTCGGCATCGAGATTGATTACGCTGAACGGATCGCCGCTGAAAAGGGTACGTTGCCGGAACGTTTCCCGTATCAGGCTGTCGCCCACAGCCGGAAAGCGCAGGTAGGCTATGGAGTCCAGACGAAACAGATTGCGCGGTCTGACGGTATAGCTGATTTTGGCCTTTTTGGGGTTCTTTTCCGGTAGGATTTCATAATCCACGGTACCGTTGAAATAACCGTAGTTCCGGAGTGTGTTTTGTGCTACGAGTGCGCGGGTTTTCGGATTGACGGTACTGATGAAGACCGGAGTACCTGCAAACGTATCGAATAACCATTTTGCGAAGCGTGACTTCTTGCCCACTAAAGCGTTGTATATCCACAGTCCGGTGGGGAACGGAATACGGTAGGACGAACTTCCGAACAGAGCGTTGTTCGGGGCGTAAGCCAGTGCCGCATCCACTTCTTCCTTCGCCGTTTCATACGCCTCTTCTTCGATACGTTGCACGGCGGCGATGGAGTCCTTTTGCTCCTGAGTCAATTCCTCTTTCCGTTTCAGCACAGACAAATCTCTTTGTGTGAGTAAATCGTCTACAGCTTTGTAAGCATCGGCCAGAGAGGTAATGACTCCTTCTTCCTCCTTTTGTTTAGCTTTTTTCTTGGCTTTCTTTTTCGACTTTTGGCCATAGTCTATTTCCTTGATACCGGTGTACAAAACCTCTTCTTCGGGAAGGTTCTTGGTCGTTGAGCACCCTGCCGCCAGACCGCAGCACAGGATCACACCACAATATATCTTCAGTCTTGTCTTCATCATTTCTTCTCTTTTTCGTGTTGAGGTTCATTCTTTTTTCTGTTCTTGAAGATAAACAGTTCCCCTAAACGTGTCATTTTACGCCTCAGTACGAGACCGGCTCCCATTTCGGTGATTTCGCCTTCCAACAAAGATTCATAACTCTTGTCATAGAATAGGGTGACGTAACGTGTGGCACTCTTGTCCAAGCGATATTCTAACGATACATTATCTATCAACGACTGGCCGGTGTTTTCCACATTCTCGCCCGTGGACACTTTACCGCCCACGATGATGCTCACACGGTTGCCCCAGAAGCGTTTGGCAAAGCGGAATGAGTAATCCGTGCGCTCCGTTCCTTCGGCCGTAGTTTCCTGGTCTACGCCGAGGCTCAAGTCTATGGTTTCAAGAGCCTTGCCTGCAATGTTGGTGATTTCGCTTTGTAACAAGGCGTTCAGGGCATTGGTCGTAGAGAATCCTCCGCTTTCATTATCTCCCAACAAGTACATGCCGGTGGCCAACATGGTGACGGCCACTTTCCCGCGCTCCTCTATCGACATGGATGCGAGTTGGTTCTGCACGGTCATGTCTTCAGGGGCTGCGATAGTAAACTCCAGCCCCATATTTTCCAACGTACGCGTGATGGACAGCCCCACTTCGAAGGAAACAGTGCGTGGGGTATCGTTTTCCGTCACGGTGGCACGCATACGTTCGGACGCTGAGATGTTCAAAGTAGGATTCAGGATAGGCCCGTTGAAATCCACATAACTGCCCGAGGCGATGGTGAATGTCTTCAAAGGGATAACCGGAAGTGAGTATTTCATTTCTCCGTTCAGCACCGTATAACGTCCGGTGAGCGTCAGTTCTCCCTGCGGAGTATAGTTCATGGTCAGCTCGCCGCCCCCTTCCAGATCAACGTATTTGGAGCGGTCGGCACTCAGCAGGCAGTGTACCTGTGTACCCTGGTCTATGCTGATTTGCATCATCACGTTCATGTTCATGGGCTGTACTTCTTCCTGGGTAGCCACGGTCGTAGTATCGCTAAAGTCTACGAACGTGACCAGGCCGCTCAACCGGTCTTCCGATGAAAGCGGAGTGTCTTTCAGCACGTACGTCACGTCGGTGCTTCCCAATACCCCCAAACGTCCGTTGATGTTGATATTGTTCAGATTCCCGGCCATCCGTGCATTGACATCCACGTACACTTTTCCGTAGGCCGATGCCTGTTGGGTGCGTTTGGCGTTGATGAGTTCGAAGTTGGATGCATTCATTTTCAGGTCGAGCAAGATATTATCGAAGTTGGCGAAATCCACCGTTCCGTCGAACACGAGCGGGTTCTTTCCTGTGGAATATACGTTCAACTTGTCTAAATTCAGGTGGCTTTGCCTTACCTTGATGGTATCATCCTCCAGACGCAGGTTCAAACTGTACTCGGATGACGTTATTTTCATGGCTTTGGTGGCCAGCCATCCTTCTACGACGGGCCGGTCGGTCGGGCCGCTCACCTTCATGCAGCCGTCGGCCATACCGCCTAAAGCCGCCATCTGGTCCGGGACAAAACCGTTGGCCAACGACAACGGGAAGTCTGCCAAATCCAAGTCCGCCTCTATCGTTCCGCTTTTACCGTTGTCTTTGTAAGCTCCTGAAAGCATCAGGACTTCTGCTTCGTTATGCGAAATACGTGCATCTACGAAATGCGTCCCGTCGTTGTTGGGCAGGTAGACCATTCCCAGGCCGATATTGCCCAGCGGTGCATCTTCGTACGCCATGTCTTTCACCGAGACGTCGGCTACGACGGACAGGTTTTCCTCCGTTTGTATCAAGTGGGCGTCGGTTTGCATTAATCCGGAGATGCGTGGAGCGTACGGAATGACGGCGGTCAGTTCCTTTAGGTTTACATGGTTCAGGTTGACGGACAGGTCTTGCAAAGCTTCCGGATTGGGCGTCGAGTAAATCCTGGCTCCCGTTCCGTCGTCGGCGAGCATATTCACATCCGCTTCCACCCGCCTGTCGTTCCCCAGGAATATGTAGTTATTCTCGTTGATATCGAATTTTCGATAGGCGATAATCGGATGAATTTGTGAGAACACAATTTTGATGCCATTGTCTTGCACGTCGGCTCTCAGCCCCAGATCCACTCCTTTTTTACGCTTGTCGTCCAGATAAATCAAATTGATTCCCGCTCCGGTGGAGTGCAGATAAGCATTCAGCCGGGACTCGAATACGAATTGTTTGTTCTTGGGGCCGTTTCGCACCCGTCCGTCCATTTTTACGCCGGTCGTATCCTGAAAGATGTGCATCTGTATCGTATCCAGTAAGATGCCTCCTGCATTCATCGTGTAAATATGGCCGCCTCCGTTCAGGCCGATTTCGGGGTCGGCATTCAGGTTCAGCTTCAATTCGTTGAGAGAGTAGCCCATAGCCGTCAGATAGTTGGCCACGGGGTTGTTTTTTCCCGACACCATATTGAGCGTCATGCGTGGCAGGAAAATCTTGAGTGAGTCCTGATTCAGATGCCGGCGTTGCAGTTGCTGGTCGGCCACAGCCATGAATTCTTCGCTTTTTTTCATCAGCGTCTCATAGCCGTCGCGGCCGTCAAGATGCAGTTTGAAGTCACCGGCCGAAATGTCGGCATACGTAGTGTCCGGGAGAGCCAGCACATTCATGGCCAAATCTTTGGGGCGGAATACCGAATCCTGCATTATGAGAGAGATATCCGATACCGTTCCGTGTACCGTATGAGCGTTTTTCAGGTTCGTACTGCCGTCCATGTGCAGGCACATGCCGGCCTTGAACGGTTTGTCTGTCAGTCGCAGGGCATACAGGTCGATGCTGCGCATATCCATACTGAAAGTCAGGTCGGTATTATGTCGGCTCAGCAGCGCGTCGATTCTGGAGCGCATATCCAATAGCGGGTTATGGCTGTCGAGCGCGACGTGGCCGTTGCCTTTTTGCAATCCGGCATCCAGTTTGATGTCACTGAGATGCAGTTGTCCGTATTGCAGGCTTTCTAATGTCATGTCGGCCTGCATCCGGGTATGTCGGCTGAAGAAATCCGTCCCGACGCCCTTGGCAGATGCCGTGAGGGACAGGCCGTACAGGGAATCTTTGGGTAAGAAATGATGGAGTTGCAGGTCCTTTATGGACAGTTTCGCCTGGTAGGCCATGCGTGCCGCGTCGAATCCTCCTTTTACTTGCACGTTTCCTTTTCCTTCCCTTAAACGGAGGTCAGCAGTGTATTTTTGTCCGTTCAGCCCCACATTCCCGTCCAGTCGCATCGGGGGCAGGGCTATGTCTTTCAGCGCCTCTTCTCCAGCCAATGCCCTCGCAAAATCGAGATTGCGTGTACGCAGGTCCAAATTCACGTGTCCCGACCTTCGTACGGAGTCCGCCAACCGGAACATCTTTCCGTCGGCTTTCAGTTCGAAAGCGCCGGCCAGCCGTGCTTCTGCGGTCGTGAGGTTCAGCGTATCCAGATTCCCGTCGGCCGACAACCGTAAGATGACGGGGGAGTTGGGATAAGCCTTGACAAAGGCCGGGGGCAATCCTCCGGCAAACAATAATACGTCCTGTTTGCCCAGTTCTCCCATAAGCCGGGCGGACATTTTTCCTTGGGGCTGTTCGGCTACGGCGGAAAGGTCCATGTCAGCTTGTGTCCTGATGTAAGAATCCGGGGTGCGAAGTACCAGTCCGGGTACATGCAGAGAAGTGGAATCCATATTGAAGTGCCCTGTCAGCGAACGGATTTCCAGACCGCTTTTTTCTTTCATGTGCGTTTCGCGCAAAGCCAGTGAAAGCCCCAAGGCGTTTCCGTCGAATGTGATACTGTCGATGCCCAGGCCGATGTCCCGAAGTGCGATATGGTTGACATCCAGTCCTTCTGCGGTTTTCTCGTATGGCAGGTCGTAGAATAGCGAATCGGCGTGCAAGTCGAAAGTTTCCACCGTGTACAAGGCTTGTCCTAAGTCTATGAGACCGTTCCGCAGGGCTGCCGTAAGGATTCCACCCGAAACGGTCATACTGTCGCCCGGCATGCTGAACCGTACCCGGGTGCGTGCCAGATCCACTTGCCCAAGGGCGATTTTCCAGTTCACCGGCGAACTGGCGGTCGTGTCTTCCGTCGTGGAATCGGTCAGAGCGATAGCCACGTCGGCATCCGAAAGAAGGGCCGTATTCACCGTCACCATTTCCTGCGGGATTTCTATACCGTGGGAGTTTACGAAGAAACGTCCTATGCTTCCCTTGATTTCCACCCCGGCAATCATGGATTTGGTGTTGACTGCGGCACGGGTCAGTTCGATGCCTTCCACGTCAATTTCCCCGTGGAGCAGGGATGCGAAACTCAAATCCACGCTCAGACGTTCCACATCCAGCAGACTGTCGTCCTGCCCGTCTTTTATTTGCACGTCCTGCAAGTCGATATCGAAAAGGAAGGTCAACCGCAGTCGGCCTATATGCACTTTCATACCGGTGGTCTCAGACAGATAGGCCGTGGCCTTGCGTACGGCAAAATCTTGTATGGGGGGAAGATAAAGCAGTGTAGCCGATATGAAGAATAGTATGATAGGGGTGAGTAAAATGCCGATTACCCATTTCAGGATTCTTTTTTTCATAATCTCAGTTATAGTGTACTACAAAGGAACGGCTTTTTTTTGAATTCGGGAGGATTTTTTCACAAAAATAAAATAAAAACTCCATGAATTCATTATTTTTGCAGGATAATAATCGTCATCCGTCGGTTGCATGAATTTGAAAAGTATGATTTATATAGCGTGCTGCATAGCTGTAATGTCTTGCGGTCCGCAAAAGAAGAAAGCAATGGAAGAGACTGAAGTACTGATAGAAACCTCTATGGGCGACATGAAGGTGAAGTTGTATAACGATACGCCCAAGCATCGTGATAATTTCATCAAGTTAGCCCGTGCGGGGGCGTATGACAATATTTTGTTTCATCGTGTCGTACGAGGCTTTATGGTGCAGACCGGAGACCCGGCCCTCAAACCCGGGGGAATGAAATCGGCCGTGGATACTGCGGCCTACCGTTATACGATTCCGGCAGAAATCCGTTATCCGCGCCATTTCCATAAGAAAGGCGCATTGGCGGCAGCCCGTATGGGGGATGACGTGAATCCCGAAAAGGCCTCCAGCGGTACGCAGTTCTATATCGTGACGGGGAAGATCTATACGCCAAGTTCGTTGATGGAGCTTTATTCGGCCATTTACCAAAGCCGGGTGGATACGCTTTACGAGGAACTTTCGCGAGGCCATCTCAAAGAAATGTACCTGATGCGTCGTCGTGGCGAAACTGAAAAGTTGGAAAGCCTGAAAGACTCTTTGTTGCATGAGGCGGAAGCAAAGGTGGCTGCCCATCCGCCTGTGCCGTTCGACGAAACGCAGAAACAGGCCTATACCACAGTGGGCGGCGCGCCCCATCTGGACGGAGAATACACCGTGTTCGGCGAGGTCGTGGAAGGGCTGCAAGTGGCTGAGGCCATAGAAAAAGTGCGTACGGCAAAAGAGCGCCCTTTGCAGGAGATTGTGGTACGTAAGGTGACGGTTTTGGAATAGCCGTCAACCGTATTTCACGTATCCTAAACGCGTATATTTCACGCCCTGACTCTCGTAATGTCCCATGACGCGGGCGGAAAGCGTGATTTCCATGCCGGGCGAAAGCTGGCGGCTGAAGCAACTCAATGCTTTGGGCGTCTGGCTTCTTCCGGCCGCTTTTTCGGTGAAAGTATAACGGTTTCCTTGGCTGTCTGCGGCCAGAATGCGTTGGTCGATATAAAAGTCCGGCTTGTAAGTGTCCACTTGCTGTTTGACATATAAGATTTTCAGTCGGAGGGCTTCCAGTTTTTCTCCTTTCTCCCCGACGTAACGGCTGGGCGAACGATAGGCAGGCCGTCGCGGGGGACTGAGTTCCGCGTGTACCACGGCAAAACATTGTGCGGTTTCTTTTAGTTTCAGGAGCTTTTTCTTTTCCGGTTCGAAGCGGTTGGCCATCCACAGTACGTAGTTCGGGTCGATGTAGTAGACTTCCGCGATGCGTTTGCCCCGGTATTTTCCGAAAGTCAGCGTGTCGTAAGTCTGTTCGTAATAAGGAATGAAAAAAGTATTGTCCACCCACTTCAGGGTTACCTTGCAGTACTTCAGCAAGTCCATGGCTTTGCCTGCGGCCATGACGAATGTATCGGCCAGCGTACGGATAAAGAGGGGAGGGCGTTCGTCTGCGAATATGCGCCACAAGGCATAATACCGCCGGTAAGGCGTAGCGATGCTGATGGCATAAAAACCGTTTTCGGATGTTCGTCCGGAGTTGAACGTCGCGACGGTAGCCGTGACGCGTGCCATGTCCGTTTCCGGAATCGGTTCGTAAAATCGTATGTTGTTCTTGGTGGCTCCTTTCTACGGCATGTATCACCGTATGCAAATATACACAAAAAAGAAATCATTTCCAAGCGATTTCGTGCGAAATGGAGGGCGGGAAGTTGTCATTTTGTTACTTTTCGCATTTCAATTCGATTATGGAAAACCGCTTTCAGCTCTCTTTTAGGCGTATGTTTTGAATAAATATTCATATTGCGAGCCGGTTATGCAATAATATTCCGTATATATGCAATTTACCATGAGGAAGAAAATTTTTCGTTTGCAGGCGAATGAAAAATCATTTGCCGCAGAACGGTTTCACAGAGTGGATAAAAACGGGGACGAATGCCCGGGAAATGGTGGAACGGCGGGAGGAAAAGTCCGTTTTTTCCTCTATTTGGAGACCGGAAAATGTCGTCATCCGTGTGTCGTTTTGCCATGATAACCCTGCGGATGCTGACGGGTTTCCATGGGGATGCGGACGGTTGGGCATGCCAGATGTCCGAATGAAAGCCGGACCGGATACAGGCTGACTTTTTGTTTATGGGTAAACACGAGAGAATGGCGTATTTGCACCGATTGTTCAGTTGGGCTGCAAATACGCCATTCTCGTATGCTTGGATTTGACTTTCTGACAGAATGTCAAGTTCCGGAAGGAGGGAGCCGAAGCCGCTTTCTACCGCTTGTCCCCATGAGGATGGTTGAGGGTTTGTTGCCGCTGCACCAGTGTCTCGGCACATTGGAGCATGGCAAAACCGTATTGCTTCATGTCGCGGAAAACAGGGTCGTCCTCGGCAGCCTGTACAGTCATACCCTCCGTGCGGTATCGGATTTCCTGTTGCGTGTCCGGAAAATAAAGGAACAGGCGTGACGAGTCCCTCACGCCGATGAGGTTGTCGGCTGTGAAATACATATAAGGACGCTTCTCTTTCAGCAAATCCACACCGAAATCGTTTTGCACGTAACCGATACCCAACAGGCCCAAAAGGGTCGGGGCCAAATCCACCTGCCCGCCGTAAGCATCCACGATGCGCGGAGCTATGTCTCGCCCGTAAATCATGAGTGGGATGTGGTTATACGATTGCGGGCTTTCGCATTCGGGCGTGCCCACCAGTTTACCGTGGTCACCCAAGAGGACGAACAGCGTGTTGTCCGCCCAAGGACGTTTGAGGGCTTCCGTCATGAAGTTCCGGATGGACCAGTCGGCATATTCCACGATTTGTTCTTCCGTTGTCCGGCTGCGCGGATGGAAGTAGGGCGGGATGATGTAAGGCGGATGGTTGCTGATAGTGAGCAGGACGCTGAAAAACGGTTGTCCGCTTTGGGCTTGCCGGTCGAGCACGGGCAGGGCGTATTGGAATAGGAAGTCGTCTTGTACGCCGAATCCGTTGACCACCTTGTCCGCCGGGTAGTTTTCCTGCGAATAAATGTCGTCGAAACCGTTGGTACGGAAAAAGGCGTTCATGTTGTCGTATTGCGATTCGTGCGTCATGAAGAACATGTTATGGTAACCGTTTTCTTTCAGTACGGTGGGCAGGCCGGAGTAGACCGGAATGACGGAGCCTTTCATGGCGTTGCGCTTCATCATGGCCGGGAACGAATAGAGCGAGGAATACATGCCATGGTTGGTGTGGATGCCGGATGAATAGAAATGGCTGAAGCTGAGCGATTGTTGCCACAGACTGTCGAGGAAGGGCGTAAGGCTGGTTTCGTGACCGAAAGTTTGCATCAGGTGAGCCGACATGGACTCCATGAGGATGACGACCACGTTGCGGCGTGTCGGCAGGCTGTCGGCTTCCACGCGGCGTGCGATGGGCGATATGCCGTCCATGCCCTTCCGTCCGAGGAGGGTTTGCACGCGGGCTATGGCTTCGTCTTCCGCCATGAGGTGCAGGAGGCGGTTTTCCTTCCGGTTGTCGTCGATGGCGCTGTTCATCAGGTTGAATACCGGGTTAATCCCTAATTGGTTCAGGAAGGCATCATTGCAGTAATAGGCCTGGCTTACTTTTATGGGGTTATAACCCCGCCGTCCGCGGATGCCGAAAAAGCACAAGCCTATAAGGGCGGCTCCGGCCACAAACGTAAAGGCGGCGGCTTTCCATCTGTTTGCCGGGGGCGCGGCGTTCCGGTTTAAAAGGAAGAACGTGCGCGACAGCCGGAGGGTAATGTAGGCAAAAGCCGCGATGGCTGTCAGTCCCAAGGCGATGGGAAGGTAATAGGACGTTTCGCCGAATACCATTCCCGCTGTGGTGCCTGCGTAGTCGAACCAGTTGAATATGGAGGAATTGATGGGCTTGAAGAAGTAGGCGAAATAAGGGATATTGGCTGCGGAAATGATGAAACACAGCGAATAGAAAAAGATGAAGAAGAACGCAGAGGAGCGGTAAAGCCAACGGGCGGTGTAGCCGAACCATCCGGCTATCCAGAATACAGCCAACGGCAGCAGCAGGATGTAACAGGCGATGACATTGTCGAACCAGAGGCCGCGCAGGAACGCCACGCTTTGCAAGGCATAGTCTTCCGATATCTCTTTCGGGAAATCATAGTCTGTGGCGATAAAAAGCGCGACACGGAGTCCGAAGAAGAACAGCAATGCTACGAGATGTACACTTAAAAGGTAACCTATCGAGCGGATGAAACGCCCGGCAAAAAGTCTTTTCATCATGATGACGAGGATGTTAATTTTCTGTAATTGGTCGCGAATTTAGGGAAAAAGATTGTATCTATATAAAATCAGCCGCTACTTTTTTCTTTTTAAAAGTTGAAAAATGCTTTTTGCCTTGGCAGAAAAGAATTATCTTTGCGTCCGTTATTATAAATAAGTTTGGGAGCGCGTGCGAGGAACGCGAAAAACACTTCAACTATGGACAAGAAAAAGATAATCATCATTGCTTCGGTCGTAGTCTTGCTCCTTTGTGCGGGATTAGGCTACATGGTCTATTCTTACATGCAGGAGAGTGCAGAGAAAGAGGAAATGCTGAAACTGGCGGAAATGGACAAAAGGGAGATGGAAAACGAATATGCCCGCTTTGCCCAGCAGTACAGCGAAATGAAAACGCAAATCAACAATGATTCGCTGATCGCCCAGTTGGATAAGGAGCAGCAACGGACGGAAGAGTTGTTGGCTGAATTGAAGCAAGTGAAAGCTACTGATGCGGCCGAAATCATGCGTCTGAAAAAAGAATTGGCCACGTTGCGCAGCATCTTGAGAAGCTATGTGCATGAAATAGATTCGTTGAACCGGGTAAACGAACAGCTTCGTAGCGAGAACCAACAGGTGAAAGCCCAGTACACCCAGGCTACGCAGACTATCACGAACCTGTCTACGGAAAAGGAAACGCTGAGCGAGAAAGTGGCCATCGCTTCCCAACTGGATGCCACGGGCATTTCTATGGTCGGACAGAACAAGCGTGGGAAGAAGGCCCGTAAAGTCAAGGATGTGAAGAAGTTTGTCGTCAGCTTTGTCATTGCGAGGAACATTACGGCACAAGCCGGAAACCGGAGTATTTATGTGCGCATCACCAAACCGAACAACGAAGTGCTGACGAACGGAGGAACGTTTGTCTATGAGAACCGGAACTTGGAGTATTCTGCTAAAAAGGATATCGAATATAACGGAGAAGCTACGTCGGTGACGGTATATTGGGATGTCAATGAGTTTTTGAGCAAGGGTACTTATCGCGTGTCGGTTTTTGCCGATGGGCATAATATCGGAAACGCAAGCTTCAACTATGAGAAGTAGAAATGTTGAGGAATGTGCAATATGTACGAAAATAGGTTAAATCATGAGGATTTGACCTATTTTTGTTATACTTTTGCATCGTTGCCTATGCAATTTTCAGGTGACGATCAAGCGGAATATTAAAAACAGACAAGATGAAAAGACTTTTCGGCTTTTTGATTCTCGCGGCTTTTTTCAGCATGTTACACGCGCAGCGTGTGCTCAGCCTGGATAGTTGCCGGAATATGGCCATTGCAAACAACAAGAGCCTGCTGATAGCCAAAGAAAGGATGCGGAAGGCGCATTATGACCGGAAAGCGGCATTTACCAACTTCCTTCCGGATTTCTCGGCCACGGGAACGTACATGTATTTCAGTGATGAAATTTCATTGTTGAACGACGGGCAGAAATCGGCTCTGAACCACATGGGAACCTCGTTGCAGCAAGGGTTGACACAGGCGGCTACTCCTATCATCCAGCATATCGCACAGACGAATCCCCAGTTGGCGGCTTCTTTGCAGCAGGCCATACAGAGCGGAAAACTGGACGGCATGTCCACGGCTTTAAACCAGTTGGGCAATGAACTGACGGATGCCTTGCGGACGGATACCCGCAACATGTGGGCCGGAGCTGTGACACTGATGCAACCTTTGTATATGGGGGGTAAAATCAGGGCTTACCACCGTATCACGAAGTTTTCCGAAGCATTGGCGCGTACGCAGCATGATGCCCAGTTGCAGGATTTGATTCTCAACACGGACGACGCCTATTGGACGGTCGTGTCGTTGAGCTATAAGAAAAAGATGGCGGAGAGCTTCCTGGACTTGGTAAACCGTCTGGACGGCGATGTGGAGAAGATGATACGGGAAGGAGTGGCTACCAAGGCGGACGGATTGACGGTAAAGGTGAAAGTAAACGAAGCTGAAATGTTATTGACTAAGGTTGACAATGGTTTGGCTTTGTCTAAAATGGTGCTTTGTCAGTTGTGCGGTATGGATTTGGACACGAAGTTCACGCTGACGGATGAAAATCGTGAGTTAGCGAGCGCAGAGACAAGCTCGCTTGCCTCTGCCGAGCGTGAGCGATTTATGCAAAGCCGGACGGATTTGCAAGTGTCGGAGACGGTACCCGATGATGCCGTACAACGGGCGTGGACTAATCGTCCGGAATTGAAAAGTTTGGATTGGGCTCATAAGATATACGAAGACAAAGTACGGGTGGTTCGTTCGGAAATGCTGCCTTCGTTGGCTTTGACCGGTGGGTATTTGGTTTCCAATCCTTCATTGTTGAACGGTTTCGAGAATAAGTTCCGTGGGATGTGGAACGTGGGCATCATGCTTTCCGTGCCTATTTTTCATTGGAATGAGGGTATATATAAGGTAAAGGCCGCCAAAAGTGAAGTCAATATCGCCCGTTTGCAGCAGACCGAAGCGCAGGAAAAGATAGAATTACAGGTCAATCAAAGTCTGTTTAAGAATACGGAAGCACAAAAGAGACTGGCTTTGTCGGAGAAGAACATGGAAAAAGCGGAAGAGAATCTCCGTTATGCCGATAAGGGATTCAAGGAAGGAGTGGTTCCCGTGACGAATGTCATGGAAGCCCAAACCGCCTGGCTTTCCGCCCAGTCGGATAGGATTGATGCACAGATAGACTTGAAATTGGCACAGACTTACCTGCAAAAGGCTATGGGTACGTTAGGCCCGGGATTATAATGAGAATGAAACCTTGACGATAATAAAATGTAAATGGATGTATGGAACTCAAGAAACAAAATAATAATGTGATATGGGCGTTGGTAACGCTCGTGGTGGTCATTGCGGCCGTGGCTGTGGCAGGCATGCTTCTGTTGGGGCATGACGATGAGTCGATTCAGGGACAAATGGAGGCGTCTGAATATAGGGTTTCCAGTAAGGTGCCGGGTAGGATATTGCATTTCTATGTGAAAGAGGGCGATCACGTGAGAGCCGGGGATACGCTGGTCGTATTGGAGGCTCCGGATGTGGCTGCCAAACTGTCGCAGGCCGAAGCAGCCGGTCAGGCTGCTCAGGCGATTAAAGAGAAAGCCGACCACGGGACGCGGGCAGAACAGTTGCAGGGGGCATACGAGATGTGGCAAAAGGCGAAAGCCGGTCTGGACATCGCTGAGAAGTCTTATCGTCGGGTCGACCGTTTGTTCGAAGAAGGAGTGATGAGCGCGCAGAAGCGTGACGAGGCTTATGCGAATTACCAGGCGATGAAAGCCACGGAACGCGCCGCGCGGGCACAGTACGAAATGGCGCGTAACGGGGCACAGCGTGAGGACAAGGAAGCGGCAGCCGCACAAGTCGCACGTGCGAAGGGGGCGATTGCCGAGGTGGAGTCTTACATGAAAGAGACTATATTATTGGCGCAGATGGACGGTGAAGTCTCCGAGATTTTCCCCGAAACGGGGGAATTGGTCGGTACGGGAGCGCCTATCATGAACATTACGATGCTGGACGACCGTTGGGCGACATTCAATGTGCGTGAGGATTTGTTAAGCGGTTTGGCCGTAGGAAAAGAATTCACGGCGTACGTGCCTGCTTTCGGTAAAGACATCAAACTGAAAGTGACTTACATGAAGGACCGGGGAACTTATGCGGCATGGAAAGCTACCAAAACCACCGGGCAATTCGACCTGAAAACGTTTGAGGTGCGTGCGGTTCCGGTGGGAGTGAAGGAAGTGCTTCGTCCGGGCATGTCGGTCATCATCAAACGATAAGGAGGCAACGGGCATGCAGGCGTCTCATGGTATAGCAGGCATTATGGTGCGTGAGTTACGGCGGCTGGTTTCCCGGCCGTTGTACCTTTGTTGTATGGTAGCGGCTCCACTCCTTTGTTGCCTTTTCTTTACCACGCTGATGTACGAGGGGTTGCCCAAGGATATGCCCGTGGGAGTGGTGGACGAAGACAATACGTCCACTACGCGGGAAATATTGCGTAACATGGATGCTTTCAGTCAAGTGCACCTGACAGAAGATTATGCCTCGGTCAGTGAGGCGCGGCGAGCTATGCAACAAGGTAAAATTTATGCTTTCTACTATATCCCGGAGGGCACTACCGAGAAGATTTTGTCGAGCCGGCAGCCCACGGTGTCTTTTTATACCAATAACAGCCTGCTTATTGCCGGCTCATTGATATATCGTGATTTACGTACGATGTCCGTATTGGCCAATGCTTCGGTCGGCTTGCAGACGTTGCAGGCCAAAGGAATGGACGAGCGTACGGCTATGGCTTTCTTGCAACCGATCGTCATCGACACGCACGCTTTGTCTAATCCGTGGCTGAACTATTCGGTCTATTTGAACAATACGATTCTGCCCGGCATCTTGATGATTATGATATTCATGGTCACGGTCTTTGCCATCGGGAGCGAAATCAAGGAGGGTACCGGGAGGGAGTGGTTGGCCATGGCGGACAACCGGATGTGGAATGCTCTCGTAGGCAAATTGCTTCCTCATACGGTCATCTTTTTCAGCGTAGCCGCAGCTTACGACGCTTACCTTTATGGCATATTGGGGTTCCCGTGCCATAGCGGTATCGGTCCGCTGTTGTGTGCCGCTTTTTTGATGGTGCTGGCGTCGCAGGCTTTCGGAGTGTTTCTCATTTCTGTCCTGCCCACGTTGCGGTTGGCTCTGAGTGCCAGTTCGTTGTGGGGCGTCGTTTCGTTCTCCATTTCGGGTTTTTCGTTTCCGGTGATGGCTATGCATCCGGCTTTGCAAGTACTGAGTAATTTATTCCCGTTGAGGCATTATTTTCTGATTTATGTCAGTCAGACGCTGAACGGCTACCCGATGGTTTATGCTTGGAAGCCTTATTGGGCTTTGTTGTTGTTCGTTTTACTTCCGTTGCTATTGCTCAAGCGGTTGCGTACGGTCATGTTGAACTATGATTATATACCTTAATCTGTCATGAGAACGATAAAAGAATTGCATATCCTATTCCGTGAGGCTGTCAGTGATACGTTTTTTATATGGCGTAAGGAAGCTGGTCGCGTGGTGCGTGACCAGGGAGTACTGATCTTTTTTATTCTGGTACCGGTACTTTATCCCTTGCTCTATGCTTTTATTTATACGGGAGAAACGGTCAGGGAAGTTCCTGCGGTCGTTGTCGACGGGGCGAATACGGCTCTCAGCCGCGACTTTGTCCGCAGGGTCGATGCTTCTCCCGATGTAAAAGTCGTGGCGCGGACGGGAAATATGGAAGAGGCGAAAGAATTGATGCGCCGCACGAAAGCGTATGGCATCATCCGTATTCCGGATGATTTCAGCCGTAAGGTCAACCGGATGCAACAGGCGTATGTCGGTTTGTACTGCGACATGAGCGGATTGCTTTACTACAAAGCGCTGCTGACGGCGTGTACGGACGTGTCTTTGGATATGAACACCGAATTGCAGATCAAACGGATGGGGAATACCACCGTGCGGCAGGATGAAGTGTCTACCGCACCTTTGTTGTACGAGAGTGTGGCTTTGTTCAATCCGACGAACGGGTTTGCCAGTTTCCTGATTCCGGCTGTGTTGATGCTGGTCATCCAGCAGACGCTGCTTCTGGGTATAGGACTGATAAACGGTTCTGCCCGCGAACGGGCTACGTTGCATACCCAACTGGTTCAAGGGACAGGGAGAGGTACGGTGCGTTTGGTGTTGGGCAAGGCACTGTGCTACCTGATGCTGTATGCTTTGGTGAGCGTGTGGGTGTTGATTGTAGTGCCGCAACTGTTCCATTTGGCTCAAATTCCTCAGGCATCCGACTTGTTGGCGTTTATGGTGCCTTATTTGTTGGCATGTATATTCTTTGCCATGACGTGTTCTATTCTGGTGTACCAGCGTGAGACTTGTATGTTGATATTTGTATTCACCTCCTTGCCCTTGTTGTTCATTTCGGGGATTTCATGGCCGGGAGTGGCTGTGCCCGATTTCTGGAAATATGTATCTTGGTTGGCCCCTTCCACGTTCGGCATCAACGGTTTCGTACGTATCAATACGATGGGGGCTTTATTGGAGGATGTGACATTCGAGTATGTCGGCCTGTGGATTCAGGCCGGAGTATATTTCTTGACGGCTTGTGCGGCTTATTATTACATGATAGGCGAGAGCCGGAAAATCGCGAGTAAGCGAGCGCAGACCGAACTTGCTCAGGCTCTGCCGAGCGGGAGCGATTTATCTAAAAAGGCGGAATCATTAAACTAATCCATATTCATGAAAAAGTTATTTCTGATGGTCATGGCCGTTTGGGCCGGACTTGCAGGGACGGCGGCTGCACAAAATCTTCTTTCTCCCGCCGAGGCTACGGTTTACGAAGGTGACAAACTGGCAGACGAAGGCGCATGGTGCTGGTTTGCCGACCCGCGTGCGTTGCATTATGAGAATGCAAGCGGTACGATAAACAGCAGTTATGTCGGTTATATTGACGTGCATGGGGCTGTGAAGGCCGTTCAATATGACTTTTTGAAGGGAAGGAGGTCGGAAGTGCTGATACGCTCTTATTTCCAACCGGACGACCATAACAATCCGACGTTTCTGGTACTGCCGGACGAACGTGTCATGATATTCTATTCGCGGCATACCGACGAACCCTGTTTTTATTACCGTATTTCCCAAGTCCCCGGCGACATTACGACGCTGGGCGAAGAGAAGAAAATCCTGACGAAAGACAATACGACCTATCCTTCTCCTTTCATATTGTCCGACGACCCGGAGCATATCTACTTATGTTGGCGCGGTATCCGTTGGCATCCCACCATCGCGCGGTTGTCGTTGCCGGATGAGAACGATGAAGTGCAGATAGACTGGGGGCCTTACCAGATGGTGCAATCTACGGGCGCGCGTCCGTATGCCAAATACTATTCCAACAGGAAAGACCGTATCATGTTTACCTATACGACCGGTCATCCGGATAACGAAAATCCGAACTGGTTATACCTGAACAGTGTCAACATCAGGACTTTGCAACTGGAAGACGTGCAGGGCAAGGTGTTGTCAACCATTGCCGACGGACCGTTTAAGGTGAACCGTACGGAGCAATATGCCGTAGATTATCCGGTAGCGGTCGTGGATCATACACCCGGTGTGCGTGACTGGGTGTGGCAGGTGGCTACCGACAAGCAGGGCCATCCGGTGATAGCCATGGTCAAAATCAGTGGAGACAAGAAGAAACACGATTACTGTTATACGTATTGGGACGGACAGGCTTGGAAGGAAATCTTCTTGGCGCATGGCGGAGGGCATTTCCACCAGACTCCGGATATCGAACGTTGTTACAGCGGCGGCATGGCCATAGATCCGGCACATCCCGAGGTGGTGTATTGTTCCGTGCCCGTCAGCGGGGCGTTCGGACGTGTGTATGAGATTGTCAAGTACACGGTGGATGTCCGCAGTGGGGACGTGAAGGCAGAGCCTGTTACCCGCCATTCCCGTAAGAACAACGTGCGGCCTTACATTCTTCCGGATTCCGAAAGTTCGCCTTTGCGTCTGGCGTGGATGCATGGCGACTATTTCGATTGGATTGTCAGTTCAGCCCGTCCGGGGTATCCCACATCCGTTTACGGCGATTTCCGTTGGGAGGAAGAACCGGTGGACCTGAAAAACGGGTGGATTGCCGGAGAATGCTTTGGAAGCGGCACGGCGTGGATGTCGGGCAAAACGCAAAAGGTGGATGTGCCGCGTGAATGCCGGAAAGGCGATTTCACGTTGTTCGTGGCTGTGGAAGCAGGTGACGAGCCTTTGCACGGAACCGTTTGCCGGGGGGGGAATTGGTCGTGGGAGGCTGATTCCGCTTCGTTCAAACCTTGTTTGACGGTAGGGAAGCAAATCGTCAGGAGTTGTAACGTATTGGGTACGGCTGACAGTTGGTTGCATTATGGGCGCGGGACGAATGGCAAGTGGTACCCGGTGGAGCCGTATTCCCGCTTTACGTTGGCCGTAGTGGCCGAAGGCGGTCGTTTGACCACGTATGTCAACGGCTTGGTAGACCAAAGTATGGAGGGCGATTGTGATTTGCGTGACTTGCTGTTGGATGCTTGCAATGGCCGTATCGGCAGCTATACGGTGTACCATCGTGCTTTGAATCCCGCAGAAATCGCCCGTTTGGATTCTCAATGTCGCTAAGTTCCGCTACTTTAAAATAAAGCAGGATGCGGTTCGGCGTAGTCAAATTAGAAAAACTTCGTTTTTATTTGTCTCTGCGCTCACCTTTCACTACTTTTGTAGCAAAATTATAAAGCATTGGTATCAGTTGAGAAATTAAGAGTGGAGTTCGGGGCGACCCCGTTGTTTCAGGACGTTTCGTATGTCATCAATGACAAAGACCGTATCGCCCTTGTGGGAAAGAACGGGGCCGGGAAGTCCACCATGTTGAAGATTATAGCCGGATTGCAACAGCCCACTTCGGGAACGGTGGCTGTTTCCGGCGGTTCCACCATCGGCTATCTGCCGCAGGTGATGGTGTTGAGCGACGAGCATACGGTGCGTGAAGAGGCGGAACAGGCTTTTTCCCATATCAGCCAAATGCAGGAACGGCTCGACCGGATGAATCAGGAACTGGCAGACCGTACGGATTACGACAGTGAAAGCTACATGGCCCTCGTGGAAAAGTTTACGCATGAGAGCGAGCGTTTTCAGATGATGGGCGGCATGAATTATCAGGCCGAACTGGAACGCACTTTGATGGGGTTAGGGTTCGTGCGCGAGGATTTCGACCGTCCTACCCGTGAGTTCAGCGGAGGATGGCGTATGCGTATAGAGTTGGCCAAGTTGCTGTTGAGGAGACCCGACGTGTTGTTGCTCGATGAGCCGACCAACCATTTGGACATCGAGAGCATACAGTGGCTTGAAAATTTTCTGGCTACCAAGGCCAATGCCGTCGTCTTGGTGAGCCATGACCGTGCCTTTATCAATAATGTAACCAACCGTACCTTGGAAATCTCCTGCGGCCGCGTGTTCGATTACAAGGTAAAGTATGACGAGTACGTGCGGCTACGCGCAGAACGTCGCGAGCAGCAGCTTCGTGCATACGAGAACCAACAGAAAGAAATAGCCGACATCAAGGAGTTTATCGAAAGGTTCCGCTATAAACCCACTAAGGCCGTACAGGTACAGAGCCGCATCAAACAGCTTGAAAAGATGGTGCCGATAGAGGTTGATGAGGTGGACAACTCGGCTTTGAGGCTGAAGTTCCCGCCTGCCTTGCGTAGTGGCGACTATCCTCTGATTTGCGAAGGCGTGAGAAAGGCATACGGGGAACATGTCGTGTTCCACGATGTGGACTTGACCATCAAACGCGGCGAGAAGGTGGCGTTTGTCGGAAAGAACGGTGAAGGAAAATCTACCTTAGTCAAATGTATTATGGGTGAGATTCCTTTCGAGGGGAATTTGAAGCTGGGGCATAACGTGCAAATAGGTTATTTTGCACAAAACCAGGCGCAACTTTTAGACGGCGAACTGACGGTGTTCGACACGATAGACCGTGTGGCCAAGGGAGACATCCGCTTGAAGATACGCGACATATTAGGAGCATTCATGTTCGGTGGCGAAGCTTCCGAAAAGAAAGTCAAGGTGCTGTCGGGGGGAGAACGGAGCCGTCTGGCCATGATTAAACTCTTGCTCGAACCCGTAAACTTCTTGATTCTCGACGAACCTACGAACCACCTGGACATGCGTTCCAAAGACGTGTTGAAGGATGCCATACGGGATTTCGACGGAACGGTGGTCGTCGTAAGCCACGACCGCGAATTTCTCGACGGCCTCGTCTCCAAAGTGTATGAGTTCGGTGGGGGACTGGTCAAGGAGCATTTGGGAGGTATCTATGACTTCTTGCAGCGTAAGAATATCGAATCTTTGAACGATTTGCAGAAACCTTCACTATCCACATCTTCGACGATGGTTTCTTCTGTGGAGGAAAAAACAGGGGTTTCCAATCGGTTGAGCTACGAACAGCAGAAAGAACAACAGAAAAAAATCCGTAGGTTGGAGAAGGCGGTGGAACAGTGCGAAGCCCGAATCGGGGAGTTGGAAGCCGCAGTGAAAATGCTGGAAGACCAACTGGCCACTCCGGAAGGGGCTGCCGATGTTTCGATCTACGAACGCCATGGCGCGTTGAAGAAGCAATTGGACGAGGCTGTCAATGCGTGGGAAGAGGCTTCGTTGGAACTTGAAGAGGCACAATCTTGAATATTCTACAAATACTATCTTAAATGAATGATAAAATGAAACTAAAGCAATTTTTCCCTATGCTGGCCTTTGCTTCTTTGGCATTGGCAGGCTGTGGCGGATCGGTTTCCAAGACGGGAATCGAACTGAGTAATCTGGACCAGAAAGCAAAGCCGGGAGATAATTTCTATCAGTATGCCTGCGGCGGTTGGATCAAGGCTCATCCACTCACGGGAGAGTACTCGACTTACGGGAACTTTGAGGTCTTGATAGAGAACAATAACAAGCAGTTGCGCGACTTGATAGAAGCCATGGCCAAGGGACAGCACGAAGCCGGGACGTTGGAGCAGAAAATCGGTGATTTGTATAACATCGCCATGGACAGCGTGAAGCAGAACAAGGAGGGTTATGCCCCTATCCAAGCTGACTTGGAGGCCATTGCAGCCATCCAGGACCGCAAGGAAATCATAGCCCAGATGGCTAAACTCGGTAGCAAGGGGCTTCCCGGTTACTTCGGCTTCTACATTGATGCCGACATCAAGAACAGTAGCATGAACCTCCTTCAAATCGGGCAAGGCGGTTTGAGCCTCGGTGAGAAAGAGTATTATCTGGACAATGATTCGGCCACGGTGCATGTCCGTGAATCGTTCAAGGCATATATGGAGAAGATGTTCACCTTGTGCGGCTCTACTCCGGAAGAAGCCAAACGTAAGATGGAAGCCGTGATGGGCATTGAAACCCGTATTGCTGTTCCTTCTTATTCGGCCGTGCAGCAGCGTGATCCCGAAGCCAACTATCATAAGATGACGTACGAGGAACTGAAGAAGGACTATTCCGGAATTGATTGGGATGTATTCTTCAGTACGATGGGTATTCAGGGACTGAAAGAAGTCAGCGTAGGACAACCCGAGCCAATTCATGAGGTGGAAAAGATATTGGCCGAAACACCGGTGGAAGACCAGAAAGCTTTCATGGAATGGAAGTTGATCAATTCTTCGGCTCCCTATCTTAGCGACGAACTTCGGGCTTGCAGCTTCGATTTCTACGGACGGGTAATGAGCGGAAAACAGCAGGATCGTCCGCGCTGGAAGAAAGCCGTGGCTACCGTGGAAGGCGTATTGGGCGAAGGGTTAGGCGAGAAATATGTAGAGAAATACTTTCCCGCAGCAGCCAAAGAACGTATGGTGAAACTGGTGAAAAACCTGCAAGACGCTTTGGCTGAACGTATCAAAGTACAGGATTGGATGAGCGACGAGACGAAGAAAGTGGCTTTGGACAAATTGGCTTCTTTCTATGTCAAGGTGGGGTATCCCGACAAATGGCGCGACTATTCGGGCTTGGAAATCAAGGACGACAGTTACTGGGCCAACATCGTGCGCAGCAATGAGTTCGATTTGGCATATGTCATAGACAAGAAGTTGAACAAGCCGGTCGACCGTGACGAATGGTACATGACTCCGCAGACGGTGAACGCTTACTATAACCCGACGACCAATGAAATCTGCTTCCCGGCCGGTATCCTTCAGCCGCCGTTCTTCGATATGGAGGCCGACGATGCTTATAACTATGGAGCCATAGGTGTGGTTATCGGCCATGAGATGACGCACGGATTCGACGACCAGGGCCGTCAGTTCGACAAGAACGGAAACCTGACCGATTGGTGGGCACCGGGCGATGCGGAACGCTTCGAAGCCCGCGCCAAAGTGATGGAGGATTTCTTCAGCAATATAGAGGTATTACCCGGTTTGAAAGGGAACGGTGCTTTGACTTTGGGCGAGAACCTGGCCGATCACGGTGGTTTGATGGTTTCATATACGGCATTCCAAAATGCAATGAAAGAGAAGCCTTTGCAGACGGAAGACGGCTTTACGCCCGAACAGCGCTTCTTCTTGGCTTATGCAAATCTGTGGGCCGGAAATATCCGTGACGAGGAAATCCGCGTACGGACGAAGAGCGACCCCCATTCATTGGGACGTTGGCGTGTGGACGGCGCATTGCCCCATATCGACGCTTGGTATGAGGCTTTCGGTATCACTGAAAAAGATTCGATGTTTGTGCCGAAAGAAAAGCGTGTGACGATTTGGTAAGCCATTCGGCTCAGGCATATATTTTTTAGGCAAGCGGAACGATAAAGATTCTAAATCGTTCCGCTTGTTGCGTTAAAATGGTAGGCGTTTCAGTAAGATTTTGCTAATTTTGCGTGGTCATAGAAACGATAAAACCGATTATACATGCCATTAAATTTACCAGACAGGCTTCCGGCCATCGAGTTGTTGAAGAAAGAAAACATCTTTGTCATCGACAGTTCGCGAGCCTCTTCGCAGGACATCCGTCCGTTGCGCATTGTCATATTGAACCTCATGCCGTTGAAAATTACGACAGAGACCGACCTCGTCCGACTGTTGTCCAACACGCCTTTGCAGGTCGAGGTCTCTTTCATGAAAGTGAAGGGGCACACGTCGAAGAATACGCCGGTGGAGCACATGAAAGCTTTCTACCGTGATTTCGAGCTGATGAAGGAGGAGAAGTTCGATGGTATGATTATTACCGGTGCGCCTGTGGAACATCTTGACTATGAAGAGGTGAATTATTGGGATGAAATCAAGGAAATTTTTGATTGGGCACGCACCCATGTCACTTCCACCCTCTACATCTGCTGGGCTGCGCAAGCCGGCCTGTACCATTATTACGGCGTACCCAAATACAAGTTGGACCGGAAGATGTTCGGCGTTTTCAAGCAATATCCGTTGGCTCCCATGCTACCGATATTCCGCGGTTTCGATGATGAGTTTTATATGCCGCACAGCCGCCATACGGAGATTCGCCGCGAGGACGTGCTCCGGGTGCCCGGCCTTGAGGTCATTGCCGAATCTCCTCAGTCCGGGGTGTGCATGGTCATGGCGCGTGGCGGACGGGAGATTTACGTCACGGGACATGCCGAGTACTCCCCCTATACCTTGGATACGGAATACCGACGCGACTTGAAGAAAGGTTTGCCGATAGACATGCCGGTGAACTATTACTGTCACAATGTGCCGGAGGAAGGACCGTTGGTGACATGGCGTGCCCATGGAAACCTGTTGTTTTCCAACTGGCTGAATTATTACGTGTATCAGGAAACTCCTTACGATATTAATAGTATCCGATGATCAGACAAAGACCTGTGGAGCTTCTGGCTCCGGCCCGCAACGTGGAATGTGCCATGGCGGCAGTGGACCACGGGGCAGATGCCGTGTATATCGGTGCTCCCCGTTTCGGGGCAAGGGCATCGGCGGGCAATTCCGTGGAGGACATCGCCCGCGTGGTGGAGTATGCCCATACGTTCCGTGTCAAAGTGTACGTCACGGTCAATACGATATTGAAGGACGAGGAACTGCCCGAGACGGAAAGGTTGGTGTGGGCGTTGTATCGCGTTGGAGTGGACGCGCTCATCGTGCAGGACATGGCTTTGCTGGAACTCGACCTTCCGCCCATCCCTTTGCATGCCAGCACGCAGATGGACAACCGTACACCGGAGAAGGTGAAGTTCCTCCACGGTTTGGGGTTCAGCCAAGTGGTGTTGGCGCGTGAACTGTCTTTGGCCGAGATTCAGGCCGTGCATGAGGCTTGCGACGTGCCGTTGGAGGTCTTTGTACACGGGGCGCTCTGTGTCAGTTACAGTGGACAGTGCTACGTGTCGCAGCATTGCTTCGGGCGGAGTGCCAATCGGGGAGAGTGCGCCCAGTTCTGCCGGTTGAAGTTCGATATGGTAGACAGCGACGGGCGTATGATAGAACAAGGCCGCCACTTGCTTTCTTTGAAAGACATGAACCGAGGGGCGGATTTGGAACGTTTGTTGGATGCGGGCGTGACTTCGCTGAAAATCGAAGGACGTCTGAAGGACGTGGCATACGTGAAAAACGTGACTGCGTGGTACCGCAGCCGTTTGGACGAAATCTTCAAACGCCGTCCGGAGTACCGCCGGGCTTCATCGGGGCAGGTCTCTTTGGCGTTCACACCCTGTTTGGAGAAAAGTTTCAACCGAGGATTCACCCGTTATTTTCTGGATGGCCGTACACCTGATATTTTTTCGTTCCATACGCCCAAATCGTTGGGTGAAGAAGTGGGGACGGTGAAAGACGTCCGTGGGAAATATATCGTCGTGTCCGGAGTCAAGCCGTTTGCCAACGGTGACGGACTGTGCTTTTTGGACGAGCAGGGCAACTTGCAGGGATTTCGCGTGAACCGTGTGGAAGCCAATAAGATTTATCCGGCGGAAATGCCGCGTGTCCGTCCTCACGCCCGTCTGTACCGCAATTTCGACAAGGCGTTCGAGGACGTGCTGTCCCGTCCGTCCGCTGTCCGCAAAATCCGGGTGGAATGGACGTTGGGCGAGTATGCCGAGGGGTTCACGTTGGAGGTGCGTGACGAGGACGAGGTGTCGGTCGCCGTGGCTTTTCCCTATCCCAAAGAGAAGGCACGCAGTTCGCAGGTTGAAAACATCAAGGTACAGTTGTCCAAGTTGGGAAATACGCCGTTCGAGGCGGGCGGAGTAGAGATTCGTCTTCGTTCAGACTGGTTTATCCCTTCTTCCGTATTGGCCGATTGGCGCAGGACGTTGGTTGGGCGGTTGTTGTCGGCACGTAAGATGAATGAGCCGCGAGAGGTGCGCCTCCTTCCGACGGCCTTTACACGTAGCCGGGATGAAAAGCAAGGGAAGGCTCTGGTGCGGTGGGTTCCGGAAGAGGTGACGTATCTGGCCAATGTGATGAACCGTAAGGCGGAGGATTTCTACCACCGGCAAGGAGCTGTGCGCATCGCTCCGGCTTTTGAGGAACGGGAACCTGCCGGTGCCGTACTGATGTTTTGCCGCCATTGCCTGCGTTACAGCATGGGGTGGTGCCCGCGCTATGGAGGAGGGAAGTCCCCCTTCCGGGAACCGTATTATTTGGTCTCGTCCGACGGACGTCGTTTCCGTTTGTCTTTCGACTGTAAAGCCTGCCAAATGAAAGTCTGTGCCGATGCGGAAGAGTAGCTTTTTTCTGATTTGCCTGTTGTTAGGCAGTTTGTTGTCGGCCGGTTGTTATTACCAGAAGCCCGATTATTCCGACGAATGGGATTTGACGGAGAAACGGAAGGATTCGCTTGATTTTGAGGCTTCCCATCATTATAACCGGAATTATAGTTTCGTGGTGGTGGGAGATTCGTTGTGCCTGCAAACCGTCCATCCCGTCCATAATCCTGTGCATGCCGGTGTGCCGGAAGACACCGTGGCTGTATTTGCGGACGACCGCCTCGTCGTGGCTGAAGTCATGATTGTACCGGAGGACTCGGTGGATTCGGTTTGGGTGAAAGTAGCCCGCGACCAGTCTACCATGGGTTGGGTGCATGAGCAGGATTTACTGGCACGGGTCGTTCCGGATGATTCCATTTCGCGGTTTATCCATGCCTTCAGCAATACGCACCTGATATATTTCCTGTCCGTTTTAGGCGTGCTGTCAGTGTTATGGTTAGTACGCCGCATGCGTCGCAAGCGTTTCCATATCGTGCATTTCGACGATATCGGAAGTTGTTATCCTACCTTGCTTTGCCTGACCTTGTCCGGCGCTGCTACGCTTTATGCAAGTATGCAGAATTTTGTGCCTGATACGTGGACGGAGTTTTATTTCCACCCGACGCTCAATCCTTTCGGATTGCCGTTTATTTTGGGCTTGTTCGTGGCTTCCGTGTGGCTGATTGTCATTCTGGCCATAGCGTCGGTGGAAGACGTTTGCCG
>CDYI01055249.1_pt1 | contig 33941 bp, 26 predicted proteins | sample 557711 | NCBI WGS metagenome assembly CDYI01 (sample SAMEA3182054, study PRJEB8094) | gut metagenome | biome: human; feature: gut; material: Stool; isolation source: human stools | place: Canada | collected 2012-11-13 | reverse complement strand
ACAAATCTGACAATAGGAAATAAAATAATCTCAGATACGAAAAAAATAGAAAATTTTAGGAAAGAGGAATGGTAATTTGGAGGCCAAAGAAAATCTCAGAGGCTCCGGAATACTTCTTTCAATCTCGAGTCTGCCGTCACCATATGGTATAGGTACTCTTGGGAGAGAGGCTTACAATTTTGTTGATCTCCTTGGTGATTTGAAACAGAAGTACTGGCAGGTTCTTCCGGTAGGCCCCACCATATTTGGCGATAGTCCATATCAGCCATCATCAGGCTGTGCGGGCAATATCTATTTCATCGATTTAGATAAGCTGGTAGATGAGGGGTTGTTAGAGAAGGAAGAGATCCTGGGGTATAACTGGGGCACAGACGAATCAGAAATTGATTATGCAGCATTGCATCAGAACAGATGCAAGATTTTACAAAAAGCGTTTGAAAGATTTGATACAAATGCACAAGAGTTTCAGGATTTTGTAAAAAAACAGTCGGAGTGGCTTGAACAATATGCACTATTTATGACACTGAAAGCCGACAATTTATACAAAAATTGGAGCGAGTGGCCAAGCGAGTATAGAAATCCGCAAGCGGTTGCGCTTGAAAAGTACCAAAAAAAGAATTATAATACAATTACTTTTTGGAAGTTCTGCCAATATAAATTCTTCGAGCAATGGGAGGATTTGAAAAATTATGCTAACTCAAAAGGTATCTACATAATAGGTGATGCCTCGTTTTATGTAGGGTATGACAGCGTAGACGTATGGGCAGAGAGACAACTATTTATGATGAGCGCAAACGATACACCGGAGTATGTTGCAGCTGCCGCTCCTGATAAGTATTCAGAGAACGGACAGGTGTGGGGCAATCCTATGTATGACTGGGATGCCATGAAGGAGGACAACTTCTCGTGGTGGAGAAAGCGTATGCGTGTATGCAGAGAGCTTTTTGATATCGTCAGGATTGATCATTTTGCAGGAATTGTAAAAGCATATGCGGTACCGTACGGACAGGACAAGAGCCTATCCGGGAAATGGTTCAAGGGACCGGGACGCAGGCTTGTCAATGCAATCAACGAAGAGCTTGAGGGTGTTAATGTAGTGGCTGATGATTATACGTCAGCGAGCCTTTTGCCGGGAGTGAAAAAGCTCCTTGCGAAGTCGGGCTGGATGGGAACAAAGGTTATGATGTTCGCCTTTGACGGCGATCCGTCCAATGAGTATCTGCCACACAATTACACTGATTCACATGTAGTTGCATATATTGGTACACATGACAATGAGACAATAGTTGGTTCTTTCGGTGAAAAGACAGATTATGAGCTTGCTTATCTGTATGAGTATCTGAATATTGAAAATAAATCACAGGTTCCAAATGCTCTTATCAGGGAGCTGTACCACAGCACCGCAGAGCTGGCGATAGTCCAGATGCAGGATATATTAGAGCTTGGAAATGAGGCGAGGATGAATTATCCTTCGACAGTCGGACATAACTGGAGATGGCGCATGACAAGTAAGCCACACAGATTGGACAACGAAAAGATAGCCTGGATTAGAAACATTGCGGTGGTTTACCGCAGATAATTAATTTGATATAAGTTGCACGGCAATTTATATATATACTTTTTTACATTTTATATTCAAAAAGGAGAGGAAGATATGAAGAAGAAAGTATTAGCATCTTTACTTTGCGCTTCTATGGTAGCAACAATGTTTGCTGGATGCGGAAGCAGCAACGGAGGAAATGGAACAGAGAAAGCCGACAAGAAGGCCGGCGGCAAGGAGACCATTACAGTAATGGGACCTTCAGAGGATTTAGATGATGCAAAGGGTGCTTGGCTCAAGACAGAGTGCGAGGCATTTGCTAAAGCAAATCCTGATTTCAACATCGAGTTCAAGTATGTTACATCATCTGAGAGTGATGCAAAGGACGTTGTTACAAAGGATCCTAAGGCAGCAGCTGATGTTTACATGTTTGCAAACGATCAGCTTGAGCCATTAATTAAGGCTAATGCTATTGCTAAGTTAGGTGGAGAGGCAGCAGATTATGTTAAGACATCTAACTCAGAGGCTATGGCAGCAACTGTTACATATGATGGAGACATCTACGCAGTTCCTTATACATCAAACACATGGTTCATGTACTATGACAAGAGAGTTTTCTCTGAGGATGATGTAAAGAGCCTTGATACAATGCTTACAAAGGGTAAGGTTTCATTCCCATTTGATAACGGCTGGTATCTCAATGCATTCTATGCAGCAAACGGATGTACAATCTTCGGAGACGGAACAGACAAGGCTGCCGGATATGATTTCAGCGGAGATAAGGCAGTAGCAGTTACAAACTACATCGTAGATTTATTTGCAAATCCAAACTTCGTAATGGATAACAATGAGGGATCACTTGGTCTTGCTGGACTTAAGGATGGTTCAGTAAACGCTTACTTCAATGGTAACTGGAACTATGACGCAGTTAAAGAGAATCTTGGTGAGGAGAACGTTGGTGTTGCAGCTCTTCCTACAATCAATATTGGTGGAAAAGACTGCCAGTTAAAGGCATTCTTAGGATCTAAGGCTATCGGTGTTAACCCTAACTGCAAGAACCAGGAAGTAGCAGTTAAGCTTGCAGCATTCCTTGGAAGTGAGGATGCACAGCTTGCTCACTTCAAGTTAAGAGCACAGGCTCCTGTAAACAAAGATCTTGTAACAAACGAGGAAATCGCAGCAGATCCTGTAGCAGCAGCTATGGCTAAGGTTTCATCTGATTGTTCAGTAGCACAGCCTATCATTGATATGGCAGGTTACTGGGATGCAGCTACACCATTCGGTGATGCTTTCCAGAACGGTGCAGAAGGCCAGATTACAAAGGACAATGCAGCTCAGAAGACAGAGGACTTCAATACTCAGCTTAATGATTCTCTTAAATAATTAAGTAGATCAGATTATGATTCCAAGGTTCCGGGTAGCCGGAATCTTGGAATAAATTAGTTTAAAGGAATGGCATATATAATGCATGCCAGGAGGAAAAGTATGATAGGAGCAAACAAAAAGAAAAAAGTTTCGGAATTTGCTACTCCGTATACTGTTGGCAATGCCCTCACAAAAGGCGGAGCTACAGTTAAGCTATCGGCACTCGTAATGGGTCTTGCCAATATGGCTCATAAGCAGATTATAAAGGGTCTGATTTTTCTTGCTATAGAGATTGCATATATAGCATATATGGTTAGCGCTGGTGCTTATTACATTTCCATGCTGCCTTCACTTGGCTGGAGAAAACAGGAAGAGGTATTTAATGAGCAGAAGCAGATTTATGAATATGTTGCAGGCGACCAGTCAGTATTATTACTGTTATATGGCGTCATAACAATTGCCATCACAGTATTATTTATTTACATGTGGTGCGAGAATTTAAAGAGCGGATATAAGGCAGAATGCCTTTCAAAAGCTGGAAAAGAAATCAATTCTTTTGGCAAAGATGTCAAGGATTTATTTGATAAAAACCTACATAAGACACTTATGTTTCTCCCACTTATGGGAATATTTATTTTTACAGTTTTACCATTGCTGTTCATGATTCCAATGGCTTTTACAAACTATTCAGTAAAGGGTGATCATCTGGTATTGTTCGACTGGACAGGCTTTGCCTCATTCGGACAGGTGCTTGGACTTGGTGGTAAGCTTGGTAAGATATTCTGGAGAGTACTCGGATGGACAATCTGCTGGGCTGTATTTGCAACCTTCCTTTGTAACTTCCTTGGACTCCTTCTTGCTATCGTTATCAATCGTAAAGAGACACATTGCAAGGCTTTCTGGCGTACATGCTTTGTTATCTCAATTGCGGTACCGCAGTTCGTATCACTCCTTGTAATGAGACAGATGTTCCAGCCACAGGGTGCTGTTAATAACCTGCTTTTGGAGTGGGGCTGGATTGATAACCCGCTTCCATTCTGGACCAACACTATGTGGGCGAGAGTTTCTGTTATTCTCATCAACTGCTGGGTAGGTATTCCGTATACCATGCTTCAGGTTACAGGTGTATTACAGAATGTGCCTTCAGAGCTTTATGAGGCTGCCAAGATTGATGGTGCAAACGCAGCACAGATCTTCTTTAAGATCACACTCCCATATATCATGTTTATCATGGGACCATATATCATCACACAGTTTACCGGAAATATCAACAACTTCAACGTTATCTACCTGTTATCAGCAGGAAAGCCTACACCTGTCGGAGACAGTGCAGGAAAGACGGACCTTCTGGTTACATGGTTGTACAAGCTGACTATTGATAATCAGGAGTACAATATCGGTGCCGTTATCGGTATCCTCACATTCGTTGTACTTTCTATCGTAGCGCTTGTTACATACAGAAATACAAAATCATACAAGGATGAGGAGGGATTCATGTAATGAGTAGTGTAGCAAAAGCAAAAAGACCTATGTCTGCCGGACGTGCTAAGAAAGTAGCAAAGAATTCCCTTGTTCATATCATTCTTGGAATACTTGCTGTAGTATGGCTGTTCCCAATTTTCTGGATTATTATGACAAGCTTTAGAGCTGAGAGTGGTGCTTATACAAAGTACTTCTTCCCACATGGCCTTACATTTAGCAACTATACAAGGCTGTTCACAGAGACTACACTGTTGAATTTCCCTAGAGCATTTTTTAATACACTGTTTATTTCAGTGTTCTCATGTATCATTTCAACAGTATTTGTACTTTCTGTTGCGTATTGTATGTCACGACTGAGATTTAAGATGCGTAAGCCTTTCATGAATCTGGCTATGATTCTTGGATTGTTCCCAGCCTTCATGTCAATGGTTGCCGTATACTTTATCTTAAAGGCTATCGGACTTACAGAGGGCAGTATGCTTCGAATTTCATTGATTCTGATTTACTCAGCAGGAGCAGGAACAGGCTTCTATATCGCAAAGGGATTCTTTGATACTGTGCCTAAGTCTCTTACTGAGGCGGCTATCCTTGACGGATGTACACAGTTCCAGGTATTTTACAAGGTTATCCTGCCACTCAGTAAGCCAATCGTAGTATATACAGTACTTACAGCATTCCTTGCGCCATGGCTTGATTTCGTATTTGTAAAGGTTATCGTTGGTCCAAACGACAAGTATTGGACAGTATCTCTTCTCCTTTACAACATGCTTGAGAAAGAGTTTATAAACGGATGGTTCACAAGATGGGCTGCTGCTGCAGTTGTTGTATCAATACCTATCTCAATACTTTTCATCATCATGCAGAGATTCTACGTGGATGGACTTACAGGAGCTGTCAAAGGCTAATTTGGTTTTATTTAGGCCGCTGCACTTTTGTGCGGCGGCTTTTGGTTTATATTGGGTTGTGGCAAACTTTGGGGGTGTGTGGCAAACTTAGCACTTTCAGGTTGTGTGGTGCCGGTGTGGCACACAGTGCTAAGTTTGTTGCTACTTTGTGGAAGATGTGAGAATATGTGTAGTGATTTTGTAGATACAAATTTGCTCAGAATTTAGTTAAGAAAAGGAGTGCGTATGATTAATAATAAAATAGGCGGCCGCAATATGGTCGGCAGGGCTGTGAATAGATTGGCGGGCAGGTTGACTGCTGTGGCATTGACGGCAGCTATGGCGGTGTCGATGCTTGCGGGGTGTGCTGCGGGTGGAAAGAATACCGAGACGGCAGCAAAGAAGGAGTACAAGCCTTCTGCTATGGAGCAGATGAATGCGAAAAATGATCCTAATGTGATTCAGGACAATTACAGGACCTGCTATGAGGTGTTTGTATACAGTTTTTTTGACAGTGACGGTGATGGCATTGGGGATTTAAAGGGACTTACAGAGAAGCTTGACTATATCGAGGGACTTGGCTGCAATGAAATCTGGATGATGCCTATTATGCCTTCTCCTTCATACCACAAGTATGATATTACGGATTATATGAATATTGACAAGCAGTATGGTACTCTGGATGATTTTGATGCGCTTATTACGGAGTGTCACAAGAGAAACATCAATGTGATTATTGACTTTGTAATAAATCACACATCTAACGAGCATCCGTGGTTTAAGGCGGCTGCAGATTATATCAAGTCGCTTCCTGATGGGGCAGAGCCGGATTCTTCGGAATGTCCTTATGTTGATTACTATAATTTTAGCAAAACCAATACCGGAGGCTACAACCAGCTGCCGGGCACGAATTGGTATTACGAGTCACAGTTTGTAGACAGCATGCCTGACCTTAACCTGCAGAGCGAAGCTGTAAGAGGGGAGATTGACAAGGTTACATCCTTCTGGCTTGACCGCGGCGTAGATGGCTTTAGACTGGATGCTGTGATTTATTACAATAATAATAACCAGACTGAGACTATAGATGACCTCACATGGCTTGTGAACAATGTGAAGAGCAAAAAGGCCGATGCTTATATGGTTGGTGAGGGCTGGACTACATACAGAGAGTATGCGAAGTACTATAAGAGTGGAATTGACAGTATGTTCAACTTTGATTTTTCACAGCAGGATGGATATATTGGAAAGGTGTTAAATGGTGCAGCAAATCATGGTGCCAGCACATACGGCAATGCTCTGGTTGATGTGGAAAATGAGATAAAGAAGTATACAGACTCATACATTGATGCACCGTTCTATACAAATCATGATATGGGACGCAGCGCAGGATACTACAACGGAGATAATGCCGAGGAGAAAACCAAGATGGCGCAGGCCATGAATCTTCTTATGCCCGGAAATGCTTTTCTGTATTATGGAGAGGAAATCGGCATGAGAGGCACAGCCAATGATGAGACGAAGCGTCTTGCCATGAGATGGAGCGGGGATTCAAAAGCTAAGGGAATGTGTGTGGGACCTCAGAATGCAGAAGAAACCGAGCAGACATATGATACCCTAGATAAGCAGATGGAGGATCCATACTCTATTTACAACTTTGTGAAGCAGACAATATCAATAAGAAATGCTTTCCCGGAGATAGCACGAGGTACAAATACCTTTGAAAAAGATCTGTCAAATGATAATGTGTGTATATTCACAAGAGAGTACAATGGTGAGAAAGCAGTGCTTATATTTAATCCATCAAAGGATGAAGCAAGTGTGGATGTGTCATCGCTTGGAGTAAATGATGCTGTTGCAATGCTTCAGACTACAAAGAAAGCACCATCATATAAGGATGGAACGGCAAAGCTGCCGGCGTATTCGGTGCTTGTTTTGAAGTAAACTATATTTGATGAGAATAAAATTTAATAGTTTAAAGGAATTTGAAGAAGAAATATGAAAAACCGCCCGACTGGGCGGTTTTTCAGCTATACCATTTCTTTAAGCATATCCACAATCACTTCTCTGCAATGAGCTCCGAGATGCTTTTGTTCCTCTTTACTGAGTGTTGCCGGATCAATAGGAGTGCCGTATTGGATAACCACATGCCTCTTTTTGACCCATGGAAGGTGATCCTCGAATATTTCATTTGTTCCCATGATTGCCATTGGCACTATCTTGCATTTGCTCTTTGTGGCAATCTTGAAAGTACCTTCTTTGAAAGACTGTACCTCTGTCAGGTCATCTTTGTTTTTGCAGCGTGTGCCCTCAGGAAATACACATATGCTGATGCCGGATTTGACCTGATCTATGGCTGCAAGCACGACCTTTAGTCCCTGCTTGATGTCATCGCGGTCCAAAAACAGGCAGTGCAGGCGCTTCATCCAGAGACCCAGCACCGGTATTTTTGTGATGCTCTGCTTTGAGATGTAGCCGGTCAGGCGTGGACATCTGGAGTAGGTGATTATGATGTCAAAGAAACTACGGTGATTTCCTATATATAGTACAGCCTCGTCCTTTGGCACATTTTCCTCCCCAATAAATTCAATGTCTGCTCCGCTTAGGAATATGATGACACTGAAAGCCCACTGTACCAGGCGAAGCTGTGCCATATCGGCCCATGCCGGGGCAAATTTGTGTATTATCCACATGGCTCCGAGCACCGGAAGACCGAGCAGCAGATAGAAAAATACGAATATTACGATTAAAACTGAACGCATATTTGACCTCTCTTTTTCATACTCTATATAAATTGTAGTTCAATATTTGATATTATATCATATCATAAGCGATATGATAAGAAAGAGAGGAAAAAATGTCAGAAAAATTGAGGAAATTTCTGGTGATGGCTGCAGGTGTGCTTGTTATATTGGAAACGACAGTGATTTCGGGCTGTCGCGCAAATATTTCAGGCACGGAGAGTGACAGGATGGTTGAGTACACGGTGATCTGCGGGGATGAAATCCCGGAGGAGTTTAAAAAGCAGATAAATGAAAACAAGGCGAAGGCGATGAAGCTGACGTACAAGGATGATGAATATTTATACATAGCGGAAGGCTTTGGCACAAAGGAGACAGGTGGCTACAGTATTACGGTTAACCAGTTTTATGTTAAGGATAAGGCAATGTATTTTGATACGCGTCTGATAGCCCCGGATAAGGGCGAGAAGGTCAGCAATCAGGCGAGTTATCCGTACATAGTAATAAAGACGGAATTGAGTGAAATGCCTGTTGTGTTTGAGTGAAAATTTCGTAAATTGTGTTAAAAGTTGCGAAAAAACTGACAATCAGTACTAATGCCCTATTGCTATCACTGCGATACTTTGCTATAGTAAAGTTACTAGATATTGTGGTGACATATTTATATATTCAAATATATTGATTGATATAATTGTTGATTAATTTGACCTGTTTTATATTTATACAGAGATTGATTTCATATATATGACACCGTCGTTACAATACTGGTTACCATGAGGACTATAGTTATGTGCCAGTGGGCATATCCACAATAAGGAGGCTTAAAATGGAACAGACAGAAATTAGAAAAGTCAGAGCATCGATTCACCAGCAGTGTGGCAACAGGGTAAAAATCCAGCAGGATCTTGGCCGCAACAAGGTTGACATTCAGGAGGGTGTTATTCAGCAGGCATACCCAAGTGTGTTTACGGTTCTGATAGATGATGAGTTTGAGCAGAATCCGCCACAGCTCTTATCTTTCACCTACACTGATGTGATTACAAAAGATATAAGGATGCAGCTTTGCTAGTATCATGAAGTAAAGATGTTGCATCTTTATTATAATGATCATGAATTTAAATATTTGCATCTGCATAAAGTTACTCCATCTTGAATATGTATTTTATATACATATTTGAAGTGGGGTATTTTTTATGGAGTTAATTACACAAAAAATCAGACAATGCATAGAAAAGGTAAAGGATATGTCGCAGGTTGGCTTCGACAGGGATTATGTCATAAAGGACAATAAGCCTGATGTTTCCAAAGTGGTTTGTCAGAACGGGCAGGTAAAGCTTGACGAGATAAAAGCGTCAGGCGAGAATATCTGGCTGAGTGGAAGCATTGAATTTGAAGTGCTGTATACGAGAGAGGAAGTTTTTGAAGGCGATGAGCCGGAGGAAAATATCGGCGGAAACAGAGTGGAGTATATAAAGGATGCAATACCGTTTCAGGAGAAGCTTGTTCTTCAAGGAGTCTGCGAGAAGGATACGGTTCGTGTGTATACCGGGCTTGATGAGCTTACGGTTGGGGTTATCAATTCGCGAAAGCTCTCGGTCAGAGGCATTATAAGCGTGGAGCTTTATGGAGAGAGGGAAGAAAATCTTGAGGTTGCACAAAGGATTGATGACAAGGACGTGGAGCAGCTTATGGGGCAGATGAAGGTGCTTAAGCTTGACAGTGTTGTAAGGGATATTGTCAGAATTAAAAATGTCGTTACCTTGCCAAAGACCAAGCCGAATATATGCAAGCTCATATCAAGTCTTGTTGATATGAGAAATCTGGAGTATACATACGAGCGTGACCATATCACACTGACAGGCGAGTGCCATGCGTGTATAGTGTATCTGAGCGAAGAACAGGAAATTTGCTGCTTTGAGGTGCAGGAGGGGTTCTCAAATGAAATACGCTGTGAGGGTGATAATGCCGGAAATATTGCCTGGCTTCGCACACAGCCTGCCATGCATCAGGTTGAGGCGGAAAATGATTATGACGGAGAGCTCAGGCAGCTTTCGATTGAGGCAGCGCTTGCTGTGGATGGAAAGGTCTGGAGTGAGGAAACAGTAGAGGTGCTCAATGACATGTACAGCGTATCATGTCCGGTAAAACCTGTGTTTGAAAATATGAAGGTATGCAGCCTTCTTATGAAAAATGACACAAAATGCCGTATTTTGGAGCAGTTGTACAGAGAAAACAGCAAAAAGAGAATTTTAAGAATATGCGGTACAAAGACGCAGGCCGCTATTGCACAGATAAAAAATGCAGACACAGGAATTATTGTGTCAGGTGTATTGCAGGTGAACTGTGTGAATATTGTGGAGGACGATGGCTGTCCGATAGAGATGCATACAGATTCTGTGCCGTTTGAACAGTTTGTTGAGATACCCGGCATGGACGCCAACACCTGCTGCGAGGTAAATCTGCAGGTAGACCAGGTGCAGGTCAATCTACTCGACAACAGCGAATATGAAATTAAGGGTGTTGTCAGCATAAACGCTATTGCCCTGCAGCAGGATGAAGTGTCAGTCATAACATCGGTGGAGCAGGAAAAAATAGCGTCTGATACTGAAGAGGAAGCAGCTCTGGTTGGCTATATAGTGCAGAAGGATGATAAAATGTGGGACATTGCAAAAAGATACCGCACCACTGTTGAAAACATAATGGAAATAAACGCTCTGACATCAGATAGCATCAAACCTGATGACAGACTTATAATAGCGCGTATGTGAATCATAAATTAGGGGCAAGATACCTTTTGACTTTTTAATCATATCATTATATAAAATGTGGAAAATTCTGTAAATTTACAAAAAGATGTGGAAAAAAGATTCATTTTGTGCGATAATATATCCGAATGTATATTGAACGTAAATTGTGGAAGGAAAGGTCAATCTGACCGTCGTATTACAGGAGGAATAAAATGAATCAGAAATGGACACGTGCTATATGTACTGTGTTAACATCGGCACTCGTTTTTACAGGACCGGCAGTAGAGGGCACTACATTTAGCGGATACATAAACAGTGGACTTGAGAAGGTATATGCCAAGACACAGAAGCAGAAGGATGCAGAAAAGAAGAAGTCACAGGCTGAGAAGGATCTCAAGGATAAGAAGAATGAGATTAATGGTCTAAAGGATCAGCAGCAGACTACTGCTGATGATATAAAGAATAAATCCGCAAAGCTTGATGAGATTCTTGCAGCACAAAAGAAGCTTCAGAAAGATATCACAAGCAAACAGGCAGAGATAGAGCAGAATCAGAAGGATCTTGCAGCAGCTCAGGAAAAGCAGCAGGAGCAGTATGACGCCATGAAGAAGCGTATACAGTTCATGTATGAAAACAGCGCTGAGGACAATATCTGGACAGCAATTATTGAGTCAAATGGTATCACAGATATGCTCAATCGTATAGAGTACGTGTCAGATGTATATGATTCGGATCGTGCTCTTATGGATTCTTATCAGGCAGCAGTTGAGCAGGTGAAGGAGATTGGTACTAAGCTTGACAAAGACATGAATGAGCTCACAGCCATGCAGGATGACTATGAGAAGCAGCAGGCAGATGTCGAGGCGGCTATAGTAGCTCTTGAAAATCAGAAGGAGCAGTATGCAAGCCAGATAGCTCAGGCACAGCAGCAGGCAGATAATTATCAGAATATCATTACGGCACAGGGCAAAATCATTCAGGAGCAGGAAGCAGCGGCCGCAGCTGCAGCAGCTGCCGCTGCCAGAGCGAACAGCTCATCAAGCAGTCCAAGCTATGATGGTGGTGGAGCCGGTAAGGGCGGAAGTATTGCCAGTGACTATGCAGCAGGCGGTGGAAAGAACCCGGGTGCTTCAACAGGAGTTTCAGGAAGCTCTGTAGTATCATACGCTATGCAGTTTGTGGGCAATCCATATGTATGGGGTGGAAACAGTCTTACAAACGGTGTAGACTGTTCAGGCTTTGTACATGAGGTATATGCACATTTTGGTATCAGCACACCGAGATATTCACAGGCATTTAAGTCTGTGGGACAGGCCGTATCCTTCGATAATATACAGCCGGGAGACGTAGTGGTATATCCGGGACATGTAGCTATATATGCAGGTGGTGGTGTTATAGTGGAGGCACAGTCCACAAAGGCAGGAATCACAGCAAACAGAAGCGTACAGTGTCATACAATACTTGCTATACGACGTCTTGTATAGGATGGTTAGGAGCCGATAAGTATATTTATTATACTTACCGGCTCTTTTTTTATCACAAAGAGCTGAATGGTTACCAATAAAGTAAGGGCGTAAGACGCGGACATGCCTCCAGCCGCAAGGGGCTCTCAATAAGCGACTAGCGGAGCTGTTTAGAGTCTGTAAAATTATGCACATGGAACCCAGAAATGTCCTGCCATGGACGGCAGGGCAAGGTGTTATGCACCATGGTCGGCGCATAAAAGCCGGTTTCGTCGAGCATAGAAAACCATACAGGCATAATTCGTACAGCCTCTTGACAGCATAGCGTTAGCGCATTGAGAGCCCCTTGCGGCTGGAGACATGTCCGTGTCTTACGCCACGAACCAATGTTAGTAACCGGCAACAAACTCATTGTAATAAATAATAGCAATTTCCAACCATAAGGTGTATTATAGAGATAGACGGCACCAATTCGCACAAAACGAACTAGCAAGCCTGTAAATAAAGTAAGAAAAGCAGGAGGAACAAGCCATGCAGATGGAACAATTACAAAAAGACATGATTGCAGCAATGAAAGCAAGAGACAAGGTAAGAAAGGATGCTATATCCTCACTTGTATCGGCAGCCAAAAAGGCGGCAATAGATGAGGGCTGCAGAGACAATATACCGGAGGAGCTTGTCAACAAGGTCATCCTTAAGGAAATGAAATCCGTGAAGGAGCAGATTGACACATGCCCTGCCACAAGAACAGATCTGCTTGATGAGTACAATACCAGATATGCAATCTTTGAGGAGTACGCTCCTGCAATGATGTCGGCAGAAGAGGTAGAAAAGGAGCTCACAGAGCAGTTTTCGGATGTAATCGCAACAGGAAACAAAGGACAGATAATGAAGGCAGTCATGCCGCATTTCAAGGGCAAGGCTGACGGAAAGGTCATAAATCAGGTGGTTGCAAAGCTTTGCGCAAAATAAGAAAACACATCACAACAATTATACTTGCAGTGCTGGCTGTCATAGCCGGCGTGTATGCATATAATTATCATGATATGAAGCAGAATATTGTATACAATGAGCATCTGGAAGACGTGGCTGTTAACGTGAATGGGAAAGAGCTGACATTGCGCGATATGGCATTTTATGTGGCATATGAGGAGATGAATGTCGAGAAGCAGGCTCTTGTGTATGATTCCGATAATCCAAACAAGTATTGGAATATCCACACAAACGGTGAATTTGTCCGTGTTGCAGCGCGCAAAGCAGCTATGTCCATGGCCATTCACGATGAGATTTTTTATGAGATGGCCAAAAAAGAGAGCATTACACTTACTGACGACGAGAAAGCAGCTTTGAAAAATTCCGAGAAGGACTTCTGGTATGATTTGTCTGATATAGATGGTGCAAAGAAGCTTGGAGTCGAAAAAAAGGATATTTATTCGTCCATGGAAAAGTCTGCAATAGCCCGGAAATATCAGGAAATATATGCAGGGCTTGACAATGCAGATATAACGGATTATGATTTCTCGGGAGGCAGATATAAGAAGCTGCTGGAGAAAAATAACTATAAAATAAAAGAAAAAGTGTGGAAAAGAGTCGATATGGGAAACGTTACTCTTGATCACTAGAAAGAAGATTTTATGTCAACAAAAATTGGAAGAAATGACCCTTGCTGGTGTGGCAGCGGAAAGAAATATAAGACCTGTCATGCGGCATTTGATATGAAGCTTGAAAAGCTTGCTGAGGCACATCATAAGATACCGAGCCATTCAATCATCAAGACACCTGACCAGATAGCGGGAATCAAGGAGAGCGCCAAGATAAATGTCGCAGTGCTCGACTACATAGGAGAGCATATCCACGAGGGTATGAACACAGCAGAGATTGATAAAATAGTCTATGATATGACAACCAGCATGGGCGGCATCCCTGCACCGCTTAATTATGAGGGTTATCCTTACAGCGTATGTACATCGGTAAATGAGCAGGTTTGTCACGGATTTCCTTCAAAGGACGTCATCTTAAAGGATGGTGACATCATAAATGTAGACTGTTCTACAATTTTAAACGGATATTTTTCGGATTCATCAAGAATGTACTGTATCGGAAATGTAAGCCCTGAGAAGAAAAAGCTCGTTGAAGTCACAAAGGAGTGTGTGGAGCTTGGACTCAAAGAGGTAAAGCCGTGGGGCTTCCTCGGAGATATGGGACAGGCGGTGCACGACCATGCATTTGCAAACGGTTACACAGTAGTGCGTGAAATCGGTGGACACGGAGTGGGACTTGAATTTCACGAGGATCCATGGGTAGGCTACAACACCAAGCGCGGCACCGACATGGTCATGGCACCCGGCATGATATTTACCATCGAGCCAATGGTCAACATGGGCAAGGCCGATATCTACGTAGATGACAAGAACAACTGGGAAGTATACACTGACGACGGACTTCCATCAGCCCAGTGGGAAATCATGGTACTCGTCACAGAGGATGGTCATGAGGTGCTGAGCTGGTAAACCGGTAAGTACCCTAAATTTACCGGAGAGTATGCAGTGTGTTCCGAAGAAAAATATAAACTGCCACGGCGTTCCATAAAATGTGGATACGACAATTCATAGCAAACTATCAATAAACTATCTGCAAATGATGCCGTGGCTGATTTTATATTTTTCTGAGGAATATACTGCATGCTATGCCGGTCTTCACAGCCTAAATATGCGAAGCCACATAAGCGATGGCGTCCCTACAGATTTGTATTCACCCCATTTATGGTCGCATTCTCATTCTCCCTCATAGGAATGACGAGACACTTCTCCCCATTGATGACCTGCGCATGAATCTGTGAAGCCTTCTCAGGCTTTACATGAAGCACCACATCATAGGTCTTAATTTGGGCAGTGTAATTATCAATCTCCTCCTGCTTCTCAAGAAGCTGTGAGGTGCGCTCCTCAATCTGATTATTTTTCTCCTGTATAACAGAATCCTTCTCCTCAAGCTGTGCATTTTTCTCATTGAGCTCGAGAGTTAAATCGCCGACCTGGCTCTCAAGAGCAAGCTTTTCCACGCGGATTTCATTAGCTGCAAGAGCCTTTGAATCAATGACATTGGCTGCGATAGGCGGCTTGTCACCGAAGGCCTCATTGACGGATTTTTCAATGCGTGAAATCTTTTCCTCAGAGACATGGCAGTCACTAAGTACCTTGTTCATAGCCTCGCTGTCGAGAATGAACGGATCGTCGTCATCATCGTGAGTCTCAGCGTAGTCATCAGCCATCTCGGACAGATTCTGCTGGATATCAAGCAGCTTGTCATCAGTGCTCTCGTCCTCAGCACCTAGCACGTTTCTGACGATTGAATGAAAAGCCATCTTCTGCTCAGTAGCTGTGCGCTCCACACCGCAGCCGAGGCCGTTTGTCATAAACTCAGAGTGAGGCTCCTTGGTATTTTTCGTATAGAAAAGAGTGGAGTGTATGTCAGTGCTTCTATCGTTGAAGGCAGGGAATAAAAAGCCTGTCTCAGGTGCACCGACCACCCAGTCCCTTATGCGGGCTCCGATACGCTGCTCCTTTTCCAGATAGCCAAGGCCCGGCTTTGAAAGTGTGACAGGGCAGATGGCGCAGAGCATGTATTTGTACACCTCCTCGGACTCATCCACGTTGATGTTGTCCTTTGTACGTGTCATGACATCGTAGCTGTCGAGATACAAAAGAATCAGATAGTTCCCGGCCTCATCGTAGGTGTCGATGACCAGATCATAGTATGTATCGAGCAGAGTCTCATCATTAAGCTCGCTGTCGCGAAGCGCCATGAGAATCTGCTGGCGGCCTCCGACCTCTTCCTCCTCAAGCGGAAACTGCAGATTGAGCAGGTTGTTTCCGAGAGTGCCGGAAAGCACCTTGTTTGAAATCTCCAGATATTTGTAGTATTCATCCTCCTCCAGAGTGAGAAATTTGCCACCGAATTTGCAGACTTTTTCATGGTTGCAGTCCACGTAGCAGCCGACCAGACGACTGAAGGTTGCCTGGTCTTTTTTTAATCTTCGTTTTAGTTCCAATACTTCTTTTTTGTTCATATTATCCTCGCATTATTTTCATACCATTCAAAAATTTCCGTAATCACATTATATGTATGGAATAAATATTTGTCAATTGAGCGGCACCTTTTATGTCCTGCTGTCAATCAAGAAAAAAGATGACAGACCAACCACAAAATGCTATAATTTAGGAAATCAACGGATTATGATATAAAGGCTGACACAGAGACATCCACAGGTGTCTCTGTTCTTGGATTGAGGCATAAATGGAGCAGAAAATGACAAACAATCACATTACAATAGGCATTCTCGCACATGTAGATGCGGGAAAGACAACCCTGTCTGAGGCCATGCTTTACAGCACCGGGCAGATTCGCTCACTCGGGCGCGTGGACCATCAGGACGCATATTTGGACAACGATGCGCAGGAGCGAGAGCGTGGAATAACCATTTTTTCAAAGCAGGCAAGGCTTGATATTTCGTGTGGCACAAATGCGGCAGATACAGCACGTACAGCAGATGTAGCACGTACGGCAGATACAGCTCGTACATGGCATGTAGTCATGCTTGATACACCGGGGCATGTGGATTTTTCGGCAGAGATGGAGCGTACCCTTCAGGTGCTCGACTATGCAATACTTGTAATCAGCGCAACTGATGGAGTGCAGGGGCACACGCGCACACTGTGGAGACTTTTAAAGCACTATAACGTGCCGACATTTATTTTTGTAAACAAGATGGATATGCAGGGCACGGATGCGGAGAAAGTGCAGGCAGAGCTAAGGAGCGAGCTGAGCGATGGCTGCGTGGATTTTTCTTCACAGGATTTATTTGATGAGCTTGCCATGTGCAGCGAGCCTCTTTTAGATGAATTTATGGAATCGGGAGAGCTTGCGGATGCACATATTGCGCAGGCGGTGGCTCAAAGGGAGGTGTTCCCCTGCTTTTACGGCTCGGCACTTAAGCTCGACAGAGTGGATACGCTGATTCAGGGACTTTCGAGGTTTATGTGTGAAAGAAATTACCCTGACGATTTTTCTGCCCGCGTATATAAGATAGGCAGGGATGACAGAGGCAGCAGGCTGACATTTTTAAAGGTTACAGGAGGCTGTCTTAAGGTCAGGGACAAAATAGAGTACAAAGCGCATGGCGGTGACGAGGCGAAAGGCCTTTTGATTGAGAAAATCGATCAGATAAGAAAGTATTCCGGTGAAAAATATGAGATAGCTGATGTGGCAGAGGCGGGGGAGATAGTTGCTGTCACAGGTCTTAGCTCGACATTTCCAGGGCAGGGGCTCGGGTTTGAGCAGCAGTCCAATATGCCAATCCTTGAACCGGTACTAAACTATAGGATGATTCTGCCGGATGATGTAAATCCGGCGGCATTTATGGAAAAGCTAAAGCAGCTTGAGGAGGAAGACCCACAGCTTTACATAGTGTGGGTGGAGGAGTTTAAGGAAATCCATGTGCAGCTCATGGGGCAGGTGCAGATGGAGGTGCTTGTGCGTCTCATAAAGGACAGGTTTGGTGTTGTTGTCACGTTCGGACCGGGCAGCATTGTATATAAGGAAACGATAGCGAGGGCTGTCGAGGGAGTAGGACACTTTGAGCCGTTGCGCCATTATGCAGAGGTGCATCTGCTTTTGTCGCCAGCGGAGCGTGGCAGCGGAATCACGGTTACATCCACCTGCAGTGAGGATGTGCTCGACAAAAACTGGCAGCGCCTCATAGCCACACACGTTGAGGAAAAGGAGCACAGGGGTGTGCTCACAGGCTCAGCGCTTACCGATGTGAAGGTCACTATTCTTACAGGAAGAGCACATGTAAAGCACACGGAGGGAGGCGATTTCCGCCAGGCTACATACAGAGCAATCCGCCAGGGACTTAAATCCACAGAGAGCGTGCTGCTTGAGCCATACTACAGCTTTATCCTACAGGTGCCGATGGAGTATGTCGGCCGTGCAATGACAGATCTGGAGCAGAGATTTGCAAGAGCCGGGAGCCCGCAGTTTGCCACAACCGCTGCGAGGGAGATGGCAACAATTACAGGAAAGGCACCGGTTGCGACAATGCAGGATTATGTGAGTCTGGTGCATGCGTATACAAAGGGGCTCGGGCACCTGACACTGGAGCTGTGGGGTTATGATGAGTGTCACAATCCTGCGGAGGTGATTGCGCAGATGCACTATGACAGCGAGGAGGATTTCCGCAATCCGACAGGCTCGGTATTTTGTGCGCACGGCTCAGGCTACGTGGTGCCGTGGGATGAGGTCCCGGAGCATATGCACCTGCCGTATGTCTACCACGGAGATGAGTCTGAGGAGGCACTTGCAGCGAGTGCCCGCACGCAGAATGCATTTTCAGCGGAGGATGCACAGGCGCTTGCCGGAAACCGCCGCAGGACGAGCTTTGAGAAAGCTGTTTCAGGTATGTCATCAGTGGAGCTTGATGCGCAGCTTGCAGATGTTTATGCCAGGGAGTTTGGCATGGGCAAAAACGATATTGCAGAGGATCAGAGGCGCAAATGGTCAGGTAAAAAGAAAAATGAGTATGAAGGTCTAAGTGGTAAACCGCGCACCGTAAAGCATGATAAGCACGGCAATCCGATTTATCCGAAGAAATCCCCGGGGGAAGAGTACCTGATAGTTGATGGATATAATATAATATTTGCATGGGAGGATTTAAAGGAGCTTTCACGCATAAACATTGATTCGGCGAGAGATGCGCTGAAGGATGTTTTATCGGATTACCAGGGCTATAAGGGCTGTCATCTGCTGCTGGTGTTTGATGCGTACAAGGTGAAGGGCAATGCCGGAAAGAGAGAGACCTTCCACAACATAGAGGTTGTGTATACAAAGCAGGACGAGACAGCCGATGCATTTATCGAAAAGACTGTGTTTGGCATACGTGACAGGTACAAGGTAACAGTGGCAACCTCTGACGGACTGGAGCAGCAGACGGTCATGAGCCTGGGGGCACTGCGAATGTCAGCCCGCGAGCTTAAGGAGCATATTGAGATGACGAAGCGTGCCGGGATGGAGGCATTCATATCAGGATAAACGGTCATAAATGGTAACAATATGTGTATAAAGAGATGTTTATAAAGATATTTGTATGTCATAAGCAGAGATATTATAATAGTAAACATGCAAGAACATCAGAGATAAGGAGACAAGAAAATGGTAGTAAACGAAAGCATGTACCAGCTCGGAAGCGTGCGCTCAGCAATCAGGGAGCTTTTTGAGTATGGTAAAAAAAGAGCAGCAATTGTAGGTAAGGAAAATGTATATGATTTCTCAATAGGAAACCCGAGCATACCGGCTCCGCAGATAGTAAACGACACAATAAAGGAGCTTGTGACAGATTATGATTCTGTTGCGCTGCACGGCTACACCTCAGCACAGGGAGACGTGGAAACGAGAGCGGCAATAGCTGAATTTTTGAACAACACACATGGCACACATTTTAATGCAGACAACCTTTACATGACAATGGGAGCAGCGGCATCGCTGTCAATCTGCTTTCGTGCGTTGACAAGTGACGCATATGATGAGTTTATTACCATAGCGCCATATTTCCCGGAGTACAAGGTATTTGTGAATGCAGCAGGAGCAAGGCTTGTAGAGGTGCCTGCAGACACAGAGCATTTTCAGATAGATTTCGATGCGCTTGAGGAGAGAATCAATGCGCACACCAGAGGTGTCATAATTAATTCACCAAACAACCCATCCGGCACAGTCTATTCTGAGGAGACCATCAAAAAGCTCTCAGACCTCCTTGAGAAAAAGTCTAAGGAGATAGGAAGACCGATATTCATTATCGCAGATGAGCCGTACAGAGAGATAGTCTACGACGGAATCAAGGTACCGTTTGTGACCAAATATTACGACAACACACTGGTATGCTACTCATACAGCAAGTCACTTTCACTGCCGGGAGAGAGAATAGGATACGTCCTCGTGCCTGATGAGGTGTACGATAAGGCAGAGCTGTATGCAGCAGTCTGTGGTGCGGGAAGAGCACTCGGTTACGTGTGTGCACCAAGCCTGTTCCAGAAGATGATAGTAAAATGCCAGGGGGCAACCGGTGATATCAATGCCTACAAAGAAAACAGAGACCTTCTGTATGAGGGACTCACAAGGATAGGCTATCACTGCTTCAAGCCGGACGGAGCCTTTTATATGTTTGTAAAGGCACTCGAGGATGACAGCAATGCATTCTGTGAGAAGGCAAAGGAGGAGGATGTGCTCATAGTAGCAGCAGACGGCTTCGGCTGTCCGGGCTGGGTGAGAATATCATACTGTGTGGACGGGGAAATGATAAAGCACTCTATGCCTGCGTTTGAAAAGATATACAACAAGTATAGTAAATAATAGTTACAAAAAAATAATCCAAAAAAGCGCCGAAAATTGTCTAAAAAATATGTAATTTTCGGCGCTTTTATTATGCAGTTTTCACAAAGCTGTCTCCGTGTGACCGTTGTGTGACCATTGTTTTGTATAATGGAATGAAGAGTGGGAATATAAATAAAATCGTAACGGAATAGTTACAAAAAATACTATAGAAAAGGAGATATGAGAGTGTTTAATAAAAAACTTAACAGGTTACTAGCAATCATGCTAGCTTCTGTAATGGGTGCGACATCGCTTCCGGCAACACAGGTAAGTGCTGATACACCCTCTTCAGAGTATGATATATCTAACGACGCAGCTTCGGATGATATATCTGACAGTAAAATTCCAGATGAACAGGATTCGGATAATAATGCCACCGAGGAAAAACAGCCACAGCAGCTGACGGTAGAGTATACACCGGCGGATGATATTTATGTGGGGAACAAAGTTGTTCCGGTGGTAAAATCCGACAGGGCGGATGCAGCCGTTGACAATTTAAAATACACTGTTGTAGAAGGCAAAAATCTGATTGAAAAGGATACAGACTTTGCATCAAACGGTATATGGACAGCAAAGGATACCGGAACTGTAAGGATAAAGGTGACAAAAGCAGAAGATGACAAATATAAGTCAGCAGAGGCAGAATATACTGTTACCATCAAAGAATATGATTACAGCAGTATGAATAACAGCCTGACAGGGACAATGCTGCAGGGTACACAGTTTTATGTAGAAGCACCTACATTATCGCTGGCAAGTGACAATCAGGCGGTATATGTGGTTAGAAAAGGTGATGAATGGATTGAAGCTGATAAATATCAGCTTATGCCACAGCAGGGTGATAACAGACAGACTCTTGTAATAGCACGTAAGGACAAGGAAAGCGGAGCTATCACAGATATTGGAAGTCTGCGGCTCGACTACAAATATGATACACAGCCTCCAAAGATAACATTGAATCCAAAGGAGGATGATAAACCTGCTTTCACAAAGGATGCTGTGGATTATTATGGAAATGTCAGAAAAGTAGACATGAATATCCACGATGTCTCTTTGGATGATGGTTCCACACAGCTTTGGGTAAAGGTTGATGACCGGGAAGAATTCGATGTATTTGATGTCGATAATGCCCAGAAGCTGATTGATGCAGGAATAGAGTATAGTGACTGGATCGTGACAGGGGCTGATTATAGCAGCTGCATCACATTTGGTACAAAAGCGGATGAGGAACACAAATATCAGATAATCGGAATGTATGCGAAGGATCAGGCGGAGCATGAGTGTAATGATACAAGCTCAATAGAGCAGCCGTTTTATGTGGATAGAAAAGCGCCTTCAGGTACTATTGGATATGATGCTGATTTAATAGACGAGCAGAATATGGTCAGTCAGCAGGCATCAAATGTATATGGACAGCTGGAGGATATCAGCGGAATAAAGCAGGCATTCTACTATGTGAATAAATCAGATGAAAGTGGCAGTATTTTAAATGATGAGCAGGTAAAAGCGCTTGATGATTCAGCATGGAAGCCGTTAGAGCTTATTGAGGATACATATGATGCCCGATATAAGTACAAGATTAATACATCTGATCTGAAGGATACTTCATATAACGTATATGTAAAGGCTCAGGACAATTGTAATGGCGAGACAGCATTTTTCTCCACACCGAAGCTGGTTGTTGATACCCTGCCACCGGAGCTTACAGTGTCCCAGGATACCATGACAGCAGCCGATGAAAAAGGCTGGCATAAGGATGATATAAGCTATATCGTTAAGGCTGATGACAGCTTATCAGGAATTAAGAGTGTTGAATACACTGTATTTGATGGGAAAAGGAAAATTGTATCAGGACAGACTGTTGAGCTTGACGCAAGCGGGGAAGGAAGGATAACCATTCCGGCAGCAGAGCAGTTTAACGGAATTGATCTGATGCTTTCAGTAAAGGCAACTGATTATGCCGGTCTTAAGACAGAGGTTAAAGGTGACAGCTTCAAGTTCAGCATGGACAGTCAGTCACCTGATGTCAGTATAGAGCCTGAAGCGGGCAAAAACAGAAAATATTTCAATGACGATGTCCGTATAAAAACAAGTGTAGCTGACAGCATTTCAGGTGTTGTATCAGCAAAATACCAGATAGTGACAGATGATCAGTCAGTATCGGATGATGAAGGTGCATGGAATGAGCTTGATGAATCAGGAATCATAAATGTATCGGCTGAGGCTTATCTGGATAAAAAGACAGATGTATATGTTAAAGCTGTTGATGAGGCAGGAAACGTGACTGTAGCGGATTTGACAGCAAGCGGCAGCCAGCCATTTTATATTCACAAGGCAGCGCCTGTAATAACAGTGACATATGGTACATCTGAGCAGCCGGATCCACAGTGCATCAGCAGTGTAAAAGGCACTGAGTATTACAGGGAAAACAGGATTGCAACCATTTCGGTAAAAGAGAATGAGCTTTTCTTTGACCCCGATGAAACAAAAATCAATGTAAAGGTTGATGGAAATGAACAGACACAGTCAGATGCATGGTCTGAAAAGTCGTACTGGGTAAAGACAGGCGAGGGAGCAGAAGCTGTTTACAGTAAGCAGCTCGTATTCAATGCAGGACACAAGTATGAGCTGAGTGTCAGTGCAAAAGATTTGTGTGGTAATTCAGATAATGGATTTGAGATAGAAGGAGACAAATCAGCAGAGTTTGTAATTGACGTACAGTCGCCGACAGGAAATATCAGGTTTGACGGACTTTCAACAGGCATGGATACCGTGTGGGATTTATTGCTGCCAAAAGACAAATATGAGATTTCAAGATTTGCTGCCAAGAAGGTCAATATTGCCGGACAGCTTGGAGATGAGCATGGCGGCATCAAGTCAGCAGAGTATTTCGTTTCAGCAGAGGATGCAATAATTGACGTAGACAGTATTCAGGAGGCTGACTGGAAGACACTTGACAGCCTTAATGAGGATGGCACCTTCAGTGAACCGATAGAATGCGAGAACAAAAACTGCGTGGTATATGTCAGGGTTACAGATTTAAGCGGTAATGTTTCATATATCAGCACAAATGGATTGGTAGTTGATACATGCGCACCGGCAATATCAGTCATCACACCTGAGACAGCATCAGGAGTGTACAGTGCAGATGTGCCGGTAAGTATAGAGGTATCAGATGAGAATGCCACAGGAGTTGCATCAGGAATAAAGAGCGTAAACTATACGGTAACAAATATGGGACAGACGACACAGGATGGAACATTATATAGCTATGATAAGACAGCAGCGGGCTTAAAAGATCTGGAAAATCATGTAACAGAGCAATTTGACATAAGCGCGGCTTCAAACAACAGTAATGAAGTGCGTATAGATGTTACCGCAACAGACAATGCAGGAACGGCATACACAGTAACAAAATACATAAAAATAGATACAACAGCACCAACAGTGCAGGTAAGCTATGACAATAACAGTGCAGATACATCATTTGGAGACACAGCATACTTCAAAGCACCGCGAACAGCAACCGTAAAAGTAACAGAGCGTAACTTTGATGCATCAAAGGTAGCAGCGGAAATAAAAGCCGCAGCAGGTAAGGCACCTGCTCTTTCAAACTGGAGCACAGAAGGTGGAAGCGGTAACGGTGATGATACAGTACATGTTGCCACAATATATTACGGACATGATGACGATTACACATTTGGAATCGGAGTAAAAGACATTGCGGGAAATGCCGCAGCAGGAGTGGATTATGCAAATTCGCTTGCACCGACAAAATTTACAATTGATACGACAGCACCTGTTATTTCGGTAGCATATGATAACAACAGTGCATCAAACGGAAACTATTATAATAACAAGAGAACAGCAACTGTGACAATCACAGAGCACAATTTTGATACAAGCAGAATAGCACTGAGCATGACTGCGCAGGATGCAGGAAAATCAGTAGCAGCACCGGCATTTGGAAGCTGGTCAGATAATGGTGATATACATACGGCAACATTAAGCTTTGATGCGGATGCCACATATACATGGTCACTTGCATATACAGACAAAGCCGGCAATAAGGCAAAAGACCTTGCAAAGCAGGAGTTCTGCATAGATACGACAAAGCCTGTTGTAACAATCAACGGAGTAACCCCGGGCTCAGTAAACAATAATTCAGGAAATATGTCATTTGTAATAGAGTGCACAGATACTAATCTTGAATACTTTTCACCGGTGCTTACAGTTGAGGTATATGAAAATAGCAGATTCGTAAGAAAAACGATTACCGGAAATGTGATATCAATTTCAAACGGACAACGTGTAGAGTTTAGAAATCTCAATGAGGATGGAGTGTATTCACTGACATGCCATGCACAGGATAAGGCCGGAAATTCTTATGAAACAGTCAATATTATAGATGCAGGCGGAAAGCAGGTGACAGAGACTGCAGGGCAGGGAGAAAAATTGATGGATTTCTCCATAAACAAAGGCGGTTCAATCTTCTCGCTGGATGACAATACGATGAAGCTTGTAAAGGATTACTATGTGCAGAAGGTATACCATGATGTGGTAGTCAGAGAGATAAATCCGGATGAAGTTACCAGCTGTACTGTCAAAGTAAATGGAAAAGCACTTAAGCAGGGAACAGACTTCAGTGTGAATAATGTAAGTGAAAGCGATGGCTGGCATAAGTACGAATATGTGATATCAAATGCGGTATTTGAAAAAGAGGGTCAGTACAATATCGTTGTGGAGACAAAGGACAAAGCAGATTCAGTTGCCTACAGTGATGTGAAGAGTGTAAATATTGAATTTATTGTGGACAAGACAGCACCTACATATACATTGACAGGTGTAGATAAAAACAATGAAAACTATATTGGCTCAAAGAATGCAGTATTGATGCCGAAGGATGATGGCGGAAAGCTTGGACGTGTAAAGATTACTGTAGTGGGCAAGGATGACAAAGAAAAAAAGGTTATCAAGGAAATGTCGGGAGACGATATGCTTGACTATCTGGACAAGCATGACGGAAAGATAGAGTTTGAGGTACCTAAGGAGGTGCTCTCTGCAAAAGACGGTGATTCAAGGCTTATGGTAGAGTGTGCAGACTGTTCTGTTGACGAAGGTGGAAAGACCAATGAAGTGAAAAAAATATATGGTAAGGATACAGAAGCAGATACAGAGATTGCCGAAGATGATGTACCTATGGAATCAAATTCGTCAGATGTCAAATCAGTAGAAACAAACAATGATAAGGCAGTATATATAATTGGAGCAATATTATTATTTGTACTTATAATTGCGATATTGATAATCGTTTATTATATGAGAAAAAAGATGAAAGAAAAGAAAGACAATGATGAGCAATAAGATAATTACCTATGTATTTACATCACCATGTGGTGGTGTGGGAAAAACAACAATGTCTGTGGCATGCGCGAAAGCGCATGCCCTTCAAGGCAGACTTGGCAACGAAGATTTTGAATTCTGGGAGGAGTGAGTATGAGATTTGAAATAGCAGCTGACACGGACAGAGGAATCGTAAAAGAAACTAATCAGGATAGTCTGCTGGTAAAGTGCTTCTCAACATGCAAAGGAGACATGGCATTTGCAGTATTATGTGACGGCATGGGCGGCTTATCGAAGGGTGAGCTGGCCAGTGCCACTGTAGTCAGAGCATTTGACAGATGGAGTGACGAGCAGCTGCCTGAGCTTTGCAAATCGTCGAACCCGGATATTGACAGTCTGATTCTGGAAAGACAGTGGGATGAAGTAATACAGCAGCAGAACGAAAAAATAAAAGCATATGGCAAAGCACATGCAGTAAACATGGGAACAACAGTGGTAGCGCTGCTTGTCACGCAAAAAGCCTACTACATTATAAACGTGGGCGATTCCAGAATATATAGCCTTTCAGACCATATAGAAAGGCTTACGACAGACCAGACATATGTACAGCGGGAAATTATGAATGGAAATATGACACAGGAGCAGGCTATGAGAGATCCGCGAAGGAATGTACTGCTGCAGTGTGTCGGGGCATCAGCAGAAGTAAAGCCGGAGTACAGGACCGGGGCAATGAAAAATGGAATGTCACATCTGCTTTGTTCAGATGGCTTCAGGCATGAGGTATCAGAACAGGAAATCTATGAGATGCTGAAAACGGCAGCAACTGTAGATGGGCAGAATATGCACGACAGACTGGAGCAGCTCATCAGACTAAGCATGCAAAGAGGAGAGCGCGATAATATAACAGCAGCGCTCATAAAGGCACAGTAGGAGGAACAGATGCTTGAAATAGGCTCTTTAATTGACGGAAAATACAAGATACTAAACGAAGTTGGACACGGCGGAATGAGCGTTGTGTACCTGGCTATGAATGAAAGGGCAAACAAACAGTGGGCAATAAAAGAGGTCAGAAAGGATGGAGTAAAGGATTTTGAGGTGGTAAAGCAAAGTCTTGTTGCGGAGACCAATATGCTCAAAAAACTGAGCCATCCCAGTCTTCCTGATATTGTCGATGTCATAGATGAGGATGACAGATTCCTTATCGTAATGGATTATATAGAGGGAAATTCTCTCAAGACAGCATTGCAGGAGTACGGAGCCCAGTCGCAGAAAAATGTGATAAAGTGGGCCAAACAGCTATGCGATGTTCTTGGATATCTGCACTCACAGAACCCGCCAATCATATATCGTGATATGAAGCCGGCAAACATAATGCTAAAGCCTGATGGAAATGTGGTGCTTATAGATTTTGGAACAGCAAGGGAATATAAGGAAAATAACATAGAGGATACAACATGTCTTGGCACGATGGGATATGCTGCACCGGAACAGTTTGGTGGAATGGGGCAGACAGACGCGAGAACAGATATATATTGTCTGGGAGCCACAATGTATCATCTTGTTACGGGAATGAATCCCTGTGAGCCACCTTACGAAATAAGGCCGATCAGAGAAATTGACCCAACATTGTCAGGTGGTCTTGAACGTATTATTACAAAGTGTACACAGCCGGATCCAAACAACAGATATCAGAGCGCAGCTGAGCTGATGTATGACCTTGAGCACTATACAGAGATTGATGACATGTATAGGAAGAATCTAAAGAGAAAGCTTGCGGTATTTATCACCACATCAGTTTTGACGATGCTGCTTGGAACAAGCACAGTATTAAGCTATTGTGCGGCAGAACACAAAAAAAATGAAAACTATAATAGCATATTAAAAGAAGCGGATACCTATGACAATTATGACAATGGATATTACACGGCTATAGTCACCGACCCGACAAGGACGGAGGCATATCTTAAGCTGAATGACAAACTGACAGACGATTTTGTGCTGGACAGGGATGAGGCGCAGATATTGAACAGGCTGATGGTAGGTATAGATTGCAAGGACCACAATGGCCGGGTGCATACATATGATGTCATGGCAAAGCTGAAAGGAAAAAATCCAAAGGGATATGAGGATGTATGCTATAAGATTGGTGAAAGCTTTTTATTCTACTACGAAATCAATGTGGAAAAAGACAGATACTCCAGTGCGGCGCAGTGGTTCAAGGAAGCGAAGGAGAATCATCCGGAGGCAGGAATATACTGTGAGATATCAGATTGTCTGACATTGATTAGCCAGTATGATGGAGCAAAGATACAACAGACAGAAAAAACATATGAAGAATACAAAAAGCTATGGAAGCAAATAAATGAGCTATATGCAAAATCAGAGGATTTTGACAGCGTAGACGCAAAGATTCAGGTATGGAATGAGATAGATGATATAGTTGACACAAATATCACATCATTTATAGCAGTGACAGATAAGGATAAAGTTATGGATTTATTACATACGATAAAGGACAAAACAGAAAAGCTGGATAAATCCATAATGCGCGAGCAGATAACAGGATTGCAGGATAATATAGACAAAACAATTGAGAAGGCACAGAGCGTGAAGGAGGAAAACAAAGATGACTTATAATCTGTACAGGATGATATTTTACGTATCCTTCACGGCATTTGCCATAATGCTTATAGCTTCAATAGTCATATTTATAGTGCTTGAAATACCGAAGGTCATAGGTGCACTTACAGGAAAATCTGCCCGGAAAGGAATTGCAGCAATTGTACAAAAGCAGACAGCGGGACATATTGACATAACATCGTCCGGTCCAATAGCACCGTCATATAACCTGGCAGGGGAGAATAAGAAAAAGCCGGGATATACACAAAATATAGATGAAACTACTGTGCTGGATGCACCGACAGAAGTATTGCAGGATGAAACCACAGTATTGGAAGATATAACCGAAAAGCTGCAAAAAACCAATATCAGGTTCGAAGTAACAAAGAAAATAGAATTTTTACATACGACAGAATGTATCTCATAAGGAATGGAAAATAGCGAATGTCTAAATTAAAAGTAAGCATAAAAAAATCGACCGTTACTGCCATGATGAAGGCAGGACGAAAGGAAAGAATAAATGAAACCGAACTAAGCCAGCTAGCCAGAATAAAACCATGTGGAATCATGCATGTGACAAAAACAAAAAAAGACAGTGTCATATATACGTGCCCTGCAAATATAAATCTTACCGATAGATTGAAAAAAGCCATAAGCAAATATGATTTCTTTTTCATGATTGAGCAGATAGTAATAATGGTTGAGGATGTATACAATAACGGACTGAACGTAAACAGTGTTCGTTTTAATATGGATGACGTATACATAAACGAGATGACAAAAGAGATGTACTTTATATATTTTCCGATAGTAGGAGGACAGGAAAGTGCAGATATTGTCGGGTTTATAGAAAACATAATTTATACAATGACACCTGTTATCAATGAGGATACGAATTATATATCCAGATTTATGTATTATGTAAGAAGCTTCCATGGCTTCAACGGCAATGCAATAGAAAAATATATCTCACGCGAAGAGCGTGCAGTTGTGAACGTGCTGAAAAACAAAGCAGTGACAATGCAGCAGACAATGCAGCAACAGATAATGCAGCAACAGACAATGCAGCAACAGACAATGCAGCAACAGATAATGCAGCAGGTAATGCAGGGCAGCATGGATGGAACTACAGTGTTGTCAGATGATGGCATATCCGTACAACAGATACAGCAGATGCAACCGGTGAACTATCATTTTGCAAGTCTTACAAGGCAGGTAACAGGTGAAAAGATAGAGCTTGGCAAACCATCGTTTGTGCTGGGAAAGAATCCGGAAAAGTCAGATTATGCGGTAGCAGACAATACGAATATCAGCAGGGTGCATGCAGTGATAACCATGCGAAACGGACGTTATTATGTAATGGACCAAAATTCTACCAATGGCACATTTATCAATGGAAGGATAATAAAGGCGGGGCAGGAAACAGAGATATTACCGGGAGACTGTCTGATGTTAGCTAATGAGGAATTTATATTTAATGAATAGCTTTAAATATAAAAGGTGAGGAGAATAATACTATTATGGAACTAAAAGAATTAAGTCGCAGAATATCAAGGTACCGGGCAAATGTAGAAAATCTGCAGCTTGAGAAAAACAGGCTGCTTAATGAAATAGATGCTTTGGATCAGGAAGCATTGAAAATAAAGGAATATAAATGGCAGGCGCAAAACCGGTTTAAATGCAGAGTTGATAATATAGCCGGCATGGACAGATATAGCAGTCGTAATATAACAAATCTGAAGGGCAGGCTTAAGAGTATTAATTCATTAAACGACGGAAAATCGTATGTAGCCAATGCGATGAATGCTATAGATTCAATGCTGAGAGATGTAGAGAATGCAATCGGGAGCAGAAATGACAGGATATATGAAATAAATCAGCAGCTGTGTACATATGAGGACAATATAGAGCAGCTGAGAATGAAAAAAAGAAGAATGGAGAGTAAGTAATGGGACAGTACAATTTAATGTTTGAGCAGGAGGAATTTACAGAACTTGTGCGTTTATACTCAGAACTTGCAAAGATTGCAGATAGACAGATGAACGAATATCAGATGATACTTGATATTATAAACACAAATGCGGTTATAAGCGGTGAATTGCACGATAAGCTGGAAGTGTACGAGGATGCTGTTCATACATATCAGAGTATACTGGGAGAATCCTTCAGGGAAATATCAAAAAAGCTTAATGAATTTGTGAGAGATGTAGATGAGGCAGATGGAGATATATATGGTATAGGAACATATGAAGCGTATTAGAAGGAGGGGTGACGCATAATGAAATTTAAGGATTTTACGCAGGAAGCATACGATGACATACAAAGCTATATGGGAGGAGAAGAACAGTGGGAGGAAATAAACAAAACCTACGGTGTAGTGGAAACCAAAGGTATATTTCAATATGATTATGAATCACAGCTAAGAAACGCGGCAACAGAATATCAGAGACAAAATGAAGAGGCAAGCAATAGTGTAAGAAGGATGTTTGATAATGTAAATGGAGTGGATGATCTATATGCAGCCAGGTTTCGGGACGAATATATGGATTTGGAAAGATTCAGCACTGCAATTAAAGAACTGGCAGCTCTGATTAATGTAAGATCCGTTGAGAATATATATACGATGGATTGCCAGACATTGAAAACAAAAGCTGGTAATATACAGGCAAAAGTGGACTCGAAGATAACAGAGTATTATAAAGAGCGATTCTATTCAGTGGATTCTAATGGAAAGACAGTTATGAACTGGGACGAAATAAACTATGAGATGCGGAAGGAATTTGTACCAGATGCAGAGCTGCAGGCACTTGTATCAGTATTTCCAAAGCTGTCCACAGATGATGAGGAAGAAACCATAGCAAATATAGAGAACATGCTGCGCGCAGGTTATGGAAACGCCAAGGATGATGAGTGGATAGATAATGCAGATCTGGAAGACCCTAAGTATTACAGTGTGAGTGTCACGAATACATTTAAGAGGGCGGTAGATATATATAAGACAAGTATGGATATAATTGACTATTACAGCGAAAAATGTGCATACAGAAACGACGAGATTAGTGATGAAGCGCTTGAAGAGATGAAAGAGCAGTACAGAGTGTCATCCCTGTTTAAAGCAATGGTTGATAGCTACCCGACAATAGGAGTTGCATATAATGGAAAAAACGATGGATTTACAATACATTCCGATAAAGAGAAAAATGTGACCGTATCCGTATGCCTGAAAGAGCTGCCGTTTGATGTAAGCATATGCAAGATTACAGACAGCAATGACAGGGAGATATTGGACAAATATTATAACGTCAAGGTAACAAATGGAACTATTAATGAAAAAGTAGGAAAAGAAAATGAGAAGGTCAATCAGATAGATGCGTATGGAATGGTAGATAATCAGATTGTAAGCCATGTACTTCCACACGGCATGATTGAGAATACAAAGCAGAATCTTGAAAATCAAAAGGAAGAGGAAAAGACTGAATGCAGAGTATTTTTTGATGTAACAAGTAATACTTTAAAAGGTAAGATTATTGATGAAGCTATAGGCCTTTCAGCGGTAATAATAAATGAAACCGTAGGAGATAAGATTAACAAGGCTAACGCAGCAATAAATTATTTGAATGACTTAAATGCAGCATATGATGAAAATAATGAAAATGTACAAAATAATGCAGAAATTGATGAAGCAAAAGACAGACTGACAGAAACAGACTTTACATGTCAGGACATGATAGAAGATGCCAATTATTTTGGCATGGATATGGAGATAACCAGGGTAGGTGACACCTATATCTGTGATAATATCACGACGGATGTGGAGAAAGTGACGAAGATGGTGGATGCATATAATGCACAGGCAGAGCCGAAACAGCAGGTAAGTATTAAGGACTTAAAAGACTATGCTAAGGGAGCAGGTAATAAAAATCAGAGAGAGGATGACGAAAGTTATAAGGCTTTGTGTAACAGAGTAAAGGAATATATGAAGTACATTTTGGAAAATTGAGATAACAATAAATAGGCATGAATGCAACGCAGACGGAAAGGAAAATTTATTATGAAGAAAGCAATATCAGTTCTTATGGTAGCGGCATGTATGTTATGTATGGTGACAGCATGTGAAAAAAAGGATAAGAAGGAAAATGACACATCAGCAGCTCAGGCAACAGAAACAGATTGCACGGCAGCAGAGCGTGTGACCACAGAGCCGGAAGGTGAAATCACGATATCAGAGATGATAGATCAGAGGATTAAAGAGGAAGGAAAGATAACTTTATATAGGATGCGTATTGCCGAATCAAATTCACCTGTAGAAATTACAGAGGATTTAAAAGTTAAGATTATCTCATATGATGGAGATAAACTAACAGGCTATAAGAATCCTGATGATTTCCTTATGGAGACCAGACTTGGTGACATAATACATAATAAAGTGGATTATTCAACATATAATATAGGCGCATATGGTGGAAACTGGAAAAGATATGATAATGAGTTTGGAGATGAAAAATATGTGGAAGAAGAAGGCTATGTACAGCGCGAAATCACTACAGATGATTCGGGAAATAATGCCAAGCTGGAGACACTGTATTCGTATTCAAAGGGAACTCTTTATAGCAGGAATGCTGGAAGTAAAGAATGGAACCAGACAGAGAAAAACGATAACCTTCCTGTAGTATCATTTGGAACATTTGAGAGGATAAAGCTGGATGGAAAAACATACATGACATTCTGCGTAAGAAATAATCTGGATTTGATAGAGTATGATATTATTCCGGACAATAAATTCACAGAGAACAAGACAGTTGTATATGACACTCCGGGAACAGAGAAAACCACAGTCAATACAGTGGATTACCTCAAAGAATACCAGGCGGTTACCCAAGAAGAACTGGAGCAGATGATAGTTTTCCCGGGCAGTAAAAAAGCGGAAAGCTCACAGGCTGCAGATTAAATACGGTATGATTGCATATGCCAACAAGTTTGCAGAGCTCAGACCTTTATTTGTAAAAGTTTATCAGAACAAGAGGAGAAGCAATATGGCAAGTCTGTTAGAACGATTAAAATATATAATAGAAGATATTTTTGGAAAGAAAACCTATATGCAGAATCTCAGAGAGATAAATATAAAAAAGTAGTAAGGAATTTGGAAAAAGAGTTAAAGAAAACAGACAATTTAAGTGATGTTATGGCTCAATTAGCAACAGATTACAATACAATGGAGATGAATCCGGATTCTGCTCAGGGAAAACTCAGCGACACTTTTGTAACAAAGGAAAGTGAAAATCGCGAGGCAGTAGAAAAACTGGGGGCTGATTTTAAAGAAATAATTGCAGAAGTAAAAT